>Ga0075116_10000372_pt1 | contig 21139 bp, 31 predicted proteins | sample AntAceMetag02UKC_FD_69786 | JGI IMG/M metagenome (GOLD analysis project Ga0075116, IMG submission 69786) | Saline lake microbial communities from Ace Lake, Antarctica- Antarctic Ace Lake Metagenome 02UKC | ecosystem: Environmental > Aquatic > Non-marine Saline and Alkaline > Saline | place...
AAAGTTATATTTTAAGATCAGGTTTTCAATCAATGTGTCAATGTTCCTTAATGCAGCAAATTTTGAATGAAGTGCATTTCCTGAATAATAAGAATTGTTTGAGTAGAATGTCAGTGTGTGCTTGTTGATCCATATTGTGAAACCATCTCTGACAAACTTGAGAGATCCAAATCCCAACTCTTTGAGGATTTTGGAATGTTTGTCTTGCTTAACTTGTGGGAGATCCCAAAGATCAACTTTCTTTGTGAAATGGATTGTGATATTATGTCCATGACCTCTTTTGTTGAAGTCTTTGTGAAGTTTATTTTTAGTTACCTTTGGGTGAAGATATGAACTTGAGAGTATATCAACCCTGAACTTTCCAACCCTTTTGATATTGTTGCTTTCCTCTAATCTCCGAAGATGATTAGCAAAAGCAGTGTCTTTTAAGTTCAACTTTTTCTTCACTTCGGCCTTTGTCAATCCTGCCTTTAGAAGATCAAACACCCTGTCAAGTTCACATCTTTTTTTTAAGGTTATCATAGGGTTACAATATGAACTTCATATTTAAACCTTTCGTTAAATGTGAAGTTTGTGTTTTGATTTTAAATAATGTTCCAATGGAAACACAGGTGTCACCCCCCTGCATTAAATTTATAAAGTGTCACCCCCTTGCATTAAGATGATAGAACTTTCATCAGAAACAAGATCTTTTTTTGAAGATCTTTTAAAATATTCAAAAAGAAAACATAATGGATATTTTGTATTTCAACCACGAACAAAGAAATATGGAAATACAAAATATAAAGAACATAGGATTTTGATGCAACTTCACATGAATGTTATTTTGGAGAGATCTGAACTCGTGCATCATATAGATGGAAACAAATTAAATAATTCAATTGAAAACCTTGAAGTCGTTTCAGTTTCAAAACATACTTCAAATCATCATACAGGATCTCATAAGATTGGGAGGTATAATCCCCACAATAAACTTCCAAACATTATTCAGGACAAGATAAAGGAACTTGCAAAAGAATATTCAATGCGAAAGAAAAAGATTAATTATTCTGAAATTGGAAGAAAACTTAAAATTTCAGGATTAACTGTTTCAAGGTATGTTTAAATATCTGCCAACATTCTTTCAACATCTTTCTTGATCGTGATCCTTTTTTCTGTTTCTCTCTGATCTTTTAAAATTTTAGAAATATTAGTGTTTGCTTTGCATTCTCTTGTGAATGCATTTATGTCTTTGCCTTTGAGTTGTGTTGCGAGATCGTCAAGATATTTGCTCATTGAGGCATCCTCCTGATCACATCATCCACATCATCAAACTGTTGGCCTAACACTTGACCTCCTGCTTGTCCTAATGCATTAAAAACTTGTTTTGAGGATTGTGTCAGTGCCTTTGCAGTCTTTTTGACTTTCTCTTTGAAAGATCCCTTGTTCTTGATCTTCTCAAGATCCTTGATCTCTTTCTTCAACTTTAGAATTTTATTATTGATTTCTTTTCCCATAGTGTTTGTCATTTAAAAAAAAATTACATATTCATCAAGTCTTTCAGTTTATCTTTTTCATTGCCTCTTGGCCGAAAAAAATCTGCTGCTTTCTTGATCCCTTTCTTAACTCTGTCAGGGGTTTTCGTTTCCTTGATTTGTGCTTTCAGTTTCTCAATCTCTTTTCCTCTTTGAGCATCTTTCAATTCTTTTTTTAATCTTGATATTTCATCCATCTTAAATGACCTCCTTTTCCATTGTTTGTTTCATCATTTGACTTTCACCATCTTCTTGATGTCCAATTTTAATTCTCTTTTCAAAAGATCTCCATAGGTTTCTCTTGGATACATTTTCCTTTTCTTCAGTGCCTCTCTGATCTCTTTCTCAATCTGAATTGTCGTTCTATCTTCCATACATAAGGGATACATAAGAACTATTTAAATGCATGGATACATCGGGAAAAGAAAATGTTGGGAGATCCTTTCAGATCTCCCCTTAAAAAAAAAGAAAAAAACTTGGTTAATTTGGTTAATTATGCAGAACCTCCACCCTCCATCATTCCACTGTTACGAATTGCAACAATTATGATAACTGTTAATAAAATTAACACTACCATAGATCCGATCACGATGAACAGATCAAAGAAGTCAGTTGAAGAGGACAGTGCCTGTGTTGTATCGTTAATTATTCCAATTGCTACGACATCATCAGTGCTGCTTTGCAGAGCACCTCCCATCAGAGCAAAAATCATAACTAAAAGACCGATAACGAACAAAGAAACAATAAGTCCTAAAAGGACAGTTGTTCCTGCGACACCTTTGTCTTGCTTAAGATTGTTAAATCTCACTTTAATATAAACCTCCTTTCAACAATATAGTTTCAAAAGATTTTTCACATCTTTCCATGAATAACACACACAAAACTTCTATATAATTGTGTGGATACACTGTATCCAACTTATTTGTTGTCAATGAGAACTGCTGCTGCACCGACTATTGCCAACCCAACACAGATTGCGAATGTTGGCCATGTTACCCATCCACCAACCCACATGATCAATCCAATCAGAGTTGTTGTGAAACCTGCAATTGCCAATCCACTCACAATGTCCTTTGTTGCTTTGAATGATGCCCAAAGAATGATGATGTATAATGAGAACAAAAGCATATTTGCGAACACTCCATTTGTCACCTCATTGACATAGTTCACACTCTCTCCTGCACCTTTACTCCAATTTATTTCTGTGGGGGATCTATATGCCATTATTTTTAATCTCCTTTTTTAATTAAACTCCAAATTCCAAAGATTGTTGAAAGGATAAGCAATCCTAACACAACCCCTGTCACAACAGGAGGAACATGAAGAACATTATTTAATATTTGAGCAAGTAATGTGAAAGGTGAAATGATCATTGTCACCATGTCTTTTGCGATCCCAAAGATCCCCTCAACAACTATTCCTGCAATGATTGACCAAATTGATCCTTTTTCAAATCTCTCTCTGAAGTTCTCTGCATCTTCTTCCACATCATTCAAAACATTCTCATATGGATCAAGAGAGAATGCACCCTCTGAAAATTCTGTTGTGTCCACTCCGTTTGAGTTTGCAACATCTACAATTGAACTTAAGAAAAGGAAAGTGAAAAGAGTGATCAGGATAAACCCGAACATCAGGCCTTTGAAATTATCAACTCCACCTTTTTTGTTTCTAATCATTAAGGATCTCATCGTTTCCTCCTCTCTGCGATCTTCCACACAAGGATTGCTGCTGCACAGATAAATCCAATCAAAGCATAATAATCAAGATCAATCAATTTCAATGAAGAGATCAAGATCAAACCAATTATTGCAAAGATCAAAGTTCCCTCTCCCTCTGAAGATCCCATCAAGATCAAACAAATTATTAATAACAAGGCCATGAAGATCCCTGTTGCACCAAAATAATCTGTTCCACTTGGAGAAAAATCAACCCACTCTGTGTCAATCACTTCTCCATCTTCATAAACAACTGCAATAAAACTGATATTCCCTGCAACCTGTGGAACTGTCACTGATAAAATTCCTCCTGTGGAATATGCTTGATCTGATCCGACAACTTCCATTGTGTCAGGATTGTTTGAATATTTCATGATTGTGATGTTCATTGTCTTTGGATCTTCTAATAAATAGAGCATGGACACCTGTCTTGTTCCTGCATCACTTGTGACATCATAAGATCCATTTGCAAGATCCCAATTATTGTCAAACTCTTCAAACTCTCCTGATGCCTCCAAATCAATCTGACAAGGTGTGCTCAAACACTTTGCACTGTATGAGGCACTTGTGAAAAGGATCTCACTCTCCAAAGAGATCTTAAAATAATAAATCACATCTTCTTCAACAAGATGCACATGAGTTTCTCCATTGTTATCACTCTTTGATCTCTCAACTTCTCTGAACTCCCCATCTCCAATATATTTTCTGAAAGTGTGAACCACTCCATCTTTCACTTCAATGTTGTCCTCATCAAAGAACTTGAAAAGGAAAGTTGTGCTGTCATCCAATACAAGATTATAAAGACTGATCTGATCAGTTGTCAATGAATTATATTGTTTTGATGCATCAAGAACTCCATTGTCTAAATAATAAAACTCTTGCACATAATCTTCTGCACTGTAACCCATCACAAACTCAATTTTATATTCAGAGTTTGTCAAAACTCCTGATGGAACACAAATTTGAACAATCCCATCTGCATCATCATTCCATGTGTTTGAATAATCCCATGATAAACTTGTATTGTCAGTTGCAATGATCTGAACATCAACCTGAACATCTGTGCTGTTCGCACTTGGAGGGAAAAGCAATCCATCTGTTTCTTCATCTTTCAATGAGAGATTTAAAATCACATCACCATAAGAAGAACAATCATCAACTGCCAATGCATAAACTGTGATGTTGTCTGTGCTTGTTGCTTGATCTGTCACAATCCCTGAAACATTATAAACCCAATTCCAATCAATCACATTTCCTGTTGAGTTTCCCCAACCATCAGGGATCACAACATCTGCCTCAAAATAATATGCATTAGTTCCTGCAAGGGAAGTTGTTGCAGCAAAGTTTGTGTTGTTCAAAACAAGATAAGCAGTTGTTGATGGAATGTTTGTCAGGTTCACCAAAAGACTGAACTCAACTTCTGTTCCCTCTCCCACAGGATCAAGATTGTCTGCTTGTGTTTCTGCTAAATAATAAACCCAAATATAATCTGTTTGACAAGTTTCAAATCCGAATGTGTCATTTGCACATGAGGTGATTGTCTTGTTTCCTTGTGTTGCCCATGCTGTTTGAATTGTTGAGTTGCAAGTGACAACTGTTGTGTTCTGTTCTGAAGTGTTATAATAGCAACTATCCAAATGCTGATCAGATGCATTGAAAGACCATGTGGAATTTGTTGGCAATGACAGTGTGATCAAATCAGTCAAGTTTGTTGGAGGAGTGATTGTTGGTGCTGTTGTGTCATGGTTCAAATGCTGTGTTGGTGTGACACCACAAACAACTGTGCTGCCGATGTCCTCCACTCCACAAATTGTCACATTATAATGGAAGTGAGCATCAGGCAAAGTGATGTTTATTTCATAAGTTTCATTTGTGAAGATCTCTGATAAAACAGTTCCATTGACATTATAAAAATCATAAGTGATGTTTGACAAACTTGCATTCTCATAAGTTGGATCAACCTCAATTGTGATTTCCCCTGCTGTTATGTTTGCATAATTGACAGGAGTTGGGGGAGTGACAAAATCAACAGAGATTGATCCATAGGGATTGGTTGGTTCTCCGACTTCATAAGTTGGATATGTTGATGCAGGTTCATAAAGATAAATGTTATCAAAATAAACATCCCTTAAGGCCTCTGAATAACTTGCAACCTTAATTGCAATTTTTGTGAATGATGTGAATTCTCCACCTGTGTCTGCTGCTGCCTCTGTTCTAACAACATTATAACTTGCATTATAAATTGTCACATTCACTGCTGTTCCAATTTTCCTGAAACATAATTTATAATTTAAATCATAACTCACTGCTGCATTTGTGTTTATTATATCTCCATCAGGTGCAAGATTATCCCATCTCCTGAAACGGAGTGCTGCTGCATCTGATGTCCGACTGTCAATTCCATATCCATCATTTCCACCATTCAAAAGGTGAAACCCACCATCTTGTCCTTGATCTTCTGTCACATAATTAGACCAACCACAAAATTCAACATCCCCTGTCATTGTTGTTCCAATAGAAGATGACCACCATGCATAACCCCATCCTGCACTACTATTAATAAATGCCTCATGACTTCCAAAGATCTTTCCTGTTGATGTTCTTGATTGACCTGATCCTCCCAATGAACCCCATCCTGTTGCATCTGCCTCAAAGTCCTCTGCGAAAACAAAAGGATCAAAGATGTCTGAATTTGAACTTGCACCACTGTTTCCATAATACATATAAATTGAAGTGTTTGCACTTGCTGTCATTGATGGAACTTCAACCCAAACTTCTGCCCAACCACCATCAACCTTTCTTTCAATCCAATATCCCAACTCTATGTCCTCTGCTGAATTCAAAAATCTTAAGTCATCAAAGTCTGACTGCATCTCTGCATCATAAGTGATATTTAATCTCACAGGATAATCTGTCAATGTTGATCCACTTTCTTCAGTGATGATGATTTCTCTTTTTGCACTCCAATCATTATCCCACCAATCCCATCTCACCAAATCTTCTCCCCTAAATGTGATCACCCAATCTGCTCTCCTGTTTGCTTTCTTCTTTGCATCTGCTTTCAAATAACTCAATCCCTCAACTTTTTCTCCATCATAATCATTCCACACCAATTCATTCTCATAATAGATCTCTTGATCAACCTCTTCATCGTGACAGGATGTTTGAGTTCCATTTGTTTCATTCAATTGGATCTCTTCACAAACTTCCTCATAAACAGGCCTTGACTTTTCAACATCTTCATATCTCCCGATCTTAAACTTGATTGTTTCAATATTATCAGAAACATCATTCCCACTATTGTCCAAAAATGCGATCTCTTGCAAAAGGTTCACAGGTTCTTCATTGTTGAATTCCAATGTGAAAGAACAATCAATCAGGCACTGATCTGTGTTTGCAATCATCTTCACAACACTTTGTCCATCTCCACCCAACCATGTTGGCCAAATAGTATCAATCACATAAAGATCTTCTTCTTCAGAAAAATCCACACTTGCAGCAGCAAAAGAGATCAAGAACATCCCCATCAATAAGAACACAAAAAACTTCTTATCCATACAACCTGTCCTCCCTTGTGCTCCATCTAATGAACATTATGATCCCACCGATGAATGCAATGACTGTGACGAATAGAGGGAGGTTAAGCATAAAGAAGTTCCCTCCTGTTAATGTTGCGAATGTGGACTGCAAGGTTTCTTCTGAAATCACCTGCTCATAAGCATTTGCAAGTCCGACTGATGTGATCACTGCGATCAAGGATATTATAATATAGGGGATGAAATAAACAGGTTCTGTTCTCACCTTGTATGATCCAATAAATATGCTCAAGATCATTCCGAAGATCAACATTGTTGTGATCCATGTTAAGTTTGAATAGGCCTGTTGGACTTTCCCGAATGTGTCATCAATTACTTCTGAAACATTTTCATCACCAAAATAATCCATATCATCCATGCTCTCATGAAGTTGCTCTGTTGTTAGATCTCCGATATAAATGAAAACTCCTGCGATCATTAAGAAGATCACTGCAAGGATCATTAAAAGGAATATTCCAACAAAAGATCCTTTCTTGTTTTTCTGAATAAGTGATGGCCTAATCATCCGAACTTCCTCCCATCAAAGTTCAATTTAATGTCACCCTTTTTTATCTTGGCCATTAGTTTTCTTTCAATATCATCAAATGCTGTTGTGGACTTTGCAATCCTCTCTGTCAATTCTCTGATACTTATTCTTTTATTCTCTTTGAATTCCATTGACTTTTGAAGTGCGAGGATTTTCAATCTGAATTCAGGGGAAACCTGCAATGGATCTCTTTTGGCCATTAGATTTTCCTCCTCTTGTTTACTTTTTCCACTGCCTCTGTGTCTGAATATCCTTGCTCTTGAAGTTTCTTGATCTCATCAATTCTCATCATCATCCAAAATCCATAAACAAATAATCCAATCAAGACAGGGAAGATTGCAACTGTCAAAACAATAAATGCGATCCTCAAGAATTCAATCATGAAAGGTGCTGATGTCATAAAGTTTGCCGACATCATCCATGCGATGAAAGTGATTGCAACCATTAACAAATAAGCAACTCCACCCAAACCTGTTTTTGACCAAAGTTGTTCAGATACTGATGCACCATAAATTGATGCGATGAATAAGATTAGTAATAGGAATAAAATTCCAATGTAGAAAACTGCTTTTGATGTTGATCCCTCTTCTCCGTTTGGTGTGACCATCAATGTTTCTTCTGCAAATCCACCCAAATCTGTGAAGTTTGCAATGATTGAACAATCATCACATTCACAATAAATATTATAATAATAACTATCTCCAATCTCTGAAAAATTATTTGCATCAGGAACAAACTCCAAATCATAATCATGTTGGAGATCTGCTTGGGTTTGTCTTTCTGTCATGATGTGGTTTCCACCATCACCATACAAATGAAAGTCACAAAAGAATATGTCTGTTGATTTCAATGCAACTCCATTTTCTTGATTGCTCATGTGGAAAGCGAATTCATAAACTTCTCCGACAGTGAATGTGTCCTTTGAAGGAACTTTGATCTGAATATTATTGTCACCTGTGCTTGACTTTGGATCTTTGGCACTCACCATTGAAATTGCCATTAAGACAAACATTCCGATCATAAAAAAAGTTAATAATTTATTTGATCTCATTTATATTTTCCTCCTACATATCGCATGGGATTAAGCAGTCCTCTTGATTGTGCCTGTGGTGATGTGTTGATCACTGTTCCACCTGCACCCATCACTCCTTGCGTTTGGGTGTTTTGTGAAATTTGGATCATCTCTCTTAAAGATCTTCTCTCTCCACCATTTAATGCTCTCTTCAATGCTGCATGAACCATGTCAGTCACCTCAAGAACGATCATTGGATAATCTTTCATTTTCTCTTCATTGTCAATTCCAAACTCCTCATACTTCATGAAGATCAAGTTGTTCAATGCTTTTCCGAATTCAAGTGCTTTGTTGTCAATCTCTTCCTGTTCAAAATCTGAAAGGATTGTGTTTCTGTTGATATACATTGCCAATCTTTGCATGATCTCTCTCACTCCCAAACTGTTCAAAGTGTTGTTTTCAGGTTCAGGATTTTTCGCCCAAATCATATGCCCTTGCTCAAATGCAGGAACATCACCACTCAAGATGTGTTCTGCTCTTTCCAAAATATCATTCACTTCCAATTGATACTTCACAAGATTGTCGTCTTGTTTAACACCAAAGGCCGAATGCTGTGAGTTTGCTCTTGGATCAAATTGTTGATTTGTCTTTGCTGCATTATGAGATCCTTTCAATGTGTCCATCTGAAGTTCTCTCAATGCTTGATCAATGTCTGCATCTGAATATCCTTTCTGTTTCAATGCTGCTCTTTCGTTTGCTGATAGTTGTTCTGTCATTTTATTTTATTTCCTCCCTTGTAGTTTCTTTTTGTTTCGCCATTTTAATCAGGTATGTTCACCAAAACAGATCTTCTCACTCCAAATCCTGTGTTTACTTTCCTTAAAATCTTTCTTGCTTGTTTAAGTGATGTGACTTCAATTGGATCAAGATCAAGTGCTCTTGATGTGAAGTCAGGTGCATAATAGAAATTTTCAACTGCTTTTGTTTGTTTCTTTCTCATCTTCAACATCTTCTTAATATCAAAAGACACAAGTGCTGCTTTTGGGATCTTTGATGTTGGTGTTCTGATCGGAGTGATCGTTGGGATCACAACAACAGGGTTCACAATTGGGGATGCATCAAACACAGGTGTTTGGATCTGACTTGACTTCTGCTTTGTTGAAGAAACTTGTTTCAATCCTAAATCTAAATTTAAGGCCTGTTTCAAAGAAAGATCAATTTGTTGATGCTGCCTTGTCTTAAGCATCTGTTTCAATTTTGTTTTTGATTTCAATTGTGTTGCTTGGCCTGTTGCGATCTTGAATGCAAGTGCATCTTTTAATGCAGGAATAGTGTCCAATTTCATTGCAGTCTTGATCTTTGGAGAACTATAAATTGAGGGAGAAACTTGAATGTTCTTCATGATGTTCTTTGTTGAAACTGACTGCATTTTCTTTTCAATCATTTGAACAACATTTGATCCTGATCCTGATCCTGATCCTGATCCCAATCCATTGAAACTTGATTTGATGTTTTGTTTTGGTGTTTTCAATATGTCATCAACAAGATCAAGGCCTTTGAAACCTTTTGCTGCTCTTGATTGCTTGATCGTATTTCTCAACTGTTGTTTATTTATTTCTCTCAATGCATCATCAAGGAGATCAAATCTTGGGTTCTTCATTGGAAGTCCTGCTTTTCCTGATCCTGTTTGTGCAAAAATATAATCACTCTCTTTTGCGATCTTAAGAATTCCATGATATTTGAAGTTTGGTGCTTGGATCTTTATGTTTGAAAATGATGATGACTTTCCAATTGATCCTGAACTTTTCCAATATTGTTTTAATAGATCTTTGGATGGCTTGAACTTTCCGATCTTCAATGCTTGATCAACTGTCAGTCTGTGATTGCCCAAAGGTTTCATCTTAAGCAACCTGTTTTCAATATCAAAACTTGTGAACTTGATCTGTCCAACCTTTGCAACCTTGACCTTTGATGCTTTTGTCACAAAGATCTCTTTCAATCTCAATTCTTTCATTGGATCTTTTGGAGAATATCTTGCTTTCTCAAAAACATTTGTGACTGCATATTTTCCTTTTGATTGAGTTAATTTAAGAACAACATTTGTTGGTTTGCTGCCTGTCAATTTAAAATCCAATGCCAATTCAGTTGATCCCTTTGCACCTTTCTGTGCTGTAAAGATCCCATATCTTCCTGTTGAATAATAATTTGTTGTTGTCTTTGCTGCTTTCCCTGTCTTGAGATATTTCAATGCTCTCTCATAAGATGGCACATTTGATTTCACTTTGAAAACTTGTTTGTATATCCCTTTTTCAGAAATGATCTTTGTTGCCTCCTTGTTTGAAAGTCCTGTGATCTTTGAATAATCTTTGGCCAAATTCTGAATTGCTTTCTTGCTCATAACCTCTTGACCTGTTCCGACTTGTTGATATGAAAGTTTTGCAGACTTTGAGAACTTCCCATATTTATTGATGTTCTTGATCCCCTCTGCTCTTGCCTCTTTGAAATAAGTTTCTTTCTTGATCTGTGCTTGAAGTTTCTTCACACTTGATCTCTTCATTGCACTCTCTCCTGCCAATGCACCGAACCCCAAAACCTCTCCTCCTGTTTCTAAAAAGAAAACCTCTGCACCTGCTTTCCCAAAAACCTCTTTTGAATATTGATATTGTTTCACCTTTGAATAAGTATAAAGGCCACCGAACCCCAAACCTAATGCACCCAACCCAACTGTCTTTAAAACATTTGATCCTTTCCCTGTTGCGACAGTCACAGATGCAGTTGCCTTTCCACCTTTGACTGTGACATCTGCGATCTTCAGGCCTCCACCCAATCCTGTATAAACTTTAGATCCAACATATCCAACACCCTTGACTGCAACTCCAATTGCTTTTCCTATCCCATACATCTTCAAGGCCTCTGTTGAAACAATCCTTGTTCCTGAAAAGAATGTTGCACCCTTGCCAATTGTCTTTGCTTTTTCAAACTCATAAAGATTATAAGATTTTGATGGTGCGAATTCAGGAGAATTGAAATCAATCTCTCCCTTTGTTGTGAATGTGTCAGACTTGATCCCTGCCTTTGCTAATTGAGAAAGGCCTTGTCCTTGAACATAAAATTGTATATCTTCAGGTGCTGCCTCTGTGATCTTATTGAACTTCTCAATCAATTCAATTTGATGTTCTGCTTTTGCCTCTTTCAGATCCTGTCCTTTAATTGCAGCAACAGATTGATCCCATGTCAATGTGTTCATCTTTGAGATGTCAATTGATGCAGTTGGAACAAACCCTGAACTTTCAAGTTTAATAAAACCCTTTCCAAATGTGTTTGTTCTTTGATCTCTCAATTGATTAAATTCTTTTGGAACTTCAACTGTTGTTCCGAATGGTGTCATGACATATGCTGCTTTAATCTTTTGCCAAAATGTGAGATCCTTTCCCTTGACCTTTTCATTGACATCTGCTTTGAACCCTGTTGTTTCAAGATATTCACTTGCTCTCTGATCAAGTGCTTTTTCCTGAACATTTGCAAAATCAATCTGTGCCTTTCTTTGCTCTTGGATGGCTTGTGTTTCTGTCTTTCCCAAACCTCCAAATGATGTCATCAATTGTCCTGTGCTTGTTTTGAAAAGAGGTACTTGTGATTTAAAGGTGAATTTCTTTCCACCCAAATCAAATGATTGTGAAATATTTGCTGTGTTCAGACTTGATCTTTGAAGTTTTGAAACATCTTTTGTTTGGAGTTTTATGCTTAATTTTGCATAGTCTTTTGTTGTTGAATTATAAAATGAGAGTGATGATCCTGTTGGTTTCCCCTTGAAACTTTTTTGGATAAGCATTGGTGAATATCCTCCTGAAATTAAATCATCAATCTTTTGCTGCCTCTCCCTTGTTGCTTTTTTATTGTTATTTCTTGCCTCTTCCTTGTCCTCTTCATAATTCCCAACATCCTTTGCATAACTCCGAACTTGAGAATAAGAAAGATCATCCCCTTTGTTCAATCTTCCGATCCCCTCACTTAATCCTTTTTTGTATCCTCTCAACTCTGCAATTGCCTCATCAAGATCATCATCAATGTCACGATCTCTTTCTTTGTAACGATCATAATATTTTTCTCTTTTGCTTTTTGATTTTGATTTATACCATTCACGATTTCTTTCTTCTTTCCTTTTGTATTTGAGTTTTGTTGCTGCAATGTCAAGATCTGCTTTTGTCAATTGCTCTTGAATAGTTTTCTTTGTGGTGTTGATCCTGATCGCTTTGTTTTCCAATACAACATCAGGGGTGTCAAAGAATTGCTTAAGTTCAGGTGAAAGAGATCCATAAACATCTGCATATGAATTGTCACCCTCTCCATGATCTTCCAATGTGAATTTAATTGTTTTTGATGCTTTTCTTGTTCCTGTGGAGTGAACAACCAAATTTCCTCTCTTCACATGACGATCTAAAGAATAAACATTGTTATGAGTGAAACCCCTCATTTGTCTTGCCTGTTGTGATGAACTCAATCTGTTCCATGCTCTTTCAGAATATCTTTTTGGCCTATAAGTTTTGAATGCTTGATCAAACTCAACCACCTTGTCCTTGAACCTTTCCTCTTGAATTTGCTTGGCCTGTGCTTTCAGACTTTCAAATTGCCTTGTTGCCTTGATCTGATCAACCCTTGCTCTTTTCTTTTGGGTTCTTGAGATCCTCTGATCAGATCCTGTTTGCAATGTTTGTTGGGATAGTTTTCCTTGTGCCATCATCTCTATACATAAACCATACATAAGAACTATTTAAATGTTGTGAGATCTTGATCCTTGATCACTTTTTGTCATAAAGTTCCACAGGAAACGAAAAAAGACACCTTGATTTCCTATGGAAACATTTAAAACTGTGTGTGTCCTCCTAAAAATACAAAAAAGTGGGCAGATCTTGTGATAAATGTTAAACGATCGGGCGACTTATTGAGGCCTCTATAACCCGACAGATCACAGGACACCCACTCCTTTGATCTCTTTTCTTCATCTCACACACAATATTTATAAAGTCTTTCAGACTGAAGAGATCATGGTGAAAAGTCAAAAGGGTGTGAAAGGTTTTGCAGGTGAAAGTGGGGGTGCAATGTCTTTGGGATCGGATGCATGGAATGTTGCTGATGGCTACACAAAACTTAAAATTCTTAAGCAATTAATTTATTTGGATCGTTATGAAAACATTGCACTTTATGGAAATGATGACATTGATGAAGAGGGATCTTTTGATGAGAGCACAAACAACAAAAGAAGAGAAACTGCACTCTTGAGATATATTTCAACATTGAGGCAACTTCTTGGAAATGTTAAGTTTGCGATCAGACAAGATGATCATCCAAAGATCAAGAGGTTTCTTTATGAATTGAGTGAGGTCAGTGAATTAGTTGCAGGGATCTCTTTCCAACAAACAAATGAGATCTCCCATGAAACAACTTTCTTGATCAATGAAACACACATGAGAAATTGCATCACAGTTCTTCAGACAATTAAAGATGAAATCAATGTGCCAATAAATAAAGCAGGGTTAATCTTCAAGGGAAGTGATGAATTGGATCTTGACAAGATCATGGCCGACATTGAGAGTGGAGGATAAGATGAACCCTGATCTTAAACATTTGAAATGGAAATTGATCAATCAAGAGGGATTGTCACCTGAACAGGCACAGAAAAGAATTGATGATCTCAAAGCATGGGATAAGAAAATGAAAAAGAAAAAGGTGAAAAAATGGGAGTAGTTCTTCAATGGAGTTTGAAAAAGATTGTGAATATGATCTGCAACATTCTTCTGAATAAATTTGATTGTTTTATAGTTCTTGAGGGAAATCGTGGTTTGGGAAAATCAACCCTTGCATATCACATTGCAAATGGTGTTGCAAAAGAAATGAAAAGAAGAGGCATTGATGGATATAAGTTCAATCCAAAAATTGCCTTGTTGTATCAAAGACATGAAGTCTTAAGGTTCTTTCACAAATGGAAAAGAAATGGGATTGCTGATGAGATGATCAATGTTTCTTTCAATCGTGATTTCTACAATGAAGAGCAAAAGGATCTGATCAAGATGATTAATATGAACAGAGATCATTGCAATCTCTTTCAGGCCTGTGTTCCACAATTTCAAACACTTGATGCACAGGTGAAGAACTTATGCAAATTAAGACTGACTGTGGTGAGAAGAGGTGTTGCAATCGTTCAGACACCCAACAGGACAATTTATGCAAGAGATAAATGGGATCAACAAACAAATGAAAAGATTGAGAGAGATTGGCTTAAGAAAGGAATTCAGAACCCACACTATTCAAAATTAACAACATTCAGAGGCATCATGAGATTTCCAAAGATGACTGCCAAACAAGAGGATTTATATCAATCAATCAAAGATGAGAAGAGAAATCTTGTTGCAAGAGATCAAATGGGATTGTTGGATGATGATGATGAAAAAGATCCTGTGATCAATGCTGCCGATATGCTTGAGAAAGGTCAGATCAGAAACGCACAGATCATTGAGGGGATGGCATATGCTTTGGGAAAGTTGCCTGACAGTTTTAAGAGATCCATTATGTCACACTTCAAAAAATCGGGCAAACAACACAAACTTTCAGACTACTATTGGGATAACAAGAAAAAGAAAGGGGAAGTGACTGTGCAGGAGGAGGCAAACTTGCATGATTTAATTAATAGTATTGAGGATAAGAAACAATTGTCAGTAAAATCATAGTGTATGGACTAAATATATGTTTAATCCATACTTATTTTTTTTCTCGGCAGATCGTTTCATCATATTAAAATGGCAAACACACAGGGATTAATTGAGTTTATTGAATGGCTTATGGCAAGGAAGTTGGCAGTCAAGACTGTGGAACAGTATGCAAGACATTATAAATTGTTTGAGAAAGAGTTGGGTGATAAAGATCTCTCACAGAACTTCTTGGATCGGTTTGTGATCAGACATCCATCCAACATCTCAAGATCCTTTCTGAAGAATGTGTTTGATTATTATGGGATCACTTCATTTGAAGTTCCAAAGATCAAGGGGAGGAAGAAGAAGAAGAAGAGGAGATCCATGACACCTGAAGAACGGAGGAGGATCGGTGCTTGGCTTTTTGAACGGAGGATGATGTTCGGCCTGATGTTTGAGGTTTCATATTTCTGTGCATTGAGAAGAGAGGAAGTGATCTCAATCAGGATCAATGATTTTGAGTTGCAAAAATATTCTGAAGATCCATCAAGATCATGCAAACTGAAAATTCATGGAAAAGGATCAAGAGAGAGATATGTCATTGTTCCTCCAAAAGTAATGGAAAGAGTGATCACTTATATGCAGCAGAAAAGTGAGATCACATTGAATGCGAGATTGTTCAAGATCGGGAAGAGCAAATGGCATGAAGTGTTTAAAGATGGGATCAAACAAACAGGATCTTATAATTTCACCCTGCATGACTTGAGAAGATCAAGAGCAACATATTGGCTTGATCATGGAGTTGATCTTGTTCGGGTTTCTCGGAGATTAGGCCACAGTGATGTTTCAACAACTCAAAGATACATTAATGTTGAAGAAGAGAAAGAGTTGAAGAAGTGGGAAGAAGAATATTAATTTTAGATAAGTAAATGATCAACAGGATCAAAATCGTTTGTTAGAATGGCTTAAAATAGGTGTGAGAATTATGTCGTCGGGGAAATCTTAAAAAAGGAAGATGATCCCTGTGCAGTGCCTGATTATCCCTCACATTGAATGTGTGGGTGATGATAACATCGGGGATCTCTCTTCTTCATCTCTTCACACAGATGCTCTTTTTAGGAGAATGATATTAATAAATGATTGGATACAATCAATTAAGGAGTTTCCAAAATCTGAATGTTCTTGAGATTATCCAAAACAAAGTCTTGCTGAAACGGATCTGATCCCAAATTGCATGATAATTCATAGTTTTGATTTTCTCCACACTCCTGATCCATCTTCTCTGCATAATATTCCAATGGATCTCTTATGCATTGGCCACTTTCAGAAGTGATCCAAATAAACATCCAACTCATGAATGTTAAAACTCCAATAATTAAAAAAATAAATAATGCTTGAAACAGTTTTTGTTTAATACTTTTTGCCACCATACCCCTCTGCAAATTTCTGATCGGCTTTTCTTTGTTGCATTTTCTTGATCTCTGCACTCTTAATCCTGCCTCTCTCCAATTCCCTGCTATGATGGAGGAGATCACTTTCTCTGAGATATTTCAACTCATCCATTGTCCTCTCATGTTTCTCAAGATCACTTCCTTTCTGAAGTTCCATGAGTTTTTTTCTTTCAGTGAATTCTTGTGAGGGTTTTGTTGCTGCCATATTAATCAATTAACTTTTCCAAAACTGTTGCAATTCGGTCAAGGTTTTCGTTGATCTTGATCACTTGGAACAATACTTCTGCATTGAATACTCCATGATCTCTTAATCTTGCGATCTCTTGATCTATTGCTTTTAATCTCTCAAGTTCTTCTTCAGACATTTGATCAGGTTCAGTTGATGTTTCAGTTTCAGGTTCATTCAGTGGAGTGGATGGATCTTCATCTTCATCTCCCTCTTCATCTTCCTCTTCTTCGTCATCATCATCCTCCTCTTCTTCAATTGGATCTGCTGCAAGATCTTCTTCTCCATTGACTGTCTTTTCCTCAATTGGAGTTTCAGTTTTTTCCACCTTGCCATCAGATTTCTTTGCTTTCTTGTCCGAAAGTTTTGAGAGAACTGCTTTTAATTTGTCGGTCATTATTTTTTAAACCCCCTTTCAACTTTGTAATTTTCTTAAAAATATAAACTGTGTCCTCAACTCTTTCAGGATCAACACCATTTAATCTTAAGCATTTTCCAACATCAATCTCATCTGCACCACTCTCATGTGCAGCATCACACCATGCAACATCACTTTCAGGGAACTCTTTTCTTAATACCTTAAACTTCAACCATGAATTCAATTCCTTTGGAAGAACTGTTCTCGCTAATCTATAAGCACCAAATGAACAGAAACCGATCACTGTGATCCCAATGATTGCATAAAGAATGGGGATAAGATATGCCTCAACTACTCCCATTTTATCTCCTCTCCTTGATCCATTTCGCAAAGATCAAGATCCACTTTGTGCATAAAATAAAAATTCCTGCCTTGATCATAACATCAAACCCAATCAAGATCCAAATTAAGAATTGAGGGATCTCCCCTGTGTTCTCAATAAACCACATGATCATATTCATGATCCCAAAAAGAAATCCTATTGCTGCCATCAGGGAAATAAAAAGCATCACCCATGTTTGTCCTGCACTTCTGAAACTTTTAATCCAACTCTCCAAACTCCAATTAATTTTCATCATCTTCCCTCTTCTTTTTCTTTTTGAAACCCAAAAGCATCAATGGTGTGAATGCAGGGATCAAATCTGCTGTTCCCTCATTGCCTGAAATCTTTGCTGCTTTGGTCATGATCTGATCGGCCTTGTCAATGACAGATCCCAATTGTGCAACAACATCTGAATATTGATTGAAGAAAACAACCAATGCGATTGAGATGATTAAAAAGAACACTACAAATCCGATCACAGTTCCCCATTTTTCAAGGAAAGTGGTTTTTAAGTGCCTCTGCTCAAGAAGTTTGTCAGTTGCCAATCTCTGCAATCTCATATCAGTCTTAACATATTTCACACCTGCCTCTTTTTGCAGTTTGTCAATATCAGTCATTGAGAAATTCACCCATTCACCATCTGATCTCACATAATGCCAAAACTCATTCTTTGCACTTTGGATCTCGGCAGGAGGAAGAAACTTCTTAAATCCTGCACCTTTAACAAACCACAACTGATCACCTGCTCTTCCCATAGGAACAATCTTTCCTTTCAGGACTGCAACCCTTGTGTTCACATTCCCGATCATCTTGTATAAAGGAACTCTGATCCACCACTTTTTCTTTTGCATAAATAACCAAACTAAAAATCCGATAAGGCCTAAAATTAAGAATGAGATCAGGATGATCAGGAAGATGTTTCCTGTTGCAGACATATCAATGTTCATGTTTGATAAGGGGTTCAGGTCTGCACCACTGGTTGAGTTTGCCATTATTTCTTAATCTCCAATTTCTTTAAAGAAGTGATCTGTCCACAAGTTCTGCACACCCACTCATTTGATTTAAGTCTTGGGTATCCATTAGACATTCCACAATTATCACATTTGGGTTTATTTACCCTTTCGTGTGACAGTTGATTTTTTTTGCTCTTTTTTTTCGCCATTTTGATTATTGTGAGGTTTAACAACCTGCTTTGGAACAGTAGTCTTTGGAACAGTATCTTTTGGAACAGTATCTTTTGGAACAGTAGTTTTGGGAGTTGCACCAAATAAGGCATCCATGATTGGACTTGCCATGTCCATTGCTGCTTTGATCTCCTTTGGATTTAAGTCAAAAGGATCATCACCTCCTACACCTCCAATCCCCATTCCATTGTGTAAGTTTTTATTGATCTCTGCTCTTGGCCTGATAACTTCAAACCCTAAACTTTCAAGATCTTTGATCATAGAATTAATGAAACACTCTTGATGATATTCGGCCTCATGATTGATATTGCTGCCATCCCTTTCAATGTCCTGAATGAAGATCCCTTTTGGATCAATCACTTTTGAACAATATTCACATATCTTCACACCCTTTGTTTCCATAGTAATTCCACACACACATTCTTTATAAATCTTCTTATGATCCAAATAGTCTTGTTTGCTTTGTTGGTTTCTGATGGATCTCCTTGCTTTCAATCTCAACAAACCTTTCACGATCAATTTTATAATCAAAAGATCCTGTCTTGATCAGAACTCCGATCCTCTCCAACCTGTCAATCTGATCCTTAACTCCAACAAAATCATAAGATCTGAATGATCCCTTTTTCCAAACCTTGATCAAGAACTTCTTTTCCTTTGGAGTGATCATCCGAACAACTGCAATGATCTTCTTCTTGTGCTCATACACTCCATGCTCATCTGCGATCTTGATCTCCCAATCCATCTCACAATCCAATAATCTAATAATAAGATCCTTGACTGTGATGAACTCTCCCTCTGCCATTAGAATAAAAGTTTGATCAAAGAAAATCCACTCCACATGACACAAAGCCACAAGATTAATTTCTCAAACCATGTTGTGAAGATCCAATTTGATGTCATGAACCTTTTGACATAAGGCCACAAAGCCAATCTGTTGTTCCATTCATTAATTGATTTCATTAAAATATTCCTCCCATTCTACTTGATAAGATCCACATTGTGAGATAAATTAAAAACAAGGGGATTGTGAATGCAATTGCATTCTTCTTCAGGATCAATCCAAATGCTGCCCTGTAAATAGTGCCATAGATCGTCACAAGAATAATCAAAGCAAAGATCCCCAACATCCCTGAACACATCAAACCGATTGCAGTGATCACTTTCACATCTGCGATCCCCTCAAAGAATTCAAACTCATAAAGCAACCATCCAAAAACAAATGCGACTGCACCGAACTGAATATGATTGATGTTCACAATTGATAAAATAAGAATGATTGAAGTTGTTAAGATTGCAGGAACTTCATGCTTTTTCATATCAAAGCCCACAACTATTGCAAGAAGAAGTCCAACCACTAAATTCAAAGCGATCATTTTGAACACCTCACCATTATGATTGCAACCAAAACTCCAATGATCCCATCAACTAAAGAATAAATTGGATTATATTGTTTGATCATGTGAAGTGGTGAGAACACAACAAAGAAACCGATCAACCAACCAATAAGGATCTTGTCACTCATGGTGAACCTCCAAAAAGCATGATCCCAAAATGTGCAAGTGCTGAAAAGAATGCTGCGACACCAAACAATAAAAGAATTCCCCAACCTGCATTTCTACTTTCTGATCCGTTCCTCATTCTTCTGCCTCCACTTTCTTTGCAGTGTTGTTTTCTCCAAACCTTGCATGGACAGAGATCTTCAGGTTCTTCACAATGTTTGCTGCCTCAACTTCATTGTCAGATAAAAATCTGATCACTCTCTCATTGTTCAATAATTCTGTGAAAGTATCTTCAACATTAAATCCTGCTTTCTTCAATCGGAGGATCTCTTTTGTTAAACTATGGCCAAAGACATTGTTCCAATCATATCTTCTGATTGTTGATTTCTCAATCTGATCATCAATGTGATCCCAAATCTTATCTTGCTTTCCTGCATGAGTTTTTCCAAACCCTCTGTCACAACCATGTGCAACTGTGATTGTGTCCAAATATCTTAATTCACCTTTGTTGATCTTTGAGATCACTTCAGAGAATAGGCCATGAAGTTCTAATGCAGAATAAGTTTCTTTCTTCCTCTTGGCCAATGCAAACTTCTGTCTTAAGCCCAAAAGGATGCTCAATGCAGTCTTTTCTTTCTCGGAGATCTCAATTTGCATCTTTCTCTCCTTTGACAACCATGTCATCAAGATCAACAATGTTCCCCTCTTTCAAGTTCAGGATCTCTTGATCTTCTTTTGTGAAGTAGATCATCAAACCATCACTGCCAACTTTCTTCAATTTCTTTTTCATAGTATTCGGTTAAACGATTTAATTGATAAATCTTAAATATATCAAAGCCATTGCACCTGATGTTGCAAATGCAACAAACCCTGCAACTGCGATCACATACATTCTGTCTTTTCGTGTCATCATTTTGTTTTGTTTCTCCATTTTATTATATAATATGATATGGAATGGGGTTTATAAGACTTGTTATTTTGTGTGTGTGG
>Ga0075116_10000373_pt1 | contig 21127 bp, 29 predicted proteins | sample AntAceMetag02UKC_FD_69786 | JGI IMG/M metagenome (GOLD analysis project Ga0075116, IMG submission 69786) | Saline lake microbial communities from Ace Lake, Antarctica- Antarctic Ace Lake Metagenome 02UKC | ecosystem: Environmental > Aquatic > Non-marine Saline and Alkaline > Saline | place...
CTTCTCCTTCTGGAAAAAATTGGTAGAAAAACCACTTCATAAAGTCATTTTTCTTATATTTTAAAATTCCTCCATCATATTCAACGCTTTCAATACGTTCCATCTCTTTAATATTATCCGTCTCACGCAGTTCCCACTCCCCATTCAAATCAAAAGCGCCGATTAAAAATCTTTCTACATCTGAATTCATAACATTAGATTCTCTCACCAGTTTTCTTGCAAAAGATTCATTTATATCATAATAGTAATTTTCAATCTCCTCTTCTACTGCGTCCCAATGTGCAGGGGCACTAATTCTACTTCGGTCTTTATTTTCATGTTCAAGGTCAACATGAAAATCATCCATATTATCTAAGAAAATTCTCTTCATTACTTGTAATTGGTCCCATGTAGGTCTTCCTCTTGTATGCATAGCTCCACCACGACCATCAATTCTAACAGCTCCAGTATCGTCCATAAACGCATACATCAAATCAGTACCAGTTAAATCTTCTTTTACGGGAACTGCTAATTGTCTGTGGTCTTCTCCACGGTGCCCCATGCCTCCTGAAAAATCTATGAGAGTGCCATCTGGCATAACGTATCCTGCATTATATATAGATTCTGTGGTGCCTTTAGATTGAATTATTGCGTCTTCTACGGACATGTATTCTGGAATATCTGCCTGGTCGAGATAATCTTGAGGGTTTTCTTGTCCGCTAGCAAAATTTTCGTCTGTTAGTTGGTCAAGCTCGTCCATCTTTTCTTCCACGACCTCGTTAAAATCACGTTTATCAATTCCATGATTAAATAAAACATCTGTATCTTCTAGACAATCAGAAACATCTTGAGAAAGTAAATTGTTATTATACAACATATTAAGACGCTCTATCATAGCGTTATATCTTGCCACATCCGCCTTGGTTCGTATATCTTTTGGAAGACTTCTAAAAAACCAGCCTGTATCTACGGTCAACTTTTTGCTCATAATTACAATCCCTTTTCTTTAAATAGTTCATATAATTCATTTGCTGCGGCATTATTTATAATAATGTCAGATGTTGGCACACCTTTAGAATACGGTTTTAATTTAAGAGGGTCATCGATTAATTCACTTTCTACAAAATCTTTTAACATATTAGTATGTATACCATCGTAATCCAAATATTTATATCTACCAACCTGAACAACAAAATGCTCAGCTGTTCCCTTTTGTGGATTAAATATTACCCATATTGGAAAATCATAATATTTACTCAGTGCAGCCGCCAAGATTGCACAACCTCCCTCTGTCCAGGTGCCACCTATATATTTATCTAAAATTGCGTAGGCCTCTTCTGAATCTAAAATGGATTTTAAAGTAGGGTGAGGCACAACACTCTCATTAATCACTTTTTTGTCAATCACATCCCACTTCATAAGAGGAGACCAATTGCTATCTTTTAACCTTATTTCTAACTCTTCAACAGGAATTTCCCTTGTAGTTATCCATTCAAACCCCTGATTTTTTTCAAACTTTGGAGACAGAGAAAAATCTCCAGTCTTTATAGTTCTCAAAACAATTCCTTTACTAGGACCGCCTTTTGCGTTGGCGTAATATTCCGCTACTCTTGGGTCGCTAGTAAAAGATATATATGGTTCATTATTATTTGCAGCATTCAATCTCATTCTACCGTCTCTCTGCATTCTATGTACAGCCCCGTCGTGGGTACCATGATAGATATACTCACTCTCTGAACTTATCTCATTCAATTGTTTATCAAAATCCAATGGCAAACCTAATTCGCCAGCAAACCACTGAGCAGCCTCCATAAATAAATCATCATCTTTAGACCATGATTCAATCATTATAAACCTACCAGTATCAGACTGTAAAAATAATTTTAGATTTGGAAATTGTTGTTTGAGAGCATAGAATAAACCCTTCGCTTTTTGATACAACTCTTCATTTTTAGTAGATAGTTGTATACTAGTATTTTTATCCATATGCGGCAACCGTATCAGTACCGTATCATATCGAACCGAATCGTCTAAAGCCTCTCGAATAATTTTACGTAATTCCTTAATAATTTCACTTTCTTCTACATCTACAATCTCAATATTTTCTTTATTAAATACAGCAATTGATTCAATAGAACCCTCTAATTCTTCTTGTATTAAAATTGAATCGAAATTATTATCTTTTGCAGCGTAAAACGCATCGCCACAAGTCCAATAAGGTAATTCTCCAGAAAATTGCTCATCAAGAACATTTTCAATTTCTGATTTTGACATTCCATAACCTCTCATACTTTTTATTAACATTTTATAATGTTTTGGAATACTCGTATCAAAAGTGTTTGCTATATTTAGTTTGACATAATATAAATATTTTCCATAAGATTTTGCGTACTCTTTATCTTCTGTAAAAAACCAAGAGGGTATATCAAATTCTTGATAAGTTTTATTGTCAGTAAATTCAAAATTATCAAACTTACTTTCTGAACCGTGATAATAGATTTCTTGCTCCACAAATTTCTTTTTTATAAATATCGAAGATTTATTAAAAATGATAATGTGGAAGAAAAGTTATTTTCTAACTCGTTTTACTTTTCTAGTGATTGTGTTGCCAGACATAGAGGTGATTATTTTACTTATTGCTTTTCTCTTAGCTTTACCAATTTTTTTCACAGAACGGCCAGAAACGCTAGGACTCATATCAGCCCCAATCTCTCCTTTAAAAACTTTAACTTTTTTATTTCCGCCGTAGCGTTTTAATTGGCGCTGTTTATTTTTGCTTAATTTCTTTTCCATATAGCCATATACGAAAAAATCATAAATTTGTTACTTTTTCATTATAAACTCAAAATCATCACCGTCTACATTAATGAGTTTATTATTCGAGCATTGGAAGTTTTTTACAAGGGAGTTTGCCAGAGTAGTTTTGCCACTCCCTGGCTGGCCAGCAAATAGGACTATCATAACTTAAACTTTTTCATGTACAAACTTATCTCTTATATATTTAGATAAGTATACTCCCTTAGAGGGCGCAGTTATGAGTGCCATATACACACTTTTAGGAACATCTAAATATTCATATGTCCCACTTCGTTTAAACTCAACTATTAAAGTATTCTCTGATTCAATGTAATCAATTTCCTTAATTGTTGAAGACTGTATAGTTTTCATATAAGTGCCTAATTTTCTTATAAATATTGTAAAATTTATAAAACCTCTAAAAAAGCATACTTAGCTAAACATAAATTTTTTAGCTTAATAAATCAATATTACCACGCAGAAATATGTTTAAATTACATTTTTTATTGTTTCGATGGTCTTTAACCATTCCACTTTTAAAATTATAAGTTCTAATCTTATCGCCCCGATGCCCGCTTCCAATCTGAGCTCTTCTATTATTAGAAACTTTTTTATCACTAAGGTTTCGATAGTGCTCTGACACTCTTTTGGTTAATTCCTCCCAAGCAATCTTTTCATTTTGCTCCTGAGTTCTTTGACTCTCAGAGTGCACTTTAATATTTGTCGGAAGATGAGTAAGTTCTACAACAGTTTCTCTGCGATTTCTATTTTGGCCTCCTGCGCCACTCCCTCTAGTATAAATACGCTTCACTTCCTTTCGATTTATTTCGAAAGATTTAGTTTTGCTCCCATCTAAAATGGCAACTGTTATTGAACTTATGTGAACTCGTCCTTTACGTTCGGTTGGGGGTACTCGCTGGAATCTATGACCGCCAGCTTCTGATTGATAGAATTTCTTTACGCCTGGAGCGCTAAAGGCATAGAGAGGTGAATCCAGGTCTTTGATTTAGAACCTGACATTTAAAATTTTGAATTTTAGCAGATTTTTGGTAAACATCTGCCATCTCGCCTACAAGTAGGTCTGCATCTTTACCACCCTCGGCGGCTCTGATTTCTAAGATAATCTTTTCTTTCATGACAGTTTTTTTTTGATATTTATAAATAAATATACGAAAAATTATTCAAAATGGAGAACAAATTTAGAATACTCATAAGAGAACAATTAAGCAGAATCTTGCAAGAGGATGATAATGTCGATTGGGAAATGTATGAATTAATGGACAAAATCAAAAATGAAATGATGCATGATTTTTCCCAAAAAGTTCAAGAGCACAAATTAAAACATGGATGTAAACTTATAGACCCCTCAGATAAAATAGAAGCCAGCAAAAACCAACTTTCTTTATTTGACAAAGATAAATATCTAACAAAACCCGAAGAAACAAAACCATATTGGGATTGTAGCGTAGTGGAAGATGAAAGTGACTATAAGTATAAGTTTGAGGGACGTCAACCCTGGACACTAATTCCCATAGATACTTTGAAAAATGTTTGGTGGAGATTCGCTAAAACGCCACCTGGTATTGATATTCCTCCAGCAACAATTAAAACTCTTGACAAAATTGTTAACATATTAATAAATAATATTTTTAAAATAGATGTAAACACTGAGATGACTGGGCACCAAAGCTCTGTCCCTGACGAAGAAGAATTTGACAATTGGGGGATATCAGAAGAAGATAATGAAAGATGGTATGGAGATTATTGTGAAGACGATATGGAAGGACAAATGAGAATATCTGATTATGCCTTAGATAAATTAATGAAAAAAATTGTGGAATTTAGAGAAACTGATGACCCACATAAAAGATTGCAAATTGCAGATGCAACATTAGAAGTTATACATATGCGCTCGGATATTGCTGGTTGGTTTGTTGAGGGTGGTTCTTCGGCTTTAGCACAACTTTCAGGATATGAAAGAGACATGGTAGCTGAGGTTAGAATGTTTGTTCGAGAGCAAATAAATGAAGCTTTAAACGAAAAGAAAGACAAAATCTTTACCAAAAAGTTTGACCGTTGTGTAAAAGCAGTCAAGAAACAAGGTGAAGGTGATGCAGCATATCCTATTTGTATGAAAAGTGTTGGCAAAAAGAAAGCTGTTCGAAAATCTCACCAAAGAGCTGATGAAGAAGTTCATCTGGGAGCAGACGTTTACAGAATGGATAATGGTATGGACAATGCGCCAATGAGCGAAGAAATAAACGCCTCAGAAGCTCACACAAGTAAAAATGCTATAAAAACACTAGTAAAAGGAAGTAGAAACATTGCCTTTGTTACATTACAAAGTGATTCTCTGATAAATAGGTTAAAAACAAAATATGGAATAGATTATTTGGAAGTTCCAGAAAACCCATACGGCGCTAAAGTATTATTTAACCCAGATGGTTATAAAGATGCAGTGGAACTAAAAAATATAGCCAACCAGCATGATGGATTTTTACCATCTACCCCAGACAAAGCAAGTTTTAATACTATAGAAAGGATTGGACAACTTTTAGGATATAAACAAACAGATATAGATACATTTATAGAAAAGCAAAGATTAAAATATTCGTTAAATGAATAAAAAAAGCCCCTGACTAATGGGGCTTATTCATTTAAGGCAATAATTTAAAATCACCACCATAAATTTTTCTTAATTTTTCGTTTCGTGCTAGAACTTCATATTCTGCAGCTTTTTTATAAGCTTCGAATTGATTAATAGCTGAAACGTAAAATTGTAGCGTATCACCACTCGTAAGCGTGATTTCTACCAGCCAATACTTTTTAAGGAAAGGTTTAAAAGTTTTTTCCATAAAAGCTTTTGACCGTTTTGAGTCTTTCTTTTTAGAATCTATCATATTCAACGTAAACTAATACGCCAACTATGATGAATTGAAAAAGCTCAAATAATTTATAGCTTTTGATGAGTATTCTAAAGGTTCCATTTTTATTAATGTCATTTTTTGTGTTTTATGTTTCACTTCATGCAAAGTTTTTCCAGTAATAGGACATTTAATTTCTTCATTTCTCAACATTCGAAGAAATTCTTCCTTATCTATATCAACTTTTATTCTTATAAATGGCAAAAACATAGTAATTTTTTTTAAATACAAAAAACCCAAACTACTTGATAAGAAATTTGGGTTTTTTAATAAAAGCCTGAGATTATAGCTTTAAGTGAGCCATCTTTAACGAGATTATCCAGCTTCAATGCCTATCTATGGTTCCTCGCGTTATCCACACCCCTTTCGGAACGTATCAACTCAATCTCGGTCGAATTGTTGAACGACCAACACTGCGATGCAAACTACTCTACCACTATTCTGCCACTCAAGGCCAATTAAACCTTTTCATAACTTTTCATGATAATCCGACTCGCTTTGCGGGCTACGTCGTCCCTAGTTCCGTGCACAACCGAAGTTGATTACGGCCAGGGTCTGAGAGACCTTTGGTCTACACCGTTACTGGGCTTTTGATTGATTTAATTATCAGATTGGTTTAATCTCGATTCTAAGTCGAAACTCCTTTTGAGGAATCATTGCTATTACAGTTGCAGGATGTGCCAGTAAAGTAGCTTCGTTTCTTTGGAAAACAAAATACTACACACCCCATGCGTGCTTTGCGGGCTACGCTCTCAAAATCAATCTAGTTTTCATCTAAAAAACCTGAGCCTCCTAGAATCAATTAACTTTTTTAATTTTAAATGGTTGCCGCCCTAAAGTTTGCTAACCTTGAACAAACAACCTTACCTTTCCTATTGATTAGTTTCCTAATCGCAATCGCCTAATAGCTTTTTGACGATACTCCCTCAGGCTGTAGCCCCCTAGAAGTGTACTTAATATTGCGAGCTTAACCTCTAACTAGACGAATCTAACTAAAAGCGGAGGAGTTACTATCTCTCTCCTTTATACCTGTCACCAGGTTTATTATTCCCTTCTCCGAAGATTGGGGACTATCCAACAACTAAGTTGGAAATGACCGCCCGCGGCCATGAATATTTTCAATATTTTAAAGAACCTTTTTGGTTGCGACAAGTATTTGTTTGTCGCTTGCTTTTTAGTCTACGCAACAACCTAAAATTTGTTGCAAATAAAAAGCATTTTTTTTAAAAAAACATTTGAAATATTTATAAAGAGCTGTTACTCTTATATTCACCACAAATATTTTTCAAAGAACATTTTGATACTATATATATACCAAAATTTTATATATTCAAAGATACGCTAAATTTTTTTTGAAGTCAAGGAAAATCTACATATTTATTAAAAAAATATACTCATGGAAAATAAGGTTAGATTATTAATAAGAGAATTCGTAGATAACTATCTTAACGATATAGATTTTGATAATATGTCAGATGATAACATTAACAGTTTTATTCAATTTAAAATTGACAAGGAAATAGAGAGCGCTGATTGGAAAAATGATATTAAAAAAGATATGGAGACCCCAGATGCCATGCCAATAGATATGACTAACTTGAATAATGACTGATTTTGTAAGGCAAATAGTAAGAGAAGCTCTTAATGAAGGTTATTGGGGGCATATGCCTGAGGATGGTGATTATCCGTCCGACCTCATGTATGACATTGATGGTGCTGTCAATAAAACACTGAAAGATAAAACTTTTAAGAAAAAAAAGCGTAAAAAACCAAAAAACCAAGACAAATGGGCTCAAATTGGTGTCATGAATAATTTATTTAAAAAAGGCGGCTGGTTAGAGAAAAAATATATTAAGATTTGTCTCGACTATCTTAAAAGTCTTAAAGATGATGATGAATGGCAAAAAGAATGGACAGAACCAAAAACAATAAAAAAAAACATTAACACTCTAATTAAGGCCTATCAAAAAATATTAGATGATAATAAAAATTCAGATAGTATAAACACATTTGGGAAGTGGAATATAAAATAAAAAAGAGAAATTAAATTAACCCCTCTTTTTTCCATTGTTCAAAGTATTCTTTTTTCTTCTTCCTGTACATGACCTCAAAATTAACTAGTATATAGGTTGTTCCTACTCCCAGTGTAATTAATATCCAGCACGTTGGAATTAGAGCATACGTCATCACCCCGACGATTGACGTTAGGGCAAGAAATATGATAATATGTCTTATCCAGTTTTTAGTGTTCATTTCCATGTTTCTTTCTATATTCATAGTTACAATAATTATGCGAAAAATTTAGTTTCCTGTATTTTTTTAGAAAACTTTGACTAAACCTAATGTTTTATTAATGAATAATCAAGTTTTTACGCAAAATATTTAATATTTTCTAATTTTTAATCTTTTTACTTTTCAATAATTGGAAGATTACCTATAAACTATCTGCTCCCCACCAATCAAAATGACTATCTTCTACGGCAACTTCTTGTTTTTGTTGCACTTTTTTTGAAAACATTTTACTATAGTTTTCAAACAATTCATCTGTCCAGCAATTATCACATAAATTACTAAGTTTGTCCTCGGGTTTTTCGCCGCATCTTATACAGCAATTAACACTCTTATTCGCCGTATTCATTTAAAATTTTTTATGATTTAGGTTTACTTTTAAAAGGCTCATCGGTATCAAAATACCTAAAGTCTCCTCTGAAAATAAGTGTATCTTCTCTTTGTATTTGGTAAAAGAAATCGCTAACTTTTTTAACTTTAATAAATTTTCCAGCTAACTCCTGTAATCTGGCGAGATTCTTCTTTGAATAAGATTTAAATAAAAATTCTTTTCTAGTTTTTGCTAATCTAAAATTTTTGTCTTTCACAATGACCTCTTTTTTATGGTTTATTCCATTTTGAAATATCGTATTAACATAAGGCTTGCAAATGAAGTATTATTATCATAAGAGATTTTATACCCTCCTGCGAAATTTAAATCTTTGATTAAGATTCCATCTTTCAATTGCATTTTACCGTTTAGTCTAAATTTAACTTTATTCATATATATGTATTGTTTATTTATTTATACGTATTCTCAAAAAAATGTTACAAAATTTTTGTCGGGATAGCTAGATTCGAACTAGCGACTTCGCGCCCCCCAGACGCGCACTCTAAACCTGGCTGAGCTATATCCCGAAATAAACGGAAATTGAAAAAGGTAAAAAGGATACCTATTACGGTGTCCCAGGGTTTGAACCTGGTAGAAGGAACCTTATTTCATAGCCGTTTTGTGGAGTGTGCGAGAGTCGAACTCGCGACCTCTTGCGTGCAAGGCAAGCGCTCTAGCCAACTGAGCTAACACCCCAAAAATTTGTCTAAGTAGCAGGACTCGAACCTGCGGCCTCCTGGTCCCAAACCAGGCGTTCTACCAACTGAACTACACCTAGATAAGTCCCCAACAAAATGATAGCACTAAAGGCACCTTGCTTGTCATTCATTTTATATGCCGTTGGGGGCGGATTTGTAGCGGCAGTGGGACTCGAACCCACCATAGGTTTCCCAGCTGACTTATGAGGCCAGTGCAATAACCACCTCTGCTCACACCGCTATTTGTTCTTTATAAGGTTATAAGCTTATAATTGATGGTTATAATCTTATATGCTTATATTGTCGGGAAGGTCAGATTCGAACTGACGTGCTCCTACGTCCAAGGTAGGCGAGATAATCCTGACTCCTCTACTTCCCGATGGACAGGCTTTTTGTCTTTCTTATTGAGGGTTGCCTGCAATTCCTCAAATCAGTTGGTCATTATCCAACGTAGTAGCGAGAGAGGGACTCGAACCCCCGCCACCCTTCAACAGGATGGTCCAGCTTATGAGACTGGTGAGATACCAACTTCTCAACCTCGCAATGTTTGCCGTCAAATAGTACCTGCTATTCTTTGGACTCCGACCATTTTCCCTATAAAAACAATCTAAAAATAAGCGTCCTTCAATTTAGACTACACCCCCAATCTAGGCGGATGTCGGGTGACTAACCCCAAATTACCTCTATATATTTGTTAGCCGTTATTACCATTATTAACGAGATTACATTGGAAAGTAATCCTCTTTCACAATTGAATGATACTCCATCCTTTCATTTTTTACGACTATACGAGTTATTTCTAACTAAAAAAATTAATCATGATGTGTTGCTTTCAGAGCTAACATTGTTGGACGGGAGGGATTCGAACCCCCGAAGGCGTATGCCAACAGATTTACAGTCTGCCCGTTTTAACCACTTACCTACCGTCCAATACTTTTGTGGGAGCTAGAGGAATCGAACCTCAAACTGGTAGCCATCAACTCATTTGTTAGACCAGAACGGTTTTACAGACCGCACGCTGCTTTAACTCCCATTATTATTGTTATTATCATTGCTATATTTAACCACTTTTTATACTTTTGTGGCTAAATATAGCATATTGTGGAGATGATGGGAATCGAACCCACGGACTTCTGATTGCAAACCAAATGCACTAGCCAACACATGCTGCATCCCCAATTATTAAATTTACCTACTTGGATATAGAGTCAAAAGAAAATATATAACCTTTATGTATTTTGTTAACTCCTCTACAAACTTTTGAAATAAGATTTGGACAAAAACCGTCTTCTCTTGCGTCAATTGCAGCCTCATATTTTTTTATAAAAATTCGATTTATATCATAACAATAAACTGATTTTCTATTAGGGTTGTTTTTTCCACCTAGTTTATCCCATTGTTTTTTATTCCACTTTGACCCCCTTCTTTGTTCAGACCATTTTTTCTTATTTTCGTCTGAGTGGGTTTTTCCATAAAAACCGTTCTCTTCTCCAACAGTATGCTTTTTTCTATAATCACTCATTTTTTTCTTAGACTGCTCAGAATGTTTAAAAACTCCGACAACTCCTTTATTCCATGGCTCAACCCCGTAAGAACCATCACCACCGTTTGTCATATTTGTCAATACAAAACCCCAACTTTTTAACTGATTTATCCAATATCGTTCCCAAAAATCACATTCAATTTCATTAGTAACTTCAATTTTTAAAATTTCTGGTAACAACCCACTCTTTTTTAAATTTTTAATCCAAGCTGTTTTTTTTGTATTACATTTTTCGTTTAAGTGGTCTCTAAATCTTCGATTTAATCTAAAAGTTTTTCCAACATATTTAACAGCATTATCTCTTGGGTCTATTAAAAAATAAATAAAAACATCTCTCATAACTCTTTTATAGTAAATAGTTACAAAAAAATAAAAAGTCTATTGCTACACCCACAGTTCAATAATTGAATTTATTATTTCTTAATTTTAAAATTCTATTTTCGAAATCTATTATAAAAGGCTTAGGGATTTTAATTCCCTTTTTATTAAATTCTTCTAAAATTTCATGTTTTGTAAAATCGCCATCTACTATACCTTCACTCCACATATTTAAAAATAACCCCCAACTCTTCTTTCCGACTACAACCGACTTAAGAATGTTTGGATGTCTACTTTTTAATTCATGAATCTTAATTTGACCATTTTCAAACTTTCGAAAACAATATTTTCCGTCATCTTCATCTATGTCAAACTCCACTTCTACATTACTACCGCAGAACGTTAGTATTCCACTTCGATAGGATTTTAAGAAGAATAAAAATATCTCCTCAAAATTTTGAGAGTACTTCTTGAGTTTTTTCTCTTTTCTACTTCCTCTCTGCTTCTTCTTGTTTTGAATGTCTTGAAGCTTTTTTTGGATTCTTAAGTTTTCGCTTTTAGCATGATTGTTCCCTCCATTAATTTTATAATGTTCATTTGTTTGAACATTTTCTATGATACTTGTTCAAATAAATGAACATTGAGTTAATACACATGTTTGTTAAGTAAACTTTACAAAGATATGCTTTTACTCATTTGTCAACAAGGACGGACTCGAACCACCAATAAGAGATTCCATGTCTCTTAAACACCTAATAGTTTTGGTTAATTCTTAGTGCATCAATTACTAACTATCTAACTTGTTGAATTAGAGCAGTAAATGAGAATCGAACTCACGACCTCCAGATTGGCAACCTAGCGCTCTGACCTACTGAGCTATTACTGCAAATTAAATTGTTTTGAGCGAGTAGAGGGATTCGAACCCGCGGCGTGAACTTTATCTGACCAGCTTGGAAGGCTGGTACCATCGACCAACTAGGAGATACTCGCAAATAACTATGTACCTAACGTAGGGACTGAGCCATAAAGACCAGTTTCGGTTTTCCGTTCCCGAATCAACATAGTTTAATAAATTTGGGCGAGAAAAGGGGCTCGAACCCTCGACCCTCAGGTTGGAAACCTGATGCTCTACCAACTGAGCTATTCTCGCATGGAGTGGGCAGGCACCTCGCCAGGTGTGCGTTCCTTAACCCACATGTTTTTTTAATATTTTTTTGCGGTGACAGGGGGACTCGAACCCCCGACCCTCGGCGTGACAGGCCGATATTCTAACCAACTGAACTATGCCACCGTGTTTTAGAGCAGTGTCGGACGTTTGTAGCATTTCTACTACAGGACACCTTAGAAATTAATCTTATACGTGACGCCCTTTAAGCTATCCCACCTCCGCTCTAAAAAAGCAGTACTGACGGGGCTCGAACCCGCGACCTCCTGCGTGACAGGCAGGCATTCTGGCCAACTGAACTACAGTACTGTATTTAACGTGCCTAATAATTTAAATATACCAAGACTCGAACTTGGACACGGGGTTCCTAAACGCAAATGCTAACCCCAGCTCTACCATTGAGACTTATACCCTCAAATTTTCAACACGACATACTCTGCAACTTTACTTACTAATTACTCCTGAATCCATCCACATACTTTTCAGCTCATAGCCTGTCAAGACCCCTCCTCTAGCTCACGGTTTTTATAGCTTTTGCGTGTGATACTAATCACCTAATAACTATGTTTTTGAATACACTTTCACTTCGTGTTCAAGCTACATTTCTGTATTTTTTGTAACTTTCTTTTACCAATACGTCAAAGAACAATATTTTGCGGTCTAAAAGGGTCTCGAACCCTTGTTTTTGATGGGAGACAGCCAAAATCCCCCGCCTCGGGGGCTCATTAAACCAGTTTTATTTTTTAAAGAACGTTTTGTGTTTTTTGGGCACAAAAAAACCCGAATCTCAATTTATGGGATTCGGGTGTGTTATAAGGTTTTATCCTTTTGTTATCTATCCAATGTCATCATTTTGGTTAAACACACCTATCCCAGTCCCATAATCGGCCATGCCATATGGATAATCCGCGCTCGGCGCAGCTGAAATTTGATATGTGTTAACTTGTATCATCGAATTTATTTTTTTGTTTTTTATAAATACTAAGAAAAAATCTTTTCCTCAACTTTTTCTACGACAAAGATATAATTTTGTTGCAATAAAAGTCAAGTTTTTTTGCACTTTTTTTAATTTATTTTCTAATTGATTGATTTTTAGACAATTATTTTAATATCTCGATGTTTACTTTTTCAAATAATTCTCCAACGTTTGTTTTTTCAACTATTTTAGTACAACTTTTAAGACCATTCATACTAAACCAAGCAAGTAATGCAATTATAATAATTTTAAAAATATGCTTATTAAATATCTCCCAGGAACTCTTAAGAGTTTTCCTTATTACACTCTTCACATTCTTCCAAAAAAAATGATACCATAGTATAAAAAACTCGTTAAATTTAAGCCTAGTATAATATGATTTATAAACGTTTTCGTCCACATCAACAATATCAATACGATATATATTCCTTGGATTAAAACAACCTCGCATTTTCTTATATTTATATCTTAAAGATACGCCTTCAAACTCGACGTTTTTTATCTGAATCCCTCTTCCATATATAATAGCTGGAATTCTAAATACATTATTATTTACCCTATATGCATATGGAACTTCTTCAATAGGAACTAATGTTGTATTGAAGTCTATTATCTTTTTTTTTATACCCAGATACTTCTTATGCCACTTTATAACAAAGGTAAAAACGAATCTAAATATTATACACAGATATTTCCAAAACTTTAATGTAGCCATAACAAAAAAAGCGGGACTAGCCCGCATTACTTTAATGGTATATTAATGGAGTTTCCTCTTTGACTTCTTTTTGATTATTAACACCAAACTCAAATCCAAGACTGTCTTGTGCGGCCATTCCAACCTCCGCTGCATACTTGTCAATTTCAGTTAAATCATCTTTCATAGCATCTTTCACTTCTTGAATAATTGCTATTGATACTTCTCTCTCAGAGCTTACTGCAAAAATCATAGATGCTTGTGCAAGTTCTTTAATATCAGCTCCAGTCATTCCATCTACAATAGGAGCAAGTTTCCTACGTTGCTCTTTTCCAATTTTTGATGTCTTGCTGTTTTTTTTATTGAAAAATATATCTTTAAAATAAATTTCAGCACATTCAAGAGCATATGCTCCATTAAGGCCACCGAATGGGAATACCACATCAATTCTACCTTTACGTTTCTTGATTCTTGGTTCAATTTTCTCTGGGAAGTTTGTTGTCATGATAACATAAGCACCTTCTTTGTTTGTTGGTTGGTCAATTCCATCAAGGAAATTCAACACAGCTGAGTTTGCATTACCAAGAGTTGACTCAGCATCTTCTAACATAACAATTGTACTAACCTTGTATTTTGCGCATTTGTATAAATGCTTAGCTACATCACCAATCTGAGTTGAGAAAACAATACATTTTTTATCCGCATGTCTTTCAGAGACCCTAACGCATAAACTAGTTTTTCCAGTACCAGGAGGCCCTACAAGTAACGCTTTTCTTACTCCAGCCATTCCATAACGTGTAAATACATCAACATTTTGGAAATAGTAATCCATATCTTTCTGTAGTCTTTCTACGATTGGGTGTACAATAGGAGTTTTTTGCAAGTCTTTTTTCTTATCATAAATAAGCTCTCCGTTGGACATATTTGAAGAATATATTCTATATACACCAAATTTTGGCTTAGCTCTTTTCTTAGTCTCTTTTTTCATTAGAGTTAAGAAGTTGAACCATACTATTTCTTCTCCAGCAAACATACCTTCTACAGTTCTGTTTTTTCCGCTGCCAACAATCCATTTTGCATAATACAAGAATGAGCCATCTGAAAAACTAACTTTAAAAAGACCTGTTTTGTCTGTATACTTAATTTTACCTTTTTTCTTTTCGTCTAATGAAACACCGAAAACATAAGTAACTATCTTTTCATCATTAACCTTTTCCATCTCTGTGATATGAAGAGCTTTGCTTACTCTTCTTTTTTTAGCCTCAGTTATCAACTGACTAAAGACAGAGAAATCATAACTATCCGTATACTCGGTAAGTACATAACCAGTTATATTTTTCATTATCTCGCTATCATTAGAGTTTTTTTTGAAAAATTCATCTACATTTTTCTCTTCTGCAGGTTTTTTTTCATCAATCAAATGGACTCTAATTTTCTCTTTTTTGTACTTAACTAGCAATTCTTTGCTAATAGTTTCTGCTTTTGTTGCCATAAAATTTTATGTGTTTTATTTATTAATAATCAAGTATTGATAATTGATAACCTCCTAGTTCCATTACTCTATACATAACACGAGCTGTGTTTTTGTCCAGTGCGGAACTATCAGTAGTTTTACTTCCAGATATATAACAATTCATACCTTTTTTAACGCCCTCTTTTATTTTTATCCCATCAGGGGTATCTAAAATAAGAATTTTACCCTTTACTCCTTTTTTTGCAGGATTCCACTCTACATCTACTATCATAAACGCTGGAGAATTTTCTGTTTCGTCAACTTTTTCTCCAATTTCCGTTGGGATAATTAGAAACCCGTCATTAAGATGGCCAAATGCCAATCCTTTTTTAACAAAATTTATATTAAACTCGTTGACAGCTCGCATAATACTATCCTTGTCTAGACTAGCCCTTGGCGGAGATTTGAACCTTTCGAATTCACCCTCCATTATAAAATTTTCTAAATCAATTATTTCTAACTTATGCATGGTTTCTATGTTAATTATTATTCTACTCGCTCAAAAGAATTTCCTTGACAATATTTTCCATTGCCATCTTTGGAAGAGCTCCTTGTGAAATCTGAGGTTCCGCGTCAGTTGGACAAAACATAACCATTGGTATACTTCTGATTTTATACCTGTCAACCAACAAGTTTTCATCTTCAATATTTACTTTGTAAACATTTATTTTACCTTTATATTCTTCGGCAAGTTGCTCTAAGGCAGGAGTTATGAGCTTGCAAGGCTGACACCAATCAGCATAAAAATCTACTATACAAGGTAATTTTCCTTGAAACTCTTGCTTTTCACCGTCTATAAATTTATAAACTAACTCTTGAAATTGTTCTGTATTAATTTTCTGCATTTCGATTAAATATTGTTTTGATTGCAAATTTATATGATTAGAATCAAAAAAACAAACAAAAAGACACTTTTTTATAACTTTTTTGAAACGTTACAACAATCTTCCTTGTTAAAGTTGTAATTCTCTTTGAAATACTCATAGTGTTCGTCCACATACATCATCACAAATAGATTTTTGTGGAATAGTAAAACCCTCAAGCAGTTTCAACTTCTCATCCAGAGGTAAGTGTAAATATCCACCCTCTTTTATAGTATACTTCTCATAAGATATATTTGTGAACCATTTTTTCACCCAATGGTTTACTCGCAAAAATTCAACCAATAACTTATCACACTTAATTTGATTGACAATATTATTATCTACATATTCTGGAATATATGGAGAAACTCTAACAGTAATATCAAAACCCTCTTTTTGAAGTGTTTCTATTGCTTTTATTCTTTCAGATATAAGAGGAGCATTTTCATATTCCTTTGTAACCGAATCATCGGTAGCTGTAATTGATACTTGTATTGCACATAAATCTTTATCCAATACTTTAAGATACTTATCGCTAGCTACCAAATCAGATTTAGTTACTATAAGATATCTTTTCTTATGTTCATTTAGAAGTTTGATTGTTTCATATGTGACATTGTAAAGCTTTTCTTGAGGCATAAAACAATCACACATACCGCCCATGCGAACCATAACATCGTCCCCAATCTTTGGTATTTTCTTAGCAATCTTCTTTATATCGGCTACGGCTGGCTCTTTATGATTCCACAACTTGCGAAAATCCAAGAGAGTTTTTGCGTAACAATATTTACAATTAAACTGACAACCTTTTCCGTATGTGTCAAGACGTGTTGGGTAATTACAGCGGTCTCCTTCACCGCCTCCAACTGTTTTATAGAAACTTTTAAATTCTCCTGCCATATTATCTAACTGTTGCATTGTTTTTCCAAAATTTAACTGACTCTTTATATTTTTCTTTATCAATAGAAACTCCTGAGCCCCCCTCTTCCATGCCAAGAGCATTTCTTATTATAGTAATTGGTTTCATAGGCTCTTCATTTGAATGTGATTGTCCCATAATAGAAACAATTCCCCATGGAGCATCAAAAGGTTTCACATCTCTATTCTCTTTATTAGCTTTGATTTTTTCTTCTCTATCAATATGTTTTTTTGAATAAACCGCAAAAACTAAATACTCAGCTTTTTCTTTAGATACGGGCAAATCAAACCACCTAGACAAAACAGGAAGTTCATCATCTTGCCTAGCAGAATAGCCAGTTCTAAGATATTGATAATTTGCAACATTGATTGACATTGAGCCTACTCTCGCATCTGTAAAATTTTTCATTACAAGTAACTTGCTGAAAGGAGCGTAACCAGTAAGTATTTTAACCCAATAATATTCATCAGAGGGTTTATTTTCCTCGTGCACTTCATAAATCCATGAATTGTGCAACCAAAGATTTATGTGATGTTCTACCTCTTCTGGAGATTTATCTAATATCTTTGTGACTCCAGATTTAGAATCAAAGTGGCGTTTTTTTGCAAAATCTGTGATTTTAACAAGAGTTTTCATATTTATAACAATTTAATTAAACTGTCACAAAGATACAAAAAAAAACAATACAATGAAAATTTAATTTATCTGATAGATAATTTTTCCCTTTTTTTCCGCAACAAAATTTTGCGGTTCCCTATATAAATTAGGACCTGGGTGTGTTGTTCGCTCTGATGCATATATTTCTATTTTTTCCCCCTCTTTATTTTGCACAATTACATACCAACCTTCATTGGCTCGTTGTGCGCTTGTTAATGCTTTTAGTTCGTAGTTTTCTCCTCTTTCACATTCATAAAAAACGTCTCCTCTGCGAATATCTTTAACTTTCAAATAGACGTTTTCATACTCCCCAAATTCAAAATCAAATGGGGTTTTAATTTCCGTTTTTTCCATAACAAATTATTTAAAAGAACCTTTGATATAAATAGTACGAAGAAATCTATAATCACCATTTATATACTATTTTTTCTATAAATTGTTCTCTTTACATTCCAGTGTTTTGGCATGAATTTTGGTTGCATCGTCTTAACAAAATGTAATCTCCACATTTCAACAAACTCCTGGATGTTTTCTAATTTAGAAACAACTATTTCAGCGTGAGTTGGGTATTTTTTTCTTTCCTCTTTTAAATCTTTTTTAGAAAGCTCGTCTATCATTTTTTGAGAAATTCTTTTTACCCCCAAAACGTCTCTCATTCTACCTCTCATTTCTTTAATATTGTTAGCAGGAATCTTATGCCCATAATTTACTAAACAGAATGCTAAACCAATAGCGGTAAGCTCTGGATATTGTGTTTCCTTTGGTAAAACAGGAGCATTATACCTTAAGGCAAGCTCCATCCTAAGTTCAAGAGCGTACTTTTGTTCATAAACATCATGACAATCTCTGCAGATAGCAACAATATCATGTGAATTTCTAGCTTTCACCGTCTCTGGCAAAAACTTCCTATAATCAATCGGAACAATATGATGTCTGGTTAATACTCCTAGGTCTTCTTCACCGCAAACAACACATTTATTTTTCTTCTCAGTAAGATAATATAGGTCGCCAACATGACCTCCGCCTTTAGGTTTGAAATTAAATTTAATAGCTGGGGGTGTTTCGCTGACCAAGTCGGCTAAACCTCTATCAAGATACCATTTTGCTCGCTTATGTGTACTTCTAAACATAAATTCACCCTCAGGTGAAAGCACAACATAATTACCATAAATCTTTGATTTTCTGCGGCCACTATCTCTCTTCATAACTATAAAAGTAAGAAAATAAAATAAAATAATCAAATATTATTCTTCGTCTTCTTCTTTTGTTTTAGGGAATTTGCTGCCCAGTCCCGCAGGGACAGCACTTATACTAGGACTCTTGAACCATGTTTTGTCTTCCTCGTCAAGCGGCTCTTCCTGTGTAGGTACACCTCGAATAATTCCAGATACTTCTACTGGATTTTTGAGTGGTCGCCATGTTTTAATATCATTTGAATCTTTAGGAGAAGCGTCCTCAGTCTTATTATATGCCAATGTGATATGCTGGATTTCACCTCTTGAAAAATATGACATCTCTACTTGAAGTGCTATGGCTTTATCTGACATTCCAATAGCAACAATTTTAATATTATCTACAGATTTGTTTAAATCCAGTTTATGAGTAACAGGTAGTTCTCCATGTGTAATAGTAATGTGATAATCATCTACTTTAACCCATCCTGGAGGGAGAGCAATAAATTTTTCAATCTTATCTAAATCTTCTGGTTTAGTTATTTGAATTTTTTCCATGTCATCGGCCTGGTCATATATTTTAACAAAGTCATCTAATTTTTTCGTAACAGCATCATCAAAGAATATTCCAGTATATGACACTTTATCCTTACTATCGAGTGCGTTTCTAACATATTTTCTAAGCGCATTTTCTTTCAAAATATCTTTTCCCCATTTATCCAAAGCTTTCACCACTACTGGGTTTTTTAATAACTCTCCAGTATCTTGAATGTTTCTTGTTACTTTAAATACTCCGCCACCTCCTGGCAATTGAGTGTATTTTAATCCTTTTGGCACAAAAGTATCTATTGGAAATATAGCGTAATTGCCAACAACTCGTGCACTATATAAAGAACTGTTTATTTTTTTATATCCGCCTTTTTTTAGCCAATCTTTCTGCTTATCGCTTATCTTGTCATATTCATAATGACGAGTAACTCCATCCTTTTCATTTTTATAGCTAAAATTCTTAAAGTGCTCTCTAAGCCAACTGTCAACATTTTCTATTCGATACGCAAAGTCTGGGTCAAACCCAACAAACATACTATCTCCATATTCATAAAGAACTCTGAACGCTAGAAATTTATTTTCTTTCTTGTTGCGATATAATGCTAATCCACCTTTTGGCATAATTTTATTTTCTATAAATATATAAAATTAATCATATTTTTTCATTAATGGGCACATTAAAAGATATACCAAATAACAAACAAAACTACTTATGAACCCATATAAGATATAGTACGCGTCTCCCCATTCTAAATTCATCCAGACATTATCTTTTAACATCAATACGCCTTGCACAAAAAGACCAGCCCAAAAGCCAAAACACATCGGACACGTAAACAATTTATGCAACATCTTGCTGCGCAATTTCATTTTCTCCCTAAACTTTTTAAATAAAAAAGAAAGAGTTACAATAAATGTAAGTCCGAGAGACGCTAATATAAACAATATAAATTCCATAAAAAAATCAGGCTACCCCCGACGCGAGTCATTTACCGTTGCAACAATGTGTCACAGGCATCAACATCATTTTCTTAATTAATATAAAACTTCTCATACTTATTTTTTTATAAATATGTACGAGAAATTTGTTTTCAGAAACACCTTATTATTCTAAATTTTTTAAAGTATTTATAACAAATGAGAGTACCTATCACATTCATACATCAAAGAGGTTCTATCGATACAATGTCGAAGAGAGAGCAGTCTGCATTATTAGATAAGTTAATAGAAGCTAATATTGATTTATATCCGAACGAAGAAAAGCTTTTAAATAAAAAACAAGAGAAAAAGTACGTTAATATAAAACTTAAAAGAGAAAGACATCTTAACGCTAAAGAGTTTAATGCAACTGATAATCTACAAAAATATTTTTATCTGGGAGATGGAATGAGATTAGACGGAACTGATATAGAGTTTTTTAAAAATATAAATAAAGAATGGAGAGATGAGTTTTTATCATTTTGGTTAGGAGCTGGCAAAGCTCTTTCAAAGGAATTTTTTGATGTTCTTACAATTAAAGAGAAAAAATATTATTGTGCTAAACACTTAATGAATACTGCATATTTTGAAGATTATGAGATTCAGTATTTAGGTGTTGAGAATCAAAAAAAGGTAATTGACCAATTATTTTCGAAAAATGAAGCGATGTCCACCTCTCAAATAAAAGCTCTAACCAAAGATAACCAAAAATATTACAAAAAAA
>Ga0075116_10000374_pt1 | contig 21056 bp, 38 predicted proteins | sample AntAceMetag02UKC_FD_69786 | JGI IMG/M metagenome (GOLD analysis project Ga0075116, IMG submission 69786) | Saline lake microbial communities from Ace Lake, Antarctica- Antarctic Ace Lake Metagenome 02UKC | ecosystem: Environmental > Aquatic > Non-marine Saline and Alkaline > Saline | place...
AGGATGCTAACCGTTACTATTCCGTTTTCAAGCATTATGGAAGTTGAAGTATTCTGGGCAAACGTGCCCCCCCAGAACTTAGATATTGTGGCTGATTCGTTTGATCTAAATGTTCCAGGTTGGGTTAATGTCACGGTATCAGACATTAACGGCGTAGCTGATCTTAACACCGTTGATATTCAGGTGAACACCACCGGGGATGCTGAAAACTTTACGCTAAGATGGACTCAAGCCTCTGGCTTGTTTAGTGAGGAAAGCGACCCAAGTAACATTATCACATTAAACGCCTCAGTCAGAGTGAACATAACCGCTACGGCTGATAAGATCGCTTTTAACTTTATATTCACTGGCGGTTCGACTGGACTCTGTAACGTAAGAGTGACCACCACCGATGATTCCGCTGTTACAGCAATAGATTTTTACCCAGATCTGTTTAGGTTCGACTTTTTTGTATGGACACCTGTAGGAGATTTCATTAACTCCGCTGGTGATTTCTGGGGAATATCTGATATAATGGGAGACTTGTCAACGTTAATCACTGGTCTAGCAAGTGATTTCAGCGTAGGAATAACTAATTTTCTTGGCATGATCCGACAACAGCTTAGACTTGTTTATCAGATAATTGGCTGGTTTATCACACATTTCACTGGGATGGTGGACACCGTTTTGAATGTCTGGGGATACATGGCTCAGTTTCTTGATGGGACCGGCATAGTTGTTACTGGTGTCGGTAACTGGTGGACTTTTATCGCCCTTGATACTTGGATAGAGGGGCTTTACCTTGGAATCCTTATTCTATGGATCGACAGCATAGCAAAACGAGGTAGAACACAGGGAGAAATAACGGTGTTCTTGGCTGATGTGAATCAGATGATAAACATTTCATCCTTCTTTGTGTCCATATCGTTAACTGTGTTTGAGCTTGTGTTTAACAAGATATTAACGCTGTTTGATGCAGTGATGTCAGTTATCCCAATATAGGGGTAAATTACCCAGAGGTAAACCGACGCTATAACCTTAAATAGTTAGTAGTTAGTAGTTAGTAATAGAAATAAAATGAAGTGCCATTTGTGTGGATATGACTGGGAGTATAAAGGAAAACACTTATTCTACGCGACGTGCCCAAAATGCCTTCGTAAAGTAAAAATCAAGAAACTTGGAAAGAAGGAGAAAGCCCAATGAGTTGTCAAATATGTGGGTCTACTGAAAACCTTCAACTTCATCATGATAGCTATGAGCCAGAAATAACACGGAGCTTATGTGTTCCATGCCATCAGACACAACATGAAGGGCATGGGGTTGGTCTAGGCGTGGGGTGGTCATCAAAGCATCTTAACGATAACGAAACATTCTCTGAGTTATGGGATAGTGGACTAACATACCAAGAATTGATGAATCGATTTGGTATTAGCTACATGACCGTATATAATTGGGCTGCCCGTTTAAACAAACCAAAAAGAAACGAACACAGCCCAAATGATCATACATTAACTTGTCCTAAGTGCGGAAGCGAAGATACCAGAAAAGCTGGTAAAGTCATAACCGTAAATGGACAAAAACAAAGATACCAATGCAAAACATGTGGAAAAACCTTCTACCATAAGTATCCGAAATGCGGGAAATGTGGATACGAGTGGGAACCACGGGTAGAAGAACCCAAATCATGCCCTCGTTGTAAAGCTAGACTAGATACTCCAATCCGTAAAGTATGCGAATCTAAGGAGGAAAACTAATGGATTTCTTAACATTTATCGCCGGAATAACACCGCTTGTATGTTTAATGATTGCCTCTTATTGTGAAGCAGTAATTGATGCCAGGAATATGCCATCGGTCACAAAGTTTCAAAGACCAATTAAAAACAAGCCAGAGACTACAAATTTCCATTTAATTAGTAACAAAGAGGACGAACAAATATGAAAGAACTAAAAGAAATCTTACTATTTTTTGTTGATGGTTTTATAGTAGTCGCAATAGTTTTTGTCATTCTCCAAAACTCTGAAATTATTTACAGTGACTCAGAAAAGACTATAATATATCTTATTGCCTTGGCAGTTTTGAGAGTTGAGAGGATGTTCGTTCATATCCGTAAATTAAGTAGCAAAGAGGTAGAACAATGAGAGATAGATCAACATTAAAAACACTTACAATAAGAGACTATGAGATAAGTTTTTTCCCAAGCAGCATAAGGAGCTTCGTTTTTTCGGTTTCAGATATGGTTATGGCCTTCGCTATATTGACTACAATCCAAAATGTTGAATCAACTATACCTCTGTGGGCTCCTATATGGACTTTAATGAAAGTCTACTATGTAGTCATGAGCGCGGGTTCACTCATCCATAATATAACCAATAAGACGGAGGAAAACTCGCTGACTTATCCAGGAGATCAGAAAAAGGAGGTGAACTAATGCCATGGACTAACTTCATGAACGGAATATACATGCTTCTCTTCCTCATAACCGGAGCCGTAGTGTACAAGATCTACACAAGACAAGCATCCGAGCAGGAGGAAAAGGATTGAACTTCATCCGAAGATTCATTCTAATCATCCTCGGACTTCTCGGAGTCCTTGGATTAAACTGGTTTTATAATCCAAGCATAGATAATACCGATGAATACTGGGACATTCAAGATAAGATACTTGACGCGGAGCTAGAAGCCGATAAAATAGCTGAACGAATAGAGGAAAAGAAAAACCAGGAAACAGAGCCAGGTAAATCTTTTCTTGATAAAGTCAAGGATGAACTGGAAGAAGAATAACACCATTTATATATTCACTTTTGATTATAATTATTTGTTGAGTACTCTTGGCTGTTAAAGGTGGACCAAAAACATTAGATAGAATACGTGGTTCCTATAAAAAACAAAAGAAACGCCTCGAAGATTACAGAGATGATAGGAAAAAAGCCAAGACAAAAAAACAGCGCGCGGCCGCCGATAAGAAAATTGCTAATGCGAAGAAGCGGGCAGATAGACTAAAGAAGAAAGAAAAAGCCCTTGATCTAAAAATTAAAAACGATAACCGAAATGAACGGATTCGAGAGAAAAAGGAAAAGCGGCTACTCAAACGACTAAAGACTATCCGTAAAACCGAGAAAAAGTTTAGAAAACGGTTAAAGGCCATAACAGGCTAAGGGTCTATTGGGTCTTTGAATGTGATTGTTCCACCAGTGTTTCTTTCTACAAGCCGATAAAACCCTAGCTTGTCCATTATAATGTAGATGCTATATGGTACGGTTAGCTGGATTACCCATAGAGATAAAACCATTACAATAATCAAAATCATAGATATATTATACGTTAATCCTACCAGGAAAGCCTCAACGGGAAAAAGAGACTGCAAAACAACCACGACTTGACCTAACACACCTATCCCATGAACCATTTCTGAGCTAACGTTAACAACAGAATCCGGCAACAAAGATATGGTGGAGTTACCAGAAAATGATCCAAACTCGAAAAAATTACTAGCCAACAACCAGATAAGATCCGCGTACTTCATAAAAGTCACAAAAATACCCTTAAACCAAATCAACAACCAAAATCCCTGAACAGCCAAAGTAATACGAATCTTTAGCTTCTTACTGAAAAACGGAAACGCCAAAGCCGTGATAAACACCTCATCAATAAACCCTGGGAACGGTAACAGGTTTGATATGAAATAGAACCCTAGTAGTAGGGACCCGAGGCAAAGCAGCTTAGTTTTCCTCACCATTTACCACACCAAATAAACAATATACCCCTAGCCTAGACACTCAGATTATGTTCCTAGCTTTGGTGACTTTATCCTTCAAGTCTTGGGGATCTAGTTTAACGTATTCTAACGCCTCTTTAGGCTCGGACCAGTTAAAGAACTTCATCAACTCTGGGACTTCGTACCCGTATTCAACGTGAAGCTGTGTAGCTCTCTCACTTCTAATACGGTGACACCACCAAGCTTCATCAGTGGTTACGATATTATACCAAGCCCATTGCCGCGTTTTAGTGAACAGAGGACCATCAACGGTTTTGAGGTAATCCATCATAGGCTCTACTAGTAACTCAGATCGTAGGATGGGTATGTTCCTAAATCTGTCACCTATACTTGCGTTAACCTTTTTCTTTAATACCGGAGCTCGGTACACTGTAAGCCACTCCTCGTCGTCGATAATGAACATATCTTTATGCAGCATGAGGGCTTCACTTATCCGGCAACCCGTTTCAAACAGGACAGCGAATAAGGCCGCCACTTCTTGAGTCTTGCACTTGTCAACGAACTTTGCTAAGTTAGGCCAACCGCAGAACTTGGGAACAGCGAACCTTCCACGCTTCTTAATCTCTTTGGTCCTACGTACCTGGCTCAAAGTCATAACAGACATAGTTTCACCATGTAATATACCCAATAAACCCCTATAAAACACTTTACATAATACACATAATGTAAAATACCGGGGTTTAGCCGGGGTTGATCGGGGAAAAGGGGGGTTCTATTATCTATATAAAGTATAGGGGGTGTGTGGTGTCTGTGTTGTTATTGTGTGGATACTGTATCTATACTCCACTGTTCTTGTTTGGCTATTCTTTCAATAGCTCTGACTTTATCCATGCCGACTGATTGATTAGCCACTAATTCACAGTAGGCTTTAAGTTCTGGACGGCTTTTTTTGTCTTTGTGTCTGTCTGCTGTCGGTAGTTTTTCAAACGTAGATTGATCCATTTTTCCAAATATCTGTTCTGGTGTTAACCATCGTCCTTCTCCTGACTCTCTTTTGGTGTTTTTGTCGTTTAGGAACCATTCTTTGCGGCGTTCATAGATAGCCCTTATTGTTTCGCACCTGGTATCTGGGTTCTTGTTTTTCAAGTCAAGTGTCGCTTCTGGGCATTTGAAACAGTCAATCCAGTTACAGAGCTGTTCATCTGGTAATAGTAGGTTCATTTTGCCTAGTCTTTTGACGTAGGGTTCTTTAGCGAACCGTGGGAAGTGTTTTCTGTAGCAGATGGTTTGTCCACGTTTAGGGAAATAGAACTCGTAGTTAAACACGAATTTTCTTAGGATCTTGTCAATCATCTCGGTGTGAAGCACTACGAGAAATAATAGGAATCCTTTACTTCGTATTGCGGCTATGTGATCTACTATTTCTTGTTGTTCCTTTTCACCCCATCGGCGGGACCCTACTCCGTAATGGGCTTCATCAATTATTATAACTTGGCCTCTTTTCAATGGTGTTCGTGGTCCTGTTAAGTATTCAAGGTGTTCACGGCTGAACGCTATTTGTCCATCGTCGTATTTGTCTGGTGGTGGAATGTCGTTTATGTGGAACTTGGGGTCTATTTTCTGTGCGATTCTTATAACTCCATAAGTTTTACCCTTGCCAGGGTATCCGGTGGCGGCGATTACTACTGATTCATTGTTGTTCTTCTTTTTCAGTATTTCATCAAAGATTCTCGTTGTGTATCCCCCTCCTTGTAGAACTAGAGTGTGACCGTATTTTAGACACCGGGTTTCAGTATCATCAAGATACTTGAACCGTTCCGGCATCTCGTAAAGCCTTTCATCTTTACCCTTCGGGGTCCGGTATCCTTGGTTTTCTGAATGGGGTTCTTTTTCGCTCAATTATGTATTCCTCCGTATCTCCTGCGTCCTGTTCGATTGGGTCAATGCTCCACGTTAGTCCTGCGAACTCTGCGGCTTGCATTATAATCGCGTCAAGTTTATGGTAGTCTATATGTAGTATCATTTTTAGTTTTGGGCTGATTATGTTAGGATCGCTTAGATCGATTTCTCCTGGAAGTCTTTTCAAGCCAAGTGATTCATCAAAAAGAATGGGCTCATATATTGGTTCTTCCTCGGTTCCAGTGTTTTTCATTTCTTTTAGTTTCGGGTCATTAAGATCTATTTCGCCCTTTTCCCTTGTGAATGGAATTGTTTCATCATGTCTTAGTGGTTCTCCTTCCCCAAGCCGCACACCACAATATGTTTTATAGACAAGGGTTAACCTATCTTCTTCGTACTTGTCACTTTGATCAAGAACCCATTGACGGCGATTCATCGGAAGATTGTTTAGTTTTTGCTGAACCGCAGACTCATAGACCATTGAACCAGCGTGGTTTGTCCGATCAAGTTGTCTAATGAATACCTGGGATATATCTGGTTTTTCCCTGAATCGATCTTGTCCTAATGCTTTGTCACTCATCTTCGTCTTGTTCCTGTATTTTTATTCCAAGGTCTTTCGCTATTTCAAGCGCGCCTTCTAGTGCGGCTTCGTCTAGTTCTACCATAGCGTCTTTGATGCTTGGCATTTCCTGTTTTCCTTTGCTTATGGCTTTAGCTGTTTCTATTGTTTTCATTAATCCTTTATGGATATATGTGAAATAAGCGTAAAACATGACGGCGGCGAATACGATGTAGAATATGGTTGTGTTCATTATTTCACCTCTTTAAACTTCATGTACCCAATTGATGCTGATACGCTTATGAGGATTGATAGGAAGAAAAGTATGGTGTTAGGTCTTGAATCTCCTGTCTCTCCTTTTTCTCCCATTAATCCCTGTGGACCAGGTTCACCTGGGACTCCAATGGGTCCCTGTTCTCCAGCTGTTCCTTGTTTACCTCTTGGCCCAGATTCGCCAATATTACCCAGATCCCCCTTAACACCAGTGGGACCTTGTGGCCCAGTAATGTTTAACAAGATTTCTGGATGTGCTTCCAAGAAGTCCTGCCATACACTAAAAGGTGGTAATCCATCTGTGATTGTGTATTGGTATTTCATTATGTGAATCTCTCCGGTTGCGGTTTCTACCCATATCTCTATGTTGTGTTTTCCTTCATGCGCGTATCCAGGTGGCGGGGTTATTGGTTCATCCCACCGGTATTCATAGTTTACTTTTTGGACAAGTGGGCATTTTAGTTTGGTTATTATTGGTTTTTTATCCCAGAATACGTTAAGCCACATTGGTTTATCATCGATGATTGGTTGAACTCGTACCCAGATTAATATTTCTTCATTGTATGCTCCTTTACCTGGCATTACTTGGTAAAAGTATTCATACGCGGATACTATTGGAACTAGGAGGCTTAAAGCCAAGATCAGGGATAGAATTAGTTTCTTCATTCCTTTGTTTCTCCTTTTCGGATTTCTCTAAGTTTACGGGCTAGGCTAAGATCGTCTAGGCAAACGGTTATGCTTAACGCACAGTAGACAAAAGTGTACGCCGCGAACCTGTTTCCGATGGACATGTAAAGCATATAGGCGTTAAAGATAACCATGAACGCTACTGTAACCATTCGGATAACCTGGCGACGTGGCATAGTTTGACGTGCCGCCATCGCCCTTTTTAGCCGTGTGGATAGTTCCTCATACTCTACAACGGCTTCTGGGTCGGCTTCTGGTTTCTTTGACCAGTGAAGTTCTTCTTCCTCTTCTTCAACTATGGGTTCTTCTTGTATCATAGTTCATCCAACCGGTTCTTTTCCTGTTCCTCATAAACGGAAACATTTTTTCGTTTGAGTATACGATCCACGGTGCTTGGTGCTGGAACCTCTGGCTCTCTTTGAACCAAGCCAGTTTTCTTTACTTGCTCCGCTTGAAGTATTGTAGTGATTCCCCCACCACGAACAGCTTTATTCAAGTGAAGAAGGTTATCCGTAAAGGCCGACAGGAAACTCTTGTTTTTGTGAATTATATCGTCCACCGTTTTCAACCATACCGCCGGAAAAAGACTATCTGGATTATTTTCACTGTCTCTTAGGATCGTTGTTATCCTTATGTCACTTTCTCCACGGGCTAAGAACTTGGCTCCTGATCCTACTTGGTCAACCATTGACCCACTAATAGGTTCATCGATCTCATCCTCATAAGACATTTAGAAAAGCTCCAATGCGTGTTCAAGGAAATACAGAACCGCACCACCAGTTATATATTTTATCGCGTCAGATGCTGCACCAGTCCATTTGTTTACTTTCACCTTTGCCCGAGCTGCGTCATTAGCGATTTCTAGACTTGCGTCTTTAAGGATCTCCTGAGCCTTGACTACGCTTAAAGTTGTTTCTGCTGCAGGGTCAATTTTTGATGGTTTAACTTGTACGGTTGCAGCCCAGTTGAGATCTTCAAGAGGAGCAACAAGTTCAGGAGCGTTTTCACGCATCTTCTCATAAGCTCCCTCTGGCCAATGATCTTTAAGGAACTCTGCTATTGGTACTGTTTTGTTTTCTTTTGTTTCAGTTATATAACTGGTTAAAACCTCACCCTCGACACAAAAATATTTATCATAACCAGGAAAACTATATCCTGCCCCTTCCTCGGTTTTCCAGACCATATATTTATCTTGCCCATAGGCTTTTGTCTGAAACCCGGATGCTGTTTCCTTCTCCACTTTGACGGTAAAGCCTTTCTTGTCGGCTGGCCTGAGCATGTCTATTTCTACTCGTTGCTTGATTTTACCGAGGGTCGGAACCTTGTTCTTGGCTCGTTTAAGAATGTTACTCATCTTGTGTTTCTTCCTCTTCGTAGTCTATGTACCTTTTGCATTTTGGGCATTGTTTAGGTTTTGGTACTCTTGGCTCCCACTCGTAGCCACATCGAGAACACTTCATATTATTATCATAATCACACGGTATTTATAGGAGTTATGGTAAATTAAACCCATGAAGTCTTTTGTTCCTAGACGATACCAAAGCGCAGACAAACGAAACCGAAGCAGCTACCAATACAACCAAGATCCAGGACCAGTAAACCCACCAGACCATAAACCCTTCATAAAAATCTACTGTAAATTCAGAGTAGCAACCCCAAAAGACCTAGTAGGCTTCTTCATGGTATGGACCCAGAGCAAAATAGACCCAGACGCGCTTTATGAAGAACTAAATAAAATATACCAGAAAACACAGGTACTAACAATCATCCAAGATAAGCACTTTGTAGTTTTGCTTGAAACCCAGAAAAGGTGGGACAAACTAGAAAAAGATACCAGGCGAATCATCGAGGCATTACAAGTTGATGATCGGGGATAAGACCCTTCCAGAGTTTCTTTTCCAGTGGCTTGTAATGTTTCAACCTATGATCTGGATTATCCTTTATAATACGGACATAAAAATAGCGCATCAACAAGAACGCACCCTGAAATATCTGTTCGCCGTAACAATGGAAGGAATCTTTCTGGCAGTTGTCGGTAAAAGAATCAGCATCGGGTTCTACACAACAACGATACTTGCTCAATACATATTCCTAATTGTGGTATCCTTCTACTTATACACTCAACGAAAACCAGTAATACAATCCATCTGCCTAGCATTCTTAACCGTGTTCCTCAATAGCCTCTATTGGGAGTTGCCATTACACGTACTGGAGATAATACAAGTTGGCTTCCATTCCGGTCAGATCGTTCAGTTCTGGCGACTACTCCCACTAGCCTTTTTCCTTAAACGATTCAAGTTCAACCAGGAACAGGTGCGGCTCGTTATAATGGGTGAAATATTAGCGGTCCTATTAATCATGTTAAGATACACTATGAGGCCACAGGGAAACTATTTGATCTTCTTCTTCGCACGGTTCATATGTATGACTGTTCTGACAAAAGCAGTTATTGAGGCCGAACCGATAACACCCTAACAAACGGATTCTTAACTAACTCCCTTGAATGCGATTTTAAACTCGCGTTCTGCTGAAACTTAAACCACTGAATAAATATCTTACATTTTAGGGGTTCGCTTGAGTCTTTACAATTCTGGCATTTATCTTTTAACATACATTCCATAACACACACCATATATTACCTCCTATAACGATTATGAAGCAGTAATACCTATGACAAATGGATGACTCATTTATAGTCTCTCCAATCAAACGGTTTACGCCGCAACCACTCATCCCTGTCCTCCATATAATACAACTGAACCCAAGGCTTACTAGGATCATCCTTAAAATGAGAATAATGAAACTTAAACGGAAACAAAGGCCAACGACGAAAACGAATGTGTTTAATCAAACAGACATCCACACCCAGTCTACCCGAACCCCAGGACAAGGATTCTCCACACGAACCAGTTTACGCCTACCATCCAGCTTAGTTTTACTTCGCACGAAGGGAACATAACCCTCATCCTTCGGACAAAACTTCATCAGCTTAACCTTACGCCCAGCTATCCTACAGTAATAATTATAGTTACCATAACCACCTCTTCTCATGAGATCCCCACAGTCACCACAGCTACCCTTACCGACCATAGGCTCCGACCTCAACAGGTGAATAAAGTTTCATTTAACAGCCTCCTTATTCTTCATAGACTTCTCCAATTCATCCCACAACCTCAACCCCTCAGATTCAGCCATAGCCTCTAACCTCATTTTTTCTTCATAGCTTTGTTTCATCTTCATTCGCCTATATCCACACACCGTATAACAGGTATCATCAGGACCAGTATGATAAGGACAAACAAAGATTGGGTCAAAAGACCAACGACAATAAACTTTCTTACCCACCCTTTGACACCTCATAGATCCTAATATCCCGAACATTTACATGAAGTTGCCGTAATGCCTCAACCCGAACCGATTCACTATAACGACCAGACATAATAATCTCAACCAACGAAACACCCTCCAAGGATAACTGCAGAACCGTAGCCTTAGCATCACTCATTTTAAGAAATCCTGATAACTCTTTGGTCTATTACGTGCCTTTCTATATCTCGCGTTAGCACCACGAACCGAAGGTAAATCATCCCCATATGTTTCATGTGCATCAAGATGATAATATAAATCTCTTTTTGTTCCGAACCTACACCCACATTTAGGGCATATTTCATGTGTCATTTTGGTTTCCATACTCCTGGCCTTGGACTGAATATCATATTATCGTTCTTCAAGACATTAAGATAGGTTCTCAGTTCGTCTAATTCGACATCATGATCAAGAATTATGTCTCCTTCTTTTGTTTCACCTTTATCAAAGATGTGAGAATATATTTTTCGTATCACTTCTTTTTTAGTTAAATCTAATAAGCCTTTTTCGGGCATTTCTTGGTAACCTTCGGGGGGGGAGGGTGTACCCTCTTTATCTATATATTTTTCGAATATACTTTCGATATAATTACCAAAAGAAGGCGTAAAAACGTATATTCCAGACTCAACATATTGTACCGCCCCAAGAGCTTCTAAAATAGTTATGTTGTTTCTTGCCGTTGATCTTGAAACACCTTTTGTAGCAGCTCCAATGTCATCAACGTGTGCTGGTTCATTTTTCCCATAAAGCTCTATATGTCGACTTACTAAGGCTTGGTTCTTTGGGTCACAGGTGTCCATAGCAACTCGTGCGGCGGTTCTCATCTCCGCGTCAGTAGCAGAATCCTTCCCCCTAATTATACAAAGAAGTTTTACAAGATGTTTAAGTTGCTTCGTGATCCTAGTTGGAACCTCAGACCCCATGATGTCCATATCAACTACTCTACCTGACTCCCAAGTTTTCCAGACGTTAGCGCGCATGATCCCCACATACATTCCCATATTAATCAAATTTTCAATCTGGTCCTCAGTGAAGGTTGGGGTGTAATCAAAGTTTCTTGACTCGAAGAAGCTGGTGGTTCCGATGCTAAGTTCATCTCTCATATTAACCTCGTTCCCTTCGTTTGCTATTGCTTTGGTTGTTGCTTTCCTGCGGTCAGGGTTTGAACGAATTTTAAGGAATCTCTCGCCAAGGGTAGAGGCCATAAGGGTATATTTGTCAATCACAGGGGTTACCCCGACAACTAACCCGATTGAAGCCCGAACCCTGATAGGCTCCGGTAGTGTACCTACTCCTTTCTCAAAATAGCCGTCATAAATAGAACGAAGTTGTCCGTATATTTCGTTACGGTTATCGTCACTTGTCTTTAGAATAGTTGTAAAATCCTTGATCATGACACAGTGACCATCCATTGACTTCAAAAGGCCAGCTACGGGCTCTAGTTTTCCTGTTTCTTTGTTCTTCTGGGTTAATCCACTGATGAACGTTGCTGTGGTGAGTGTGTCAAGGGTGTAAGCTTTCTTGTAGCTCGATAGGCACCGGATAAGTTCAGTTTTCAAGCCACCAGATGGGGCTATCAGGTAAAGCCATGCGGGATCTCCTGGTATCTCGCGGTCTAAGGTACAAGCTAAACCAACGTCAATAAAGTCTAGGTCCTCTTCTTCTATGTACCACCATTTGCGGTATAGTTCATGTAGTTCTGCTAGGGTGTGGCAGGTGATTAGTTGGCGTTCTTTCCACGCTTCATGTTTTTCCTTAAACTCTGTTCCTATGTCACTCATATGTACACCCATCCCCCCACAGTGTTACCAAGATAAGCCCTAAAACTGCCCCGTTTGGGGGTTTTTGTGCATAAAAGGTAATAAAGGTGGGTTGTTTCAAAAAAACTATTCCTCCATTTCTTTGATAATTGCGTCTATTTTTTCTTTGGCTTTAACTAAGTTTTTCATCCCTTGGAAACTTTTCATGGCCTCTTTTCTGTTTTTGAAGATTTGTGGATCAAAGTTAAGTTTTTTGTTTATGAGATTAATATTGTGAGCCATAGAATCAGTTTGTTCATATAGGAACCTAAACATTGAATATGTTTCTTTTATTATCGTTGTAAGGTTTTTTGCGTCATTGATAACGATAGCATTTGCTGTTTTTTCGCGTTCAATTTTGATGTTCAAGTTGTTTACTGTCTTTTCTAATGATATTAACCTATTTTTTATACCTGATAATGTTTTTTCATCGTTTGATTTTTGTGTTTTTGCTTTTATGACCCTTGTTTCTTTGATCTGTTTTTCGAGGTATAATAAAGCGGTTCGTTGTGGTGAGGTTAACTCCTTGAGGGCTTCTTTAAATTTTGAACGATCCACGGTGGCCTTACTCCTTGTAATGAGGTAGGTTTTCATCAAGTAGTTTTGTTACTTTGTCTTTTAATGTGGTTCGTTCTTCAAGTGTGGCCCTGTCTAACCTGTATTTTAGGTCTGATGGGACGTATATTTGAAGCGGCACTTCCTTTTCTTGGCTCATGATTCCACTAATACATGAAAACATTAATATACTTTGTGGTTGTTAGTGGTTCTTGGTGGTCTGTTGAGTGAGTAATTATCTCCCCAGAAAAACCCGGCTGGTTGCTGTTTCTACAAGACGCATAAGCAGGGTACAGGCCACCAATCTAAAAAAGAGTGAAAAAAGTTGAGTGAAAAAGAAGATGAATGATGAGATACAGATAACCAAACTCGTAGCAAACAACTATAATCCTAGAAAGCATTTTGACGATGCTAGGATGAAAGAGCTTGAAAAAAGCATCAAGAACCAAGGGATAGTAACGGCTATAACGGTTCGTCCAGTGGGTGATAAGTTTGAGGTTGTTGCGGGTATGCGAAGATTCACGGCAGCAAAAGCCGTGGGTCTAAAATCTATTCCTGCTTTAATCAAGGAACTATCTGATGATGAGGCTAAACTGGTTTCTTTGACTGAGAATCTTGAAAGAGCGGATTTAACGCCAATGGAGGAGGCACGGTCTTTTGCTGATTATCTTAAGTGGGATGAACAGGCTCATTTTGAGGGTAGGCGACCACCTCAAGACACATCTGCAAAGTTGCAGATGTTGGCTGGTAAACTGCCCATATCTGAGAGAACCATTACCACTCGCTTAAATCTTCTACATCTCCCTGAGACTCTACAAATTGCACTTGATCAAAAAGTGATTTTTGTCACAGTTGGAGAGGTATTAAGTCGTCTTCGTGAACTTTGGAGCATCTACAAGGAGTCTGGTATACCAGAGGCTGAGATTAAGCCTTTGATTCATGGTGTTATGGAACAGATAGCTTCTCAAGTTACCACTGAGGAACAAGCCAGAGACAGGGTTAACTCGTATATCCGTAATGCCAAAGAGAACGTTGATCGTGCTTCGTCTCAGGTTGAGTTGGTTCAGAAAAAGTTTGATGAGGCCGAACAAGCTCTTGTAGCCTATCTTCACAGCCATGATCTTCCTGAGAACATAGCCACAGAGGATGCACCAGAAATAGCTAGTTGGCTATCTCAGCACATTGAAAGTAACATCACTAACCTATCTGATGAGAACTTGAAGCGTATTAGCGATAGGCGTGCATCGGCTACGGCTCAATGGGATCGTTACAACATGAACCTAGAGTACGTGAAGAAGATCGTTCTTGATACGTGTCCTCACTGTGGAGCAGGGGTAAACATCCAGAACCTTCAAAAACGGATTGATGAACTTGACGGTGAAATCAAGGCTTTGAACGAGGAAGAAGGTGAAACCGGATCAGAACTAACAACCTGGAGGGCTGAGAAGAAAAAACTTGAAACACTACTAAGAGAATACACTTCTCAGAAACGTACCCTAGAATCATCAAGGGGAATTTAACGTGGCTCAAGCAAGAGAAATGACCAGCCTCTTTCTTCAAAGAGGGAAACTTAGAACTATCCTTTCTCAATTTGATGACGCTGAAAACGTTAAAATTCTTGCTATGACGATTCAAAGTTCCCCCTCTACTAAGAAATATGTTCAACATCTTGTCGGCTCTTTAAAGGTACGAGTGACTAAGGGACCTGTTTCTTTTATTCCTAATCAGACTCTTGAGAAGGATAATTGTACTGATTTAGTTAACAACTTTGACATTTATGCGGAGAAAGCATATTTGTTAACGGGCGAACATCTGCTTGATAAGGAAAAGGTCTATGTTACTTCTATTGATCTGCTTGATAAGTACAAAAACGACACTGTACGGTTTAGAGTGCTTGCAAAACAAGAAAGAGAGTTAACTGAACGGTATCAACAAATAATCAAAGATTCTAGGAAACACTTCTCTACTTCGTTAGAGTTTGATAACAAACTAAGAAAGCAAATTCAAAACAGAGATGGAACTAAAGCAACACAACGGGTAAGAAAAGTTCTTGGTATGGAAAAACTTACATCAATTCAATTAGAATCTCTGATACCAAACGTCTATGCGTGTGTGGATAAACGAATTGTACTTGTATCTCCTGAAAGTTATATGAAGATGAAGGAACTCTCAGACAGGTACGAGGAAAAACCTGAATATCTTCATGATATATCAAGGAGCCATAGATGATGAGTGAGTTTAAGGTAACCCACGATAATCTTGACGAAGCCCTTGGCGTACTCCGGGAGGTCCTTGACGAAGGAAAAAGAAGTAAACAACTTAGGCTAAAAAGCCTTCTCTGCAACATCGAAGACCTAGAACAGAGAATAGAGACGATGGAGGCAAGAAAATGAGTAAAGTTCTTACAAAGAAATCCACCTGGAAAGAGTTGTTACAGGAACTTTACCAGATCCGTGAGGAAATACAACAACTCAAAGGAGGCCGTACCAGTTGAGTAAGGATCTTGCGAATCGGGAGGAAAACACTAGCATTACTCTTATGCCAGTTCTTGACCCTGAACAAGCCGCGGCTGCGTATAATGCTTACCTCAAGCTATGTCAGAGCATCCTCATTCCTTATGATAAGCGCATCGTAAAAAACGGTGTTGTTATCCAGGAAAGCGATTACCAAAGGATTACCCAAAGGAAAAAAGTGGATGGAAAGTGGATTGCTGAGCAAGTTGATTTTCCTAAGAAGTCTGCTTGGCGTAAACTATCCAAGTTCTATGGTGTCAGCACCGAGATTCTTGAAAAGAACCGAGAGGATCATGAGGATGGGTCGTTTACCTGGAATTATTCGGTTCGGGCTTGGCAGGGTCCAGTTTCAACCACGGGTGAGGCGAGTTGTACGAACACTGAGAAGGGAACGAAGTCAAGGCACGATACTAAGGCCACGGCTCACACTAGGGCGAAAAGCAGGGCGATCAGTGACCTAATCGGTTTTGGTCAGGTATCAGCCGAGGAAATAGGCAACGATCAGCCAGCGTTTAATCCTCCAGCAACCCAGGAGGGTATCAGGCGTGAAGTTGAGGCTGAGTTTGAGGAAAAGAATCAACCTGTTTGGGATGGGGATTTATCCATTCCGAATATTCAATCATATCTTACCGCTAATGGGTTTGAGGGTGAGAAGTTCAAGATTCGCCATGATGAGCCGAGTCGTATGTATATTGTGGACTCTGCGCCTTGGACTGATGAATTTGATCTACTATTGACCATCGTTAAGGAAATGGGTGGTGAATATGATAAGGATCATAAAAAGACGGTGTTCCGGTATTGATTATTTGTCCGTTTGGGGAACGGTGTAAATATTGCACCGTTAAACGGGTTCAGCCAAGTAATGTTTGTTGGTGGTTCTTCCTTGGGTGGTGTACGGAGGAAAGAAGGTATGAAGGGGAAAAGCCATAAGGTGCCATCTATGCGGTTCACCGAGAGGTACGAATATCTTTTGCTGGAACTGCAAAGCCGAACTAGAGCCGTGGACATATCAGCCACCATCAACGAAATCAAAGAATCTGGAAGAGGTCAAGCAAGTAAAACTTACAGATGGGTCAACGGATACGCCGGAGCCTGGAGGCTAATAATAAAGTGAACGATGTTACTGTGATCATCATTTATTTTTACTTCTTCATGGTATGCGGAGGGGGCCTACTTTTATGGCAGTTCGGTAAAAAAGCCAAAGGAGAACCAAAGAAATGAGACAGGGTTACAGGCTTGACTTTGACGGCGAAATACTACCCAGGCTTTCCCGTAAGGTACGGCACACAGTTATCAAGGCTGAACGTGAACTTTATGTTCGCGCGGGCTCTTTGGGGGAGCTTAGACGGGTTCACTTTGATCCCGTGTATTTGCCTCGTAAACTAAAAAAGAATCAACGTGTATATGTTGCTGTTCTTGATGATACGCTTCCACCGATAAGCGCGGTGCTTGTTGAGGATCTAACTGATCATATTTACTACAAATACAGCGGAAACAACCCGGCATACAAAAGTTATCAAGGAAACAGCTATCTTTTATGGTGGGTTGCTGCGTCTTACCAGTTAAAAGGGTACAAGTATTTTGATCTAGGTGGATCTAAGAAACCAAAGATAGAACGGTTTAAGCGTAGCTTCTCAACATCAAGGTATCCAATAAAAGAAAAAGGATTTTTACTCGTTCTTTACAAAAAAATAGTTTATCACATAAAGAAGAGGTACGAAAATGGATTTTAACAACCAAAAAGCAGTAGAAATATACACAGAGAAAACCGGTTTGTTTGAAGCCGAGGAACACATATTCAAAAAATATCTTTCCGAGCCCTGTAAAATACTAGACATCGGATGCGGGGCTGGAAGAACCACGCGGGTTCTAAAAGACATGGGCCACGATGTAATAGGTATCGACATTTCCCCATTGATGGTTGAACAAGCTAGAAAACTTCACCCAGACATAGAGTTCAGGGAAGGTGACGCGGCAAAGCTAGACTTTGACGATGATTCTTTTGACTTTGTTTTGTTCAGCTTTAACGGGATAGATACAATATACCCAGAAGTTAGGAGAGTGAAAGCCATAATACAAGCCCACCGAGTTTTGAGGAAGGACGGGGGCTTCATCTTCAGTAGCCATGATTTATCATTCGCCAAGAACAATAAAAAACGGAACTGGAGACGTAGACCTAGACACTATAAGAACTATTACTATAAAGAAAAAACCGTGTATGGTGATCTCTTAATGTATTATGGAACCATTGATAGAAACTTTAAAACGTTAAAGGCATACGGAGGCTTCTACGATCCAATATCTTTTGATAACTATGGGAAGGGATGGAGGTATTACCTAGCATGGGCGTAAATGAAAAACGAAAAGAAACAGTGGTTAAATGGGTAGCGTTAATATTTGTTTTCTCTGTTTTCATATCAGCCTACATTCAATCTAGCAACGCTTCAAACGTGAAGTGGGAAACTACATTCAAAGTATTCGACAAACACAGCCACCCAGCAGGGCGAACCCACGTTTTAACTTATGGGGATGGAAAATACATTTTCTTCGGAAACTACACCTCAGAGTTTGAGCTTGATCATACATATCATGTAACTTATCAAACCACACAAAACCCCCATGAAACAGGGTCCAACCCGCCAAGATACTTCCTTAAAATCCTAAAGATAACGGAGATACCACAATGAGCGGAGTTTTGGATGTGGCCTGTGGGCTTAGGCCAAGAGGCGATGTTAACGTGGATCTCTATATTGGTGGGGAAACTAAACATAGGCGCAAAGGTAAAGGACCAGGGCTTAAAATAGAAGATATACCCGGATTCGTTCAAGCCGATGCGCTTAATATGTATATGTTCGAGGACATGAAGTTTGACACCGTTCACTGTTGGGGCTTAATGGAACACCTACCCTATCCAAAGTGTTGGGACCTTTTACGGGAGCTGTGGCGGGTTACTGGAAATCATTTAATCATTGTGGTTCCTAACCGTTACTGGCCTGGACTACGTAATGAGGTTCATATCACAAACTATGATGCAGCCACATTCAGAAAAGCAGTACCCGCTATGCTTGGGACCCATAACTTTGAGGCGAAAAACGAGTACCGAGGATATTTCCATAAAATGATCCCGTTCCCGTTATGGCCTCGAACAGTAAGGCTTGATGTGTGGAGAGATAAAAATGAGTGATTTAGTTTTCTCAGAGTTATCAGGTACACTTGACGTTGGTGTTGGTTATAATCCCAGGGGAGATGTTAACGTGGATCTTTTCATTGACAGCCGACAAAGAAGAATGGGGGTCGGCGCGGATCTAAAACCCGAGGAAATCTTGAATTTTGTTCAAGCCGATGGGCGAGACATGCACATGTTCAAGGATAGGCAGTTTCCTTATGTCCGGTGCTGGCACCTCATGGAACACTTACCGGATTGGTGGAACCTATTGAAAGAATTATATCGTGTAACAGATAAACACCTAGAAATAATAGTCCCAAACAGGTATTTCAGAAAATTCCCGATGCTAAAACCATATAAGAACCACGTATCCTGGTTTGATAAACCAACAATGGAAAAAGCAATAATAAAACACCTGAAAACTAGAACATTCCAGGTAACAAGCATAAAACGCGGAATGTTTCACCCATTAATACCTTTCCCATTATGGCCTTTCCTTGTTAAAGCAGATATTTGGAGGATGGATTAATGGAAATATTATTTGTCCCTAATCTTGGCGATAAAAGAAAAAACGGTGAACCAAAGTGGGGAGCTGACTTTTTCGCTGATGCTTTCAAAAAATACATGCCTCATGAAGTTTCCATAGAATACAACCTTGATAACATGAACGAGTATGATGTAGTCTGGGTTCACAACGTAGCTAATCTTCTCAAAGGTTTGAGGGGAAGATTTTACACTTTTAAAAAACTATCCTTCCACCATCCACCAATAATAGGTGGAGTCCGTGGTGAAATTGGTTTAAAGACATCAAAACATTATCTAAGATACTTTGATGCAATACATACCGGAAACATTAAACTAACTGAAAAAACATCAAAGCACAACAAAAAAGCATACACATTATCAAGTGGAGTAAACCCAGAATGGTATAAACCACATGTACCACCAGAGGATTTCACTATTGGGTGGGCTGGTGATGTCAAAAAGAACATGAAAAACATCGATCTACTTTTTGGGTTAAAGTATCCCTTGAGAATGGCAACAAAACAATATTATACGCCCCATGATGAAATGCCAGAAAAATTCTATAACACAATAAGCACATTAATTCACCCAAGTAGCCACGAAGGATCAAGCAGGGTCATTATGGAATCCGCAGCGTGTGGATTACCAATTATCTGTACAAACGTCGGCCACAACTCCACTCTGATCGATAAAAAATGGTTTATAACATTAGATAATCCACTAGAACAAATTAAAGAACGCCTAGAACTTCTTCAAGACCCGGACATCTATCAAGCGGTTTCAAAGGCTAACCAGGAGGCAGCCAAAAAGTACATGTGGCCTAACATTATCAAACAATCTGAAACAATAATAGATGAAACCCTGAAATGATCCTATTCAACGATCTAACGATATTCACAGAATATTTAATTCCATCCATTTTTGTTATATACCTATATAACAAAAGAACCGGTAAACTTAACCAAGTTTTCAGTTTAATTCATTTATTATTATTATCCGCTATACCAATATTCACGGCCCTATTTCTACTGGATTTAAACCCATTTACACTATTCAAATATACTTGGACATCATGGACCACACCAGTTCAATACATATTTTTTATGATACTAATTTATTATTCAAGCTATAATAAAGAAAAAGACAAACCATATTCAATAACAATGAGCCTTCACATGGCCTTATTCTGCGGGTATATGTATGAGATACCAAGATACCTATATCTGCAAGGACTAAATGGGTTAATCCGATTTAATCGGCAGAGCCCCTTTTTGATTCATTATGGAATTATATCCGGCTTCGTGATTTTATGGATGCTACGAGATAAGAAACTTAATTATGGGTTTGGTTTATTATTTTCCGTTGCATTATACACGGTATATGTTATTGATTACGTTTCTTTTCATACCCTTGTGTATAACAACTTCGTTTTTTTAGGGTTTTATTTTCCCCGAATAAACATTCTACGCTTTCCCTCTATGATGGTTCTATATTTCCTGGTGAATGATATATGGGTAAATTACCCACATAGATACAAGAAGATTCTAACCTGTCCACAATGTATAGCGGAGAAAAATAAATGAAGTTCACGATAATAGCCCCCATGTATAACGAGGAAAAATATATTTCCTCCTGGATCAATAACGTGTTGAAACTAGATGCAGATGAAGTAATTGTGGGGCTTGACAGATGCATAGACAACTCAGAGAAACTACTACGTCCCTATGGTTTTAAAATTATTAAATATGATAATACCCCAAACGGTTACAAAATGCGGGCTGCTGGAATCCGAAGAGACTTATACAACCGATCATCAAATGATGTTATCGTGAACACCAGCGCAGATCTATTGCTGGACCCCAAAATCAAGGAACACGTAAAACAGATCGGGAAATATGGTTTAATCAGCTTCGGGTACTGGGATTACCCATACAACATACAGAGCTTCCTACGCAGTCTCATATGCCAATATACGCCTCTACATGGATTCGCTGGGCTGCTTTCATTCAGCAAAGATGCG
>Ga0075116_10000377_pt1 | contig 20855 bp, 22 predicted proteins | sample AntAceMetag02UKC_FD_69786 | JGI IMG/M metagenome (GOLD analysis project Ga0075116, IMG submission 69786) | Saline lake microbial communities from Ace Lake, Antarctica- Antarctic Ace Lake Metagenome 02UKC | ecosystem: Environmental > Aquatic > Non-marine Saline and Alkaline > Saline | place...
TTTATCACCAATGATTGGATATTGATTATCTCTTCTGAGTTGTCACCGAGCGCACCAAAGATAGTTGTCCAATAATCTGCTGTCTGTCTAAGTGCAGGATAGCATATAAATGTAAAGGCTGAGTATGGGGTGAATGCTCTTAGGCTTTTGAAGCGGGTTATTTCGAGTATGGTCAATGTATTGTTACCTCTTATCCTATGAACTCAAGCTTGCTGTTGTGAATATATATTAAATCAGAATCAGTATCACAACTTATTAGATTTGTTCCGTCGAATGTTAGCCCGTGTGGGTCTGGGCTCGCAAAGATAGATAATATTGTTGAAGTAACTCCTGAATGGACATATATTAAATTAGAACCAATATCACAACTTATTAGATTTGTTCCGTCGAATGTTAGCCCGTATGGGGCTATTGATGGGCTCGCAAAGCTAGAAAGAATTGTGGACGAGATACCATCATGAATATAAATCCTATCACTATCAGCATCACAACTTATTAGATTTGTTCCATCGAATGTAAGACCGGTTGGGACTATTGATGGGCTCGCAAAGCTAGAAAGAATTGTGGACGAGATACCATCATGAATATAAATCCTATCACTATCAGCATCACAACTTATTAGATTTGTTCCATCGAATGTAAGACCACTTGGGTATGTAGACGGACTTGCAAAGCTAGATGATATTGTATCTGTTATTCCGTCGTAGATATATATCAAATCAGAATCAGCATCACAACTTATTAGATTTCCGTTTATACTATCATATGCTAAGCCTGTTGGCTTTGTAGACGGACCTGCAAAAAGAGTTGACATACTGCTACCCGGTAATTTATAACTCTGGAATCCATTAAATGTTGGCGAGGTCAATCCTGCAACACTAACTCCCCCCTCCCTATCCACAGTCTGAAACCCACTCCCCTGCCAGAGGTTCATAATCTTCCTCTTGGTCAGTACAGCACCAGCCTTGACAAGCTGATATGGCAATACTTGATATGATCCATTATACAGCCCATTATTAACAGCATTCCAAGCATACCCACTCAAGTCATTTATCCAAGTTGCTATAAGCGTATCCCCTGAAGCCTCAAGCCTGATATACCAAGTCCCATCTGTTGGCGTACCACTTATCACATAATCCTCAGTGTCAACCCTGTACAGATACCCACCATGCGATAGGTACGTACCCAAGGCCAGAGCTGGTATAGTGGTACTATTCTCCCACTCCGTCAGCGCCATACTAGGCCCTGCAAGCTGTCTTGTAAATCCTGCTATATGTGCATTCTGAGCGTCATAATCCCCTATATTTTCCGGTGGTGTTACAAATTGTGCTACTTTACTTATACTCATATATTACCTCGCCTCCCTTATTCCAATGTCAAAATCATATTCATGCCCATTCTTTTTAGGTTCCCATGGTGCTGTCAGTACAGCATACAGTGGTTCCATAAAGTCATGGTTCTCTTCGAACGGGTCTACCCATACATGATAACCCACGCCAGCCGTTTTGTATATGTTTTTATAGGTATTCATATCTGCCCTGCTTACTGCCCTTATAGTCCACTCGTGCTTTCGCATGGGCTCGATATACTGTTGGAGAACTTGGCCACCCTCTGCTTCTGATACAAGGCTAACATCCTTGTACTCTTCCTTCCACGTATTTATTGGGTCCGGCAGAGTGAGACTATCACCTATGCCAAGGCCACCGAGATAGAACCCAGAAGGTCCCTCAATATCAATAATCACCGTCTTGATCTGCATCACTGGGAAGTGCCACCCTACAGGGTCATAGACATGGTTGCTCAACCGGTCATAGTAGCCATAGTACTCAGTATCCCAGCCATAATAATGCTCGATCGGATAGCCATAATAGTGGCCAACATCTCCATCCTCAAAGTAGATATAATCCAATATATCATCTGCATCATTCTTAAATGTCACGCTCATCTTGGTGAGGTTAGTATATCCCCAGAAGAAGGATGACACTGGTTTCTCAGCATCAAATACCAAAGTAATGGTATCTGTTATCGCTGTGCTCTGATATCTCTTTCTCAAGTATGGACTCTTGAGATTAGCTACAGGATAGTTACTTGAGCTGTTTATTGTTGTTATATCAGCATCAAGTACCTGGTTATCAAATAATATCTTCATAAGCAAAAACCTGCCTTTGTATCAAATAATATTTTCATCTTGTCAACCTCACTCGACCGTCATTGAATTCTTTCGCTATTACAGTTGCAAGTTCTTTCCCATCAACTTCGATAGTGGTTTTTATATTGATATTTCTATTCCCTCCAAGCGCATCATTAATTCTCTCTGCAATCTTATCAGCAAAGTCATTCATGAATGGCATACCACTCTCACCTGCATTGAATGATATCTCTGGGAATCCATTCTCGGCTTGTGTTGTCTGAACTCCACCTGCCTGTGGTAGTATAACTCCACCTGTGGCCAGCTTTGGTGCTGGTGGTTCTGAGGCTATGACTGCAGCAACTTGCAATCCACCAATTGTCGTCGCAAGCGCTCCCATAGCAAGTCCTAACGGTAAGAATGGTTTTGTCATAAATCCATTCAATATTGCTTGTGCTGCGCTTGCGGTTGCTGATGCGATATTCAATTTCCAGGATATCATAGCTGATTCATATTCAAGTTTTGCCTTCTTCTTAGCATACTTCTCTTCAATAATAGCCTTTTCAACTATAGCCTGTTTCTCTGCTTCATCCTTATCAAGAGTAGATTGCAGTTCATCCTTATCATTTTTGAGCTTATTAGCTGAGGCGATATCACCGGCATTTGTTGCAGCATCAATCCTATCTTGGATAGCCTTTAGTTGTTTCTTGTTGCTATCCTGTACATCTTCAAGCTCAGTCTGTGCTTTCTCTGTAGCACTCTCTTCGGCTAGACCAGCCGCCTCAAGCTCTGCCCTCATAGCCGCATCAATGCCATCAATCTTGTTATCATAGATGACAGAGAAGAGATTGCTCATAGCACCAAGAGCGCTACCTATTTCTGATATAACAGCCTTGGCATTATCAGCAAATGTCTCCCACTTCGTCTTATCTTTAAGAGCGTCGTAATATTCGTTGATAGCAATTATCAGATCTTCTGCATCGTGAATGGCCATTTTTGTAAAATCGTGAGAAGCAAGCTCCCTTCTTTTTTCTATATCTATCATTTCGAGAGATGTCTTACCAATATCTTCAAGTTTATTCTGATATCCCTCAAGGCTAGAAGCGAGGGATGAATTGGCTTGTGCTAGATCATCTGTAGAATCCGTTGCATTATCTATAGATTCTACTTCATCATCAAAAGACCCTCCTAACGCTATAACCTTTGCTTTCAAATCTTGAACTTCTCTAGATGCAGGGATAAACCCTTGTGATATGAGGTCTTGGATAGCACCTTTATAAGCAAGTATCTTCTGTGATGTAGCATCATAACTATCAGCATGAGTAGCTTCGATTGCATTTATTTCTCTAATTCTAGTAGTTAAATCATCGAGCGTCCCTTTTGCTGATTCTTGTGCTTCTGTACTTTTCTTTGTGGCTTCTGTGCCATCTTCTGTAGCCTTTGTATTCTTACCAAGAAGCTCATTTTCTATTTCTAGAAGTCCAGCAAGTACCTTTCGCTTTGTCGATTCATTAGTAATTGCATTAGCTGTTGCCCTAATTGTATCAATATTATCAAGTGTAATATCATTGTATTGACTTAAGAACTTTGATGCATCTTCCGTTGCTTTATTCTCTGCTTTAACAGCATCGACATTATCTAATACTACTTGTTTCAATTCAGGATATGCTTGTAAAATCTGCTCTGTTGCTAATTCATTATCAATGTAACTTTGAGTAAGGGTATTTACAAATTGGGCTTCTGTGGATTCTGCTTGGGTTAGTTTTGATGTGGCTTCGTTCAGGTCTTCTGCTGCCTTTTTCCTTTTCCATAACTTCCCTTCGTATACAGAGGACGCAGTTACCAATTTCCCATTTACTCGAATCATTTCTTTTTGAGATAATATACTTCTGCGTTCAGCTTGAGTTTTTATGTTCAACTCATCAGCAGTATGGCCAGTTCCCTCTGCCAAATCAGTTAATTCTAAGTCATACTCTTCAATCAATTTTGTTGATTTCTCTATTGTGCTACCATAATCATCAATCTGCTTATTACTCTCGCTATAAGCTTTTCCAAGTTGTTGTAAAGCTAAATCTCTAGTTGCTTTTGATTGGCTCACCATCGCTTGAGTTAACGCATCGGTCTTTCCAGCAGATTCATCTAATATTGTATTATACTCTTTGTTCGCTTGTTTAAGGTCGTCAAGCTTTCCTTCAAGTGTGCCTGCGACAATGCCACTCCCTGACAGCTTTGTGATAAATGTCGTAACAGCATCAATAGCATTTCTTATTGCTGGCGTGAATCCTGTTATAAATTTTATCTTAGCGCTCTCTGTTGCACTCTTGAGCCTATCCATTGATCCTTTCAATGTATCATTCTGGATTGCATACATTTCAGCTGCCGCATTAGTATCAGTTATAGCTTCGGTATAATCCTCTATTCCCTCTCTACCTGCACTCATAAGAGCCAGTATCTGGCCTCCTGCTTCCTGTCCAAAGGCTCCCATTACCTCACCTGTTGATAGGCCGGCTTCTGAGAGCGTGCCAAATACATTGGCAAGGGAATTTGATGATGTGTCAATATCTTCAAAAGATAGCCCAAGAGCAACTAGCTTTTTTGTAGTTGGATCTGTCTCTGCTGCGAGCTTGCCTAATATTGCTTTTAATGCAGTACCTGCCTGCTCCCCACGATATCCTGCATCATAGAGCGCTTCAAGCGATCCTACGGTCTCCTCAAGGCTTACTCCAAGAGCTGAGGCAACAGGGCCGACCTGCGTCATGGAGCTTGTCAGCTTACCCATGTTTGCCATCGAGTTGCCGATAGCGGCCGCAAAGACGTTGGAGACCCTAGTAGATTCTGATGCGTCAAGATTGTATTGCCTAAGAGTGGCCACCATTGATGCGCTTGTTGTAGCGAGGTCGCTCTGGGTTGATCCTGCAAGCATGAGCACACCATCAAGAGCTTTCACACTCTCTGTTGCGCTCATACCAGCAGAGGCCAAACTATATAAAGCGTCTGCTGCCTGGCTTGCTGTAAATCTTGTTGTCTCACCAGCTTCCATTGCAGCATTATTTAATGCTTGAAATTCAGCCTCAGTACTTTTTGAAACTGATGCAACATTGGCCATGCTCTGTTCAAACGTCCCTGCGATATCGATAGCACCCTTGATAGCCATCGTTATTGCAGCAAAGGCGGCTACTCCTGCGAGTTTGGCTATATTAAAGCCTTTAGAGAGTGACTTACTAGAGGTATTTGATACCTCTTTACTCTTATTTCCAATCTGGTCAAGTTTTGTTTTTACCGATTGAACATCGCCATTGAGCTTGTCGAGTTTTATACGTACTTCAGAATATATTGAACCAGCATCAATTGCCATTATTTGTTATCCTTTTTACGCTCCGCATAGGTCATCCAAGCACGTCGATTGAAATCCTCTTTCTGGAATGCGTTTAGATTCCCATCAAAATGGTCTGACGGATTATCATGTCCCAACTTTGCAGATATGGAAGCATTATATAAGTATTCATCTGTCACCAATTTTATATCACTCTTATCTACACCAAGCGCATAGGATGTAATATATGACAGGAAGTCATCAGGTAGCACGAGATTCATACTGATACGCTTCACAACAAGATCATTCTCAAGCTCTGTCTTTTTAGGTCCATTAGGTAATGATGCAATTAACTTCACGACCTCTTTAATCTCAGCATGTATCGCATCTATCTTTTCCTTGCCACTACCACATATATCAAATATCTCATCATATGTTGGGCTCACGAGAGATATCTTTGCTATCTTGTGCATCATCAATGAGTAATCATATATCTCACGTAATGATGGCTTTTTCTTCATGCGTATCTTATCTTGAAATGTCTCAATCAATGACATATCAGTTCCACCACATGAGTATGCCTGAGCCTGTGTTATCTCACGTAGAGTGACTGATATCATCCTACCGTTAAATGGTACGACGATAAGAGGATATTGGATATCCTTAATTTCTTGCAAGGTGACTTGTTTCATAGCAGTACCTTTTACAATGGGGGCTTTCGCCCCCACTATGTTATATTGAATCGACTTTCAAAGCATTGAACTCATTTACGCTCAACTCATATCTAATCCATGCAGGCATGAGAACTTTAGTTGTAGCATCACGATGAGTCATCCCCTCAAGATTATATGTGCTATCTGCAAATGCTCTTTCGTGGGTTGCGTCTCCGCCCAAGCCTTTACAATATGGGTACACAACTTGTCTGTAACCAACCAATTCTGATTCTCGATTCTCGCCCTGGAGATACTTTCGATAAAACAATTCGATACCAATCATAGGACGTTTTGTTTCAGCTGTAGGGCTTGATATCCCACCACTTGCATTGATGATAAGTCCTTCACATAATGCGAATATTTCCCAATCTTCGGCGGTATCTACGACAGGAGCAGTGAAGCCCTTATAGTAGCCATCGGTTACGACTGTGGTATCAACACCCCATGCGTCAGTAGTTGCGATGGTCTCACCTGCTTTACGCACAGCAGTCTCAGTCATGCTTCTAACAGTATCGCTCTTGAGATACTTGACCCCAAAACCTTGCCCGATCATACATAACTCTGCGAGCTCACCATATACTTGTAATACAAGACCTGTTGCGGCATTATCATCAGCAAGAACTAATCTCCCACTTGTTGCATGATCCTCTGCCGTAATTTCAACAGCAGGGTCCTCAGCTGCAAAAGCGGTTGTGAGTGCTGTCACAATCTCTGCAACAGTTACCGCTGTCTGGATAGCTGCTGCAGTGAGATCTACCTCTACAGTGATCGCATCTGCATCGTCAATCTTAACAGTAATTGGTACCGCTCCTATCGTATCCACCCCACCGAAATTGAAGGGTCCTTTTCCACCAACGATATTATCGTTTGATGGTAATGTATTATCATCATTAAGTGCGAAAAAACGCACCCAATCCAATCCGTAACCGTAAATCGCACTTTGTTTATCAGCCATAATTTGCTCCTCTTAATATAATATTCCTGCGACCAGGAATTGTCTTTCCATAGAAATGGTGTTGTCGTCATTCTCTGTGACAATCCCCGACCATTCGTCCAATAAATCAATTTTTTGATAATTCCCATGCCTCTCTGTTGCTGTAAATCCATCTAGCAAATCAGGCACGTTTTTCTTCATATAATCCTCAAGAAATAATACTTGTCCTGGGGAGTAATGTCCTATAATTCTATACACAGTACCTCTTCCAATAGGGTCTTTCTCCATCTTCACGACAAGATACGGAGGGGCAGGCAATGATGATGACCCAAACGGTACCACATTATTCACGAGTCCTGTTTTTAATTGTTCAACAATTTTACTTATCATGATGCACCATATAACTTTTTCAAATCTGCTTGAAATAATGGAAGCATTTCATTGATAACAGGACGTATTGCTTCATTCCGCCTGTCATTTTCTAGCTCAAGACTTATCCCATATTGCTGAGTATGTGCCAAGAAAAATCCCACCACGTCACCGTCTTTGAAGGCCTTGCTGAATACTGTATCCTTTGCAATTCCAGTTCTGTTTTGCCAAAACTCATTATTCATCTGTCTAACTTGAAAAGATTGAAGAGCCTTGGCAGAGTATAAAAGACAGAGAGCATACACTTGTACACGCCTTCTCTCATATATACTCGCTATATTTCTACCAACATTATGTGCGGTTGCCATCTGCTATTAACTCCCCTGTGATAATATTCAACAAGTCTAATGATTCTTGAAATGTTAAATACTCTTTCTCGAAATACGGATTAATGATATATGCATCAGTCCTTTGAGGCTTATCATCGGGTCCCTCATCAGAGGCACTCATTGGTATTTTCATAAGAATAAAACTCCTTGTCTTATTTCACTCATTGGTATTTTCATACAGCCTCCTTCAATGGTGCTTGATACCCGATAATCTTACCACTCATGGTAAGTGGGTCGACTACGCCTACTGCGTATTTCTTGTCTCTCCATGAAAAAGTCTCGCCCTCATTGATACCGCCCTTATAGTCCATAATTATGAACCGATATAGATTTGATGTAAACCCTGCTGGGCTTGACTCTAGGCTAGATGGACCCTTTTTATCATGACTTAATCTCACATTATATACGTATGGCATTGAATCACCATAAGGATCTTCAATCATATTTCCAAAGCCATCATTAATAATTGGTTTTCTCATTATCGTTATTTTTGATTTGTCAAGTTTTATTTGTGCTAATATTGATAATCTTGCTTGTGAAACCATTCCTCTGCTCATAAGTTTCCACCACCAATAATGGGTTGAATAGATTGACCCATTCTGCCTGAGTTATTCCCATTCGTACTAGCTACCTTCTCCTTGCAGTCATTCTCAAGATTCTTGTAGTACTGATACTTTTCAGCAAGGGAGATGAACTCTGTGCTGTCTGCTCCTGCAGAGAGCTTCTTGATGGAGAGTTGGCTTCCTAGTTGTTGTCTAATCTTGGAATAGCTATAGCACTGGGCCTTATCTATCCCATATGTGGTGATCAAGGCATCAAGCGCCCCATCAGATATGATGAGATCTATTCTCTCTCCATCGCTATCTAGGTATGTGTTATCAGCTACCCTATAGGCAGTCTGCTCATCAGGGCTTGAAGGTAGGCTAACAACACTCACTATCTCAATGAAACCGGCTGGGTCTGCTATGCGTTCTCTGATATCAATAATACTCTCTATATTCATATTCTTATTATCAGTCATAAATCCTCTTATGTCAATGTTGTGCTTGACATAATCTTAATCTTAGGTGTATCATTACTTATCTAGTTCTTTATTTCATCTCATACCTCCTTTCCCCCTGTTCATCGCAGGGGGTTTTTTTGTGCATAAAAATAAAACATACATTATCAAATTCTTTTTTTTGCATAAAAAAAGAGGAGCAACTTAATGCTCCTCGTATAATCTCGTAAATCTTGCTTAACTTTCGGTAGGTAGTGTAATCTCGATGATTGCTCCGTATCCAGCGCCAACGGAAGTCGAAGGGAAAGATGATCCCAAGAAAACCTTGGTATACTCACCCTGGACACCATACCAAGCACGTTCCTCTGTAGAAAGTTGGAGAACTGATCCTCGGCCTGTTTCCATAGTCAGAGGTCGCTTGTTCCCAACCCAGAGATATTCTTTAGGTACGAATAGGTAAGCCTTTCCAGCAGTTACGCCAGGGAAGGAGAGAGTCTCTTTCCCCCAAGTAAAGCCATCAGTAATACCACGATCATACTCAACGATACTAGCGATAGGCAGAGCCTGGCGGTTATTACCACGAGCACCTGCGGCACCATTAAGATCAAGCTGGCCATTAACGACACGCTCGATATCCCATGTATTTGCGCTATTACAGAGCAACATCATGGAAGGTACAGAGATAGGTCTATCTGTTTGAATATCTTTGAGACCTTTCAATTTCTTGACTGCCTTTCTCAAAGTTGTATACATTTTCTCGTCAAAGGTTGTGCTCGCTGTAGCATCGGCTGCTTGGCTTTGAGTCGCAACATAGGTTGCCCCAACGATCATCCCCACAGTCTTACTATTACGTGCATCGGTGTGAGCATCAACAACAGCTTCCAAAACCTTCTGCATATTGTGCAAGGTGTTGTAAAGCATATTCTTAATGCTATCTTTCCAACCAAGAGCCAAGATTTCCATAGGGAATGTATCCACATTGGCAAGATTCTGTTCGATGAGGGGGACACTGTCATTAGTCCCACTAATCTTCATAAACTTACCACGATATTTCATGATGTCTCTGAGGGTTACATTCTCAGGGAAGTCAAAGTTAGTAATCTCGGTTGCTATCATGCTAGTCAAGTCAGGTGATTCCTGAGCACGTCTAGTCATGTCGATAAAGATCTTCGACACGAGAGCAGCGAGGGTCTCAGCATCAGGAGCTTGTGCAGCATTCTCGGCAACGAACTTCTTCTGTAGAACTTTGATTTCATCCCAGAGTTTGACATTACCAGCAGAGCCAACCCAGTGATTATTGGTCATTTCAACAATTGCTTGATTCAAGACAGTTGGGTTTGCGGCAGTAAGGTTCTCAGTAGCGTTTCCACTGAATACTACTGCATGAGTAGCAGTTTTATTTTTGAGACGCTCTTCGATGAGTGCGTCACGATTCATAATTTTAATAGGCATAGTTTTTCCCCTTCCTTATGCGATATAACCGGTAAGGGTTACAACGATATCACTTCCGCCAGTGGCAAAAGCGCCATCAGCCAAGATTACCAAACCATTAGCGGCGGTAAATCCAGTACCCAGAGAAACAGCAACGCCAAGAGTAACCCCAGTAGCAAGCAGATCAAGCAGAGCCTGTGAGGTAAGTTGGGCCTTAGCAAGAGTGATGCCAACAACATTGCTGTCATCCTGAATAGTTACAATAGTTCCTTCACCTTCCCATGCGACAACACCATTGACCTTAGCCAAGAAGCTGGTGATGTAGGCAGTCTTGCCGGCACCGACTTCTGCAGCAGTCAGGATATCCACAGGAGTGGCGGCAGCAACACTGGTCAAGGTTGCTACTTTTCTGAAAGGTTTCCCAGAGAGTTCGGTAACAGCGGTGATCAATGCAACAAGGCTTGCAGTGACTACAACAGCATAGCGCTCTTTCTCGAAGAGGATCACGCCATCAGAGTCTTTGACAGTCAGCAGGTGACCTACAAGATAGTAGTCAACAGTGAGAGTATCACTGAACTTGCCGGTTGCTGTGTCAAAATAGACCTTCTGACCTATGGTAGCGAAAGTATCCTCTGTATCTGTCAGGTTACTAGATTGTACCTGAATCCCTTCCTCAACGTGAAATGAACCGACTGCACCGCTGGCAATCACTTCATCCGCAACAGCGGCGAAAGGCCCGACAACAGCAAATTCATACTGTGCGAGTTCAGCCCCGGTGTCATTCTTGATGCGAACATGGTCGCATTTTTCTTTTTCAATATAAACTGTCGCCATTTTAGTACCTCTCTACTTTGATTGCATTTTTATCTTCAGTTGGCTTTTTGTCAAGCTCAACAGATCCAATTATATTCTCAGAGCTATCTGTGTCCGCTTTTTTGCCAGCAAGCAAGACAGCGATAGGATCCCTTCGGATTTCATCAACAGTCTTACCGGCTAGGGTAAGCTCGTCAGCTCTAATCCTTAGCAGGTTAGCAGGATCTTCCTTCCCAAACACTTTTTCAAGTTCTGCATCTTGGATGGTTTTTTTGCTAGCATCAACAGCCTCTTGGAGATCTTTGATTTGAGTAGCCGGGTCTGTGATCCCTAAGGCATTTAGAGCCTCAAGTTTTGCAAGCTGCTCTCCAGTGATCAATTTACCCTTGGCGTCATAGGCATCTACGACCTGCTCAAAGGTAAATTCCTTTTTCAATTCTTCTTTTGTAATAGGCATAATTTTTTCCTCTTCCTTTGGTTTTGGAGTACCCGAATAAAAAGCCACTCGATTAAATGACTCATGAAAATTATTTTTAGCAAAGGTCAAAACATTTTGCTTGTTATCCTGAGCCTTGCCTGTTTCAACATATGATGTAGCAAATCCATTATCTAGGATTTCTTTTCCGTAGTACCAAGATTCTGCACTCATAAGAGCCAAGACATCCTCAACAGATTTCCCACTAGATTTTGATAGACGATTTGCAATATGTTTGCTCAAGCTCTCTAATGAGTCAGCTTCTTTGCGAAGCACAAGATAATCACCATATGCGATGTTACTTGCATTGTGAATCATGTATATACTGATATCCTGTGCTTCTATCTCATCAAAAGCAGAGGCGATATAAGAACCAATTGAGGCAACTAGCCCACCCATGATTACTTTTGTCTTACCTGTATAATTTGCTATGAGGTTGTAAATCTCAACGCCTTCGTAGACATTGCCACCCATAGTGTTGAGATGGACAGTTATATCCTCACCGTTCGCTTCATTGAGAAGTTGAGATACTCTTGAGTTGTCAAATTCTTCACTCCCAACGTATCCTGATAGCCTAATAATCTTCATATACTTATTTTCCTCCTAAAATGTTAATTTGTCAAGCCCCATCGTAATAGTTTAATTTCCAATCGTCAAGATATTCAACTGACTCGCCATTTCCCCATCGTTTTAGGTCGTCAACAAATGTATCGTTGTCCATGAGACGTGGTACGAGGTAGCAACCACAATTTGCGTGAGGCTGTATCGGCACATCATCAGCCTTATACGGTGAGCCATGCGCATAGTCAGGGCAGGCACAAGACCAGTCAGCACGGCCGGCTTGCATGATCCAGTCATAGGCATCAAGCGCAGCAGGATTCATTTTGCCGGATTCTACACCGGCTTCCTTGAGACTCATATAGAGTTCAGAGCGTACTATCCTGAGTGCTCGGTAGTCTACATTTTGAGGTATCCTAGCGAAGTACTCTTTCGTACCAGCTTCAAGCTTGCCATATCTCTTTGCAAGGATCTTCTTCCCACCTACAAGATACTCTTCCATATCCTTGGCAATCTTTACAGGGTCCCTACCCTGGGCAAGGCCTGAGGTAAGGACTCTTCTCATATCAGTATCATATGATTGACCGATCTTCCAAACTCGCTCGCTGAAGGTATAACCATCAGAAAATATTCTGTGCGTGGTGTTGTATAAGAGCTTCTCGTTTACCTGTACCATCATATTCTTAATCACTACCTTGTCGAGACCAATCTTTGCTTTATTTAGGCTAGATACAAGATATTCCTCATCAATGGCAGTTATCCTGCTGGATATATTCTTAACACCAATAGGCACACTGGACTCAAGAGCTTCTGTTACGAGCCTTGACCCTTCTTTGAGTTGCGTGTTGATATTCTTGAGCGAGTCTATAGTGATAGAAGACACACCGGACAACTCAGCTTTCCTCACCTGCTCGGCTACTTGGATGGTGGCTGTTTTATATGCTTGCCTTACCTCGATCATTGTCGATCTCGTCAGGCGAGGGGCAGACTTACGAGTTGCTCGGTATGCGGTTTGATATTCTTGCTTGGTCATTCATCAAATCCATCAAGATCCATAGCATTGAGATAACTCTCATCCTTGAACTGCTTATGCTTGGCCATGAAGGATATCTCCTCAATAAAATCTTCCAATGTCTCGGTTGTTGCCTCTGGATAGAGATTATCCCAGAGTCTATAGAGCTGGGCTTTGGTCATGCCTGCGCTCTCTACCAGTTTGGATACACCCTCTGCGAAGTTCTTGAATACCTCTGCCTTTGTTGCTGCACTTAGTTCATCAAGAGAACCCCAGGTTACTGTGATGGTTCCCAGGTCTGTACGCATGCCTGTTATTCCTAACAGCTTGAGGGAGGCAGTGAATAATCTTGTATACACGTTATTGAGTTGCTCTCTCTTATCCTGCACGAACTGGATCAGCATTCCCATCTGCTCTTCTGCTGATGCATGGTTGCCTGTTGTCTTAACGCCCCAACATATTTCAGGGATACCAGAACCTTCGACAATCTTGAGGAACTTCCTCTTGAGTGCAGACTCGTAGGCTTGATATGCGTTGGTTGGCTCAATTAAGCCTATCTTTTCTTTGCCGTATAAGCTGATAAACAAGTCAGAATTAGCAACGTCGATATCAGATATGGAATCATATCCATTATTTGAAAGATAGGTCTTAACATCGGCAACCTCAAGATTAAGTTTGATATTGAATTTCGCCAATGTTTTGGATTGCATCAAATCAATATCATGATAGTCCTTCATGTCATAGATCACACGTTCATAGTCTGAGTGGCCCCTGACCTCGGTAGCATCGCTATTATTTGCGAAGGGGATAGGAAGCTCCCCTGTGATATTTCGGTATGACTTGCTTTTCAGCTCTGCAGCTACAACATCACCACTCCATACCTCGATGATCTTCTCAGCTGTAAAGGTTCTAGTCCTGCGCACGTTGGCATTCTTGCCTTTCTTGGTTGCTATTGTAAGCTCTTCATCAACATCAAGCTGGACAATACGCTTAGTCTGTATGTCTCTAGTGATATTAATCACACTAGAATCAGGGATGATCTCCCAGTGGAGTTGGTTGTCTTTGCTTGAGAAAAATGGATTGATCCATACAGTTCCATCCCGGTGGCATTCTATGTGAATCTGTTTCATCAAGCTTGAAAACTGATCTGTTATCTGAGTGAGCAGTTCCTGGTCAGATTCATTATCCGATTCAGGTATGGGTAATCCCATGAACCACACAGGTATAGCAATGGGGTTGAAGGCGAGAGCACCTGCAAGCTTCATCCCAGGGTAATTATTATGCCAAAGTCCTTTTGTGAGTTCGGCGTTACATTGCATCTCATCGGTGAAATCAATCCTATTAGGAGTGCGCTTCGCCTGCTTAGTAGGATTAGCTTCTTTTGTACTTGTGAACCATGAAAATATTGACATGTTTATACACCTCTCAATATATTAGTATTGCATTGATTTTGCTTTTTGTCTATCTTTTCTCTCATGTCCACCATTATAGAGCACACTGCACCCTTGGAGCAAGGTGTTTGTATTATCCACCTGAGCCTGCGCCTCACTTTGCAAGGAGGGCAATGATCCCTGATGGACAGCGTACCACAAGGAGTGTGAATATACACACTTGTGCTGGTCTTGCTGTGGTAGACACTTCGGATTATATCATCGAGGTTGTCTATTACTAGCTCTGTTACCTGTTCTATGTTCAATGGCGGTTCCTCCTCGCCCTCATTTGGTTTCTAATCTCATCAGGGAATGCGACACCTGCTCCCTCGTAGTAGCTCAGTAACAAACCATCGGCGTGGTCAGGACTTTTGGAGTTCCTCTTCTTATAATCGTCTTTACTCTCTATTTTGCGCCGGCCTTTGTTATCATAGCTGAACTGCCTACCACTCAGCTCCTCCATAAGCTTTGGATCATCTGGTATACTCACTTCATCAATCGGGAATAAAAACCACAGCTCATCCGCTGTAGAAGTAAACTTATCCTTGTCAGCAGGAGCGCCTCCAAAATTAACCCTAGTCACTTTGGCACCTAGCTCTACAAGGCGATCAGAAACGCCGCCTCCAACTCCTGTATCATCAACAACGATAGGAATAGAAGGATTTCTATTAACCATATCCCATGCCTGGTAAGCTGTAGTCATGGTATCCTGCTTGGAGCTCTCCTTGTGATCAATAACAGCCAAGCCATGCCTTAGATAGAAGGTCGTTTTATCATCACCAAACCTGGCAACGTCCAGGCCGAGTTGCTTCTTCCCCACTGGTTCAACAACCCTCTCCATAGCAGCACGAATCTTCACCCTGGATAAGATAGACCTTTGGCCTTGCTTCCTAGGTAGCCCATTCCATATGTGCTCGGCTTCGTCGGGATCCTCAAGGAAGGATGCCTCCATTTCAGTTTGCAGCTCTTCTGTCCACCAAGGATTGTCGATAGGTCCCGGTTTGAGCCCTACCCTCAAGATATCCTTACGTTTGCTGTTCCATAGCATGGAATCTATGGGATCTGTCTCAGTCTCAGGGTTCCATGAGGCCCAGAGTTCTGATCCCCCCTTACGTAGGGTGGGAAGGATCATCAACAAAGATTCCCTACTTATGCTTGATGCCTCCTCAAGCCAGAAGATGTCAAAGGACTCAAGGCCCTTGACCTGCCCTGATGCCTGAATATCTTTCAGCCCTCTAAATATAATCCTTGATCCTGTGGGAGACTCAAGAGATTCTTTGGTAATACTCCAGCCAGAGTATCCAAGCCTGCGTATCGTGTTGACCATGAGGGTATAGCTGGATTCCTCCAAGGATCTCTGGATCTCTCGGAAACACCCTATGCGGATATGCTCCCTATGTGCTCTCTGGATTAGCAGGGAAGCAATTCCCCAGGAGTTATGTGTTACTGTCCCATCCTCAAGAAGGAACCTATGATCTCCATCTGTCTCAAATCCAGCCCAGTCACCATATTCTGCATCTTCAAGGGTTATGTATGTTACTGAATGATTTGTCCTTCTTTTATAATCTTCTTCCTTGATTTTCTTACGCTCTATCCTACAAGGTATCCTCCAGATATCTCCACTGATATTTACTCTATATGAATCAAATTCCTTCCCATTACATTTGGCTAGACGATACAAGAAAGATGTTTTAAATCCTAAAGAATCAGCAAGCTGTTTTACTTGTAGCGCAAACTCTTTGTTTGATTGTGCAAAAGTATAACCACTCTTGCTTTTTCTTAACGTTCCATCAGTATCAAGTAACCCAGCAAGAAGTTCTAGCCGACTGTGCTCAGAATTAACCAAATAATCATAAGGAATATGTTTATTACTCTGAAGATTATAATGTTGCAATTTCTTTAATACTTGGTTTGGCTTTCTCTTCCCTATATTGTTGGTGGTATACATATATGTTTTAGCTTTATTAGATGCATTACTTTTAGTGTATATCCGCTCATTAAGCCCAAACGAAAGGCAATAACTCTTAAACGCATTAAGCACCTCATCATCCATTGTAGTGATTCCAACATCACGAGAATTGCCATCACCCAACCAAGCACCAAGAATATAAGGATCAATTAAAACTTTCTTGCTACTGTATTTTATGCAATCAGCTTTAAACCCATTAAAATTTTCTTTCCACCTATCACTTTTACTAATGTATTCATTTATGGAGATATCAACAATATCGTCATAGCTTCCATAACTTCCGTTTGGTCGTCTATATCCATGTTTTATAAAAGGCCCTTTCTCATTCTTGCAATGCCCAGCTTTTTTCAATGTCAGGATATGATCGTCATTAACAACATAATCAATACCATGAGCCTGTTTGACTTTCCAAAGATGTCCTTTACCTTTATTGGTTGCTAACACAATCCTTGGTGTGCTATCAGTTCCCATAACTTTGTCGCCAACAATAATGTCCTCTACAGGTTTTAAAGTACCATCATACATCCATATCTTTGTGCCTACCTGTAGACATTTTGCACCAGCACCACGCCCACCCTTGCAGAGTTTTATCCTGCAAGGATTACGAAAGGCCTCCATCTTGGGAGATACCATCTCTCTCTGGTTCTGGAGTATAAGCTGAGTAAGGATTTGCTCATCCTGGGTGGTCCATGCCATTAGGTGATCCTCAACTTGTGAAGTGGCCAAACCTAGCCATCTTCTCAAACTTAGTGTTCAACAAACCAAGGTCCTGTATTATGTTCCTTGGCTTGCACTCTTCATATAGGCTTTTTGGTGGCTCATCACATACCTTGTCTGGGTGGCCTCTGAATACTGTTTCGTTTGAATATAACATAACGTAAGTATATCCTAAATATGGGGAATGTCAACTTGATAATTAATAGATATTAGTATATACTTATGGTGTAAGGAGTTACAAAGATGAGTCTAATTTATGAACCAAGAGGGAAAGCAAGAGAGTATAGTCCTCTCGCTTTGAATTATTTCAACGGATGCCCGAACGGATGCAAATACTGCTACGTTCCTGCAGTTCTTCGTGTAGATCGTGATGAGCATACTGGAAGGAATGGATGTAAGAAATCGTTCAGCCTTGAACAGGTAGAGAAAGATGCTAAAAAACTGGAAGGAACAGAAAAGCCCATATTTCTTTCATTCACCCATGACCCTTATCCAGGATTCGATAAGGATAACTGTATCACGAGGTCAATTCTCAAGATATTACTCGCTCATGGTCTATCTGTAATAATCCTGTCGAAGGGTGGCCATAACTGGGATAGGGATATTGACCTATTCCATAAGTTCGGATCACATATCAAGGTAGGTGCAACGCTTACATTCACTGATCCTGAGTTATCAAGGAAGCAAGAACCACACGCAGCGCTTCCACAAGAAAGATTCTCTGCATTGAAGATATTACATGAAGAAGGAATACAGACATGGGCAAGCATTGAGCCTGTCATTATTCCAGAGCAATCACTTGATTGTATTAGGCAGACAATGGACTTTGTTGATGAATATAAAGTAGGCAAGATCAGCAGTGGGGGTATCGAACCTTATGCAAACATTGAACACACTACAGACTGGAACAAATTCCTTGCTGATTCTGTAAAACTGCTCAGGGAAAATGGAAAACGATTCTATGTCAAACAAGAACTAAGGAAATTGTCGTCAACAATTATGTTACGACATGAAGAGTGTGATCTTTCACTATTTGATGCATTCTAAAAGTAATATTTATATGATGGGTTTATAACGCCCATCATATAAGTTCACAAAAATATGTAGCATAAATAACATTCCCATTATTTTTTCTATGGAAACCAAGCTCTTTGAATTTATAACCATTTGTTGAACAAACATTTTCAATGAATTCTCTGAATATACTAGAAAAGTTATAATAATCATCCAAAGTCGCCTGCACTGTTTTATCTTCACGAATCATATACGTCTTGTTAAAATTTATCCGTCCCATGCACTTAAAATTCAAACCTTGCCCATCTGTTATTGCTATGGTGAATTTATCTTTGCTTATACTATGCATCTTTTTGAAAAAATACTGTATTTCTTTAGATGGACATCCTTCATCATCGAAATCTATAAAACAAAAATCACTGTGACTATTTGCTATCTCATCAATACAATCCATTGCCGACATCGTATAATCATGTACGGTATCTTCAAAAGATTGGATATCGTTTGTTATATTGTGCTCAAACTTTCGATTATACCAATATGACAATATCCCTCTTCCAGCATATAGTTCAATGCTTTTATTTCCAACACATTGAGAAATTGCTTCTACCCTATATGCCAATTTGTATGCGTCTATCTCAGGGCTTTTTTCATCATTATATGAGCCACCACGTTCACTTTCACTTTGTTCTTCTGTACCGTCATCATCCATATCCAGAGCCATCTCAGTATCCACCAGCCTGAGCGTCTCAGCAATGGAAGCATCCATATCAGAGAGCCACTCACCCAGCTCTGATACGTCAAACTCACCATACTGGCTACTGATAGCAAGGAGCTTCTTCCTGGCGTCAGTAATATCGGAAGCCTCAATAATAGCTACAGGCAGGAGAGGCATATCATAGCCCTCTTCCCTGAGTGATAGCAGAGCCTTAAGCCTGCCGTGGCCATCCATGATCATGTACTCCCCAGCGTTGTCCCATACAAAGAATGGTACATTAAAGCCATCTTCAATGATCCGTTTCTTTAGCTTCTCAAGATTCTTTTTTGATAGTTTCTTTAGTGTCCCCTGGAAGTCCACTATCCGATCTATTGGCAGTGTCATCGCTCCCTGGCATGTTACTCTTATACTTTTCGATGTACCCATTAATAAGATCCTCCCTTTCCTTTGTCGTCATCTGCATTACATCAATCTGGCCCTCAACAGTGATATCCTGTTTAGGTGTTCCGTATGCTCGGTCCATCAAGATATTAAAATTATATAGGCTCCCTTTCTTGAAGTCTGCCAGAAACGCTTTTATGAGTAGCCTGATCACCATCGGTGTCTTGTTATCCTGCACTAGGGCTAAGAGCTCATCAGATGATTTGTTGAACAGCACGTTTTTGATCAGCAGCCCTACATCTTCCCTGGAGACATTATTCTCTTTGATATACTTCTTGAGCTGGGAGGGCTTGCGCCCATTGTTCTTGGGTTGGTTGGTGCTGGAGAACATATTCAGATTCTTTAAGCTGTTCTCGTTTGTCATCTCGTTTACATCCTCTCTATTTTATATTCAATATATTCAACAACCTCATCATACCCCCTCTCCTTACAGAATGCAAGAAGTTCACGCAGCACTCTTATATCATATCCTCGCATGCCACGAGAGCCATCAACAATGCCCTTAAGGTATATCGGAGATTGAGCTGGTTTGATAAGATGGGAGACATCACGTGCAGTGATTCTACACCCAGAATCTTCATCATAAAACATGTATCCCCTCTCCTTAATATTCCTGAAAATATTAGTACCATGAATCCTCAAATTCCTATCACCATAAAACACTTTCATAAAATTACCCCTTGTAAATAGTATAACCATAAGTGTATGCATAGTCAAGGGTTAAAGTGTCCAACTGAATGTTTGCTACAGCTTGCTACAGCAAAATCACCATTTATAGCAGGATAATTTTATACCACAACGACAATTGAATATGTTTGCTACAATTTTTGAAAAAACGCGTGATATATAGAGAGGGTAAATTGTGTATGATTGTGTATATAAAAAAGGGGAAAGCCCTCGCACATGATACCTCATATATTTTGTAGCAAAAGAAGAGCAAGACATACTACTACTACTACTAACTATATATACTATATATAATAATAATAATAATAGGGTGCAACAACTCGTTTACAAAAAAATCAAAAACCTCATTTAAGCTGTAGCAGAGTGGGGGTAAAAATGCAACCAGTTTGTGTGTGCATAAAGACATGGTACATATAGAGATAGTAATGCTTGGTACTTTTTGACCCACAAAAATGATGAAAATAGAGGAAATGTGGAAAATATGGAATGAGTACAAATAAATGGAAAAGTTGTTATAGATTGTTGGAAAGTGATAATGGTGCTTGTGGCGATTTAATAATAATTTCCCTGTTGACGGTGATGAATATAACCAACATATTATAAAATAAAATAGATTGACATCAAGGTATGATGAGAGTATGATGGGGGTAGGAGGGATGTAGAAAGATGAAACACTTAGAATTATTTGATCAAGCTGGTGTAGATGTACGCCCTCAGATAAGAGAAATTCGTGACGAGAAAAAG
>Ga0075116_10000381_pt1 | contig 20758 bp, 18 predicted proteins | sample AntAceMetag02UKC_FD_69786 | JGI IMG/M metagenome (GOLD analysis project Ga0075116, IMG submission 69786) | Saline lake microbial communities from Ace Lake, Antarctica- Antarctic Ace Lake Metagenome 02UKC | ecosystem: Environmental > Aquatic > Non-marine Saline and Alkaline > Saline | place...
TAATTGTTATATTAGGGCCTTTTGCATTAAAAAGAATTGCTATTTGATTATTAACTGAATTTGGTATTATTTTTGGAACTGAAATTGGATTGCAAGCACGCACCCCCCTGTTCATAACATCAAGGATCTGCTTCTCATAAAAAAACATCCCCCCTAAACCACAACCAATATAAACGCCTGTTCCATTTTCATTATATTTTCCTTTTATTTTGGCATCATCTATTGCCATTGAAGTTGCAGCTATAGCAAATTGAGCAAATCTGTCTGATCTCCTGGCAATAACTTTGTCCATAAACTCTTCTGCCTTAAAATCTTCTATTGTGGCTGCTATTTTGGTAGTATATTCACTTACATCAAAATATTTTATTTTTTTAACACCAGAGGTTCCTGAAAGGCAATTGTTCCAAAAACTCTCTTTGCCAACCCCAATAGGTGTTACCAATCCAATTCCTGTAATTACAACTCTTTTTGGTTTCATTTTTTCACCTTAGTGCTTGTGCGGTTATCTTCCTGATGTTTAATCCATTTGTCTATGGTTGCTTTTTTAAAGCGCCATTTAGATCCGACTTTAAATCCTGGGAATCTGCCTGCAGCAGCATGTTTATAAATAGTGATTGGCTGCATACCAAGATACACTGCCAGTTCATTTATTGTAAAAAGATGTTGTTTTGGCATTGGTTTATGAGATTTTTGACCTGAAAGCTTACGCAATGTAATAATAGCTTCATTAACTAACTTATCCATTAACTCATTTATAGGAATAATCTTATTTATCTTAAAAACATTTGCTCCTGTAAATACAACTGAATCATCTAAATTACCATCCGCTGCATTAAATAATGCATCGGCTATGCAGTATGGGGCAATATCAGGATCACAGGTTTTAAGACATTTATAATTGCATTTAAACTTTATCTTTTTACCACTCATCACCTTATCAATTAATTTAGTCCTTATGGCTCTTCCTGGCATGCCAACAGGGCTTTTTATAATAAGAATGTCCTCTTTTTTAGCTTTAAGATATGCCTGCTTAAACTCATCTGCTACAGAACATTCATTTGTGGCAACAAAAGGAGTTGCTATTTGCACGCCTTTAGCTCCAAGTTTTAGAAATTTAGCAATTGCCTTACCATCAGATATGCCACCACCTGCTATAACAGGTATATTTCCATATTTTTTTGAAAGTTTTACAACATCCTCTAGAATAGATTCAAGCGTATCTGCCTTATTACTTGCTAAATCATCATATTTAAAACCTAAGTGCCCGCCTGCTAAAGGACCTTCCACTACAATAGCATCGGGCAAACGGTTATAACGCCTTTTCCAGGTTTTTATAATAATATCAGCTGCTCTTGCTGATGAAGCAATGGGTATTAGTTTTATAGAGCTACCTTTGGTAAGTTCTGGTAAATGTAAAGGTAAACCAGCACCTGATACAATAAAATCAACTCCTTCTTTTACTGTAGTTTTTACTAAATCCTCATAATTGGTCAAAGCAACCATTATGTTTACGCCAAATACACCTTTTGTTAGTTTTTTAGTCTCACGTATTTCTTCCCGTAAACCATCGCTTGAGGCTTTTGGGAAATTAGTTTTATTATCCGGCCTGCCATGTCCAAGACCTACACTGGCTATAGTTCCAGCTGCGCCATAATTTGAAACAGCACTGACTAAAGATGATGTTGAGATCTTAACACCCATACCACCTTGGATAATGGGTATTTTAATTTCTAAATCACCTAATATAAGTGGTCTTAATTTATTTTGCATAATATATGTCCGGGTTAAATAATTTTATGTTTTATCTTTCTTTATACGCCTTTATACGTAATAGTATAGATTATACCATAAAATTGAGATACGTCAACCATCTTTATAAAAAAATTTTAATAAGTGGATGGAATAATAATTATGACAGACACTACTTTTTAATAAAAAGTAGTGTCTGTCATAATTATTTTAATTTCTATGCAGGGATATTATGACAGGTTAAAGATGGGTCTATGCGTCTTAGTAGGCCTTTTAATACAGTGCCTGGGCCTATTTCAAGGAATGTTTTTATGCCTTTTTGGGAAATTTTCAGGATAGAGTCTTCCCAGTAGGTTGTAGTGCTTACTTGATCTATTAAATTTTGCTTTATGTATTCAGGATCATCAGTAGGATTGGCAGTAACATTGCTTATAACAGGTATTTTTGGTGAGATAATAGCAACATTTTCTAAATCTTTTGCTAATCTTTGGCCTGCCTCTGCCATAAGCGCTGAATGAAAGCCGCCACTTACCTTAAGAGGTATGGCTCTCTTTGCTCCTTTAGCTTTAGCTATCTCAGATACCTTTTCTATGCTTTCTTTTGTGCCTGATAAGACAACCTGTCCTGGGGAATTCAAATTTGCAACTTCTGCGCCTGATTCAGCTGCCACCTCTTCTGCTGCTTTTCTATCCAAACCAATAACAGAGATCATTGCTCCGGGATTTTTTTCTGCTGCCTCATGCATATATTCACCACGTTTTCTTACTAATCTTACTGCATCAGAAAAAAGTATACTTTCAGCAGCTACTAATGCGGAATATTCACCTAAACTTAATCCTAATGCGCATTCAGGTGTAAATTCTGTTACTTGAATAAGGTGAACTCTTAGTGCCGCTATACTAGCTACCATAATAGCCACCTGACAGTTCTTTGTTTGGGTAAGCTCCTCTGCGGGCCCCTCAAACATAAGCTTGCTTAGAGAAAAGCCTAAAACTTCATCAGCTCTATCAATGGTTTGCTTTGCTATTTCATGGGAATTGTAAAGGTCTTTGGCCATGCCAACATATTGTACGCCTTGGCCAGGAAAGATATACGCAACAGGGATAGGATCATTCAATTATAAATCTCCTAGTAGCTCCACTTCAGGACAACAGAACCCCAGGTAAAGCCGCCGCCAAATGCGACTAAAACTATGTAGTCGTTCTTTTTTATGCCTTTTTGATCAACTGCCTCGCATAATGCCATAATTGTAGATGCAGCAGATACATTACCGTATTTTGCTACATTTAAGAATACTTGCTTCTCTTTTAAGCCAATTCTTTTTCGCACAGAATCTATTATTCTCATATTTGCCTGATGCGGTATAAGTAATTTTATATCATCGCAGGTAATACCAGCATCGCATACTGCTCTTGTGGCCGCATCCGCCATTATTCTTACAGCAGATTTAAATACTTCGACTCCGCTCATTTTAATATAATGCATCCTGTCTTTTATTGTTTTATTAGATGCGGGATGTTTCGAGCCGCCACCTGGCATATATAATAGATCAGCTAAATTTCCATCAGCACCTAGATAAGTAGATACTATTCCTCCTGATGCTACTGGCTCAAGCACAGCTGCTCCTGCGCCATCGCCAAAAAGTACACATGTATTCCTGTCTGTCCAATCGGTAATAGATGTTAATACCTCAACACCTATAATTAAAGCGTTTTTATATAATCCGCTTTGAATAAACTGTTGTGCAATTACAAGAGCATACAAAAATCCACTGCAGGCAGCGCTTATATCAAAGGCAACTGCGTTTTTAGCGCCTAATTTTGCCTGAACAAAACAAGCTGTAGAAGGAAACTGCATATCAGGTGTTATTGTAGCAACAATTATAAGCTCTAAATCCTGCGGTGCTAATTTTGACTTAGAAAGTGCTTTTTTAGCAGCTTTGACTGCTAATGCACTGGCAGGTGTGCCAGGTTTTACTATTCTTCTTTTTTTAATACCTGTACGGGTCGTTATCCATTCATCAGATGTATCTACCATTTTTTCTAAATCCGCATTGGTTAAAACTTTTTTTGGAACATACATACCTACGCCAGTTATTCCTATGCTTTTTATTTTATTCATTAGAGGCCTCTCTTATCTCTCTAAGGGCAGTCACAATATGCTGGTTAACCTCATGAGCATGAAATTGCCCTGCTTCCCTTATGGCGTTTTTAATGGCTTTTGGTGAAGAACGGCCATGACTTATTATACATATACCATCAACTCCCATTAATGGTGCTCCACCATATTCAGAATAATCTATTCCTTTTTTCACTGCCTTAAATGCAGGCAAGCTTAGTAAAGCACCTAGCTTAGTAATTAAATTCATTTTAAGTTTACGTTTTATAAGAACTGTCATTGTCTGGGCAACGCTTTCAGTGACTTTTAACACTACATTGCCCAAGAAACCATCGCATACAACTACATCACATTTGCCATTATGAATATCCCCGCCTTCAACATTACCTATAAAATCAAGCGTGCTGTAATTAAGCAATTTATGCACTTCTTTTACAAATTCTGTTCCCTTAGTTGCTTCCTCACCTATATTAAGCAGGCCTATTCTTGGCCTTTCTTTACCTATTATGTGTTTTTGAAGCATATCACCCATAACAGCGTATTGAAGAAGATGCTTTGGTTTTGCATCTATGTTAGCGCCAATATCTATTAAAACAGTCAATTCTTTTAAGGTTGGGTATATTAATGCGATACCAGGCCTATCAATTCCCTCTAAAAGACCCACTTTTAATGTAACAGCACAAACAACAGCACCTGTATTACCGGCAGAAACAAATGCATCAACCTTTTTCTCTTTAAGAAGGTTTGCTCCTACTGTAATTGAGGAATCTCTTTTACGACGCACACTCGTTGCAGGAGACTCATCCATACCTATAACCTGTGATGCATGATAGACTGTGATGCTCTTGGGCACAGATTTTCTTTTAAACAGCTCTTTTTGAATAATTTCATTGTCTCCTACAAGGACAATGTTATAGCCGTATTCCTTAGCTGCTAAAATCGCGCCTTCTACTACAGCGCCGGGAGCGTTATCCCCACCCATTCCGTCTATAGCTATTCGCATTTTTATTGCTTTTTCTTATTTTTCTTTTCTTTTTTCTTAATTACTTGCACGCCGTTATAATATCCACATTTGATACATACTCGGTGAGGAAGTTTAAGAACACCACAATGCTTGCACTTGCCTAAATTCGTCTCTGCAAGTTTATAATGCGTTCTTCGTTTTCTTGTGCGAGTATTAGAATGTTTATGTTTTGGTAATGACATTTGTTAGGTTCTCCTTTATTTAAGTGCTTATTTAAGCCTCACTGCTAAATCTATAAGTGAGGCTGCCACAACGTTACTTAAGAAAATCTGCACAGCCCATATTAACAATATAGCCACAAGCGGCGAGATATCCATCCACAGCTCTCTCTTAAATATACGTGTAAGTTGATATCTTACTGGTGATAATACAGGATCAGTAGCACTATGTAAAAATTTCACAATTGGATTATATGGGTCAGGATTAACCCAGCTTATGAGTGCCCTAAATATAATAATGTACATGTAGATGGATAGTAAAAAATTAACTAACTCAACTATCCTGGCCAATGCTATTAAAAAATTTCCCAATACAAACATATTTACCTCGATAATCTTTTTGAACGTTTAGCAGCTTGCTTGACTGCTTCCTTTACCATTGCTTCAAATCTTTTTTTACTAAAAACTTTAAGAGCTGCTTCCGTGGTGCCGCCTTTTGATGCTACTTTTGCGATTAGTTCTTTTGTGTCCTTACCTGAACACATGGCTAGGACTGAAGCCCCTAAAGCTGTTCTTGCAACTAGTTGCTGTGCTATTACTTTGCTTAAGCCCCCCGAAACAGCTGCTTTAACCATTGCATCAATTAGTAAAAAGAAATAGGCAGGCCCACTGCCTGAGGTGGCAGTAACTATGTCCATATGTTTCTCGCCTACCTCCACAACATGCCCGACAGCTTCAAATATACTTTTTGCTGCATTATAATCTTTACTACTGGCTGATCTAGACTTACATATTGCAGTTATGCCCAGGCCCACTAACGCGGGTGTATTCGGCATCGCTCTTACTACTTTGGATTTTTGTAATTTTTTTTGTATATGTTTTATGCTAACACCAGCTGCAATACTAATAATAAGTTTATTCTTAAGTAATTTATATATGCCCTTTAATACAGTATCTATATCTTGAGGTTTTACTGCTAATATTATAATATTGCAGTTTTTAACAACAGTTTCATTGTGGGGTGTTGTCTTAATTCTATAGCTTCTCTGGAGATATCTTCTTCTTGAGGGGCTTGAATCTGCTGTTAAAACATTATTTACAGAAACTATTCCCTTGCCAAGTAAGCCCTTTAATAGGGCCTCTCCCATGTTCCCGCAACCTATAAAACCTATTTTTGTGCTTATTTTTGCCATAGTAATTGGCTACTTTAACATACAAAGTAGGTGCTGTCAATCAGAAATACTCACGATAAAGAGAACGAGCTTGGTTTATAATTGAGCTAACTATGTTTTTAGTGCCTTTGGTAAATAAGCTCCTCTTTCTATCTAATTCCTGATAACCATACTTAATAAGCCCTACTGCTGTTGTAAAAATGTGGCTGGGTAAAGGCTTGGGGCAGGAACCAAGCTCTGTAATGTGGCCTACCCTGAGGGGACAGCCAAATTCTATCTCTGCCATCTCTGCAGCGCCTTCTACAATAGGTAATCCACCTGATAGAACTACCCCGTTTGAGGCATCCCTGAAAATCTGACTCTTATAAGCTGCTTCCTTTATCTTAACAAAGAGCTTTTTATAGGCATCCTGCAACAAGGATTGAAATTCTTTTTTAGAAATTACTCTTTTGCGCGACTCTATCTCTAATATTATTTTATCGTCATCTGAAAATTTCTCATCAAGTGCAGGATTTTCCAATTTTACTTTTTCAGCTACCTGCTGTGAGAGGCGAAACTTATGTGATATTTTATCTGTAATATCATTCCCACCTGTGGGTATGACTTTTATATAGCGCAATAACCCCTCAGTATAGATGGATATTTCTGTAATATCAGCACCAATGTCAATTAATACTGTACCTATCTGTAGCTCATGTTTTGAAAGTAATGCCATAGATGTCGGGATACTTGATAAAACTACACCAGCCACCCCAATACCTGCTTGGTGAACTGCTTTTTTTAAATTTTCTATAAATGCTGCTTTTACTGTTACAAGGTAGGCATTTGTCTCTAATTTAAATCCAAACATGCCTGCAGGATCCAGGATATTCTTTTCTCCATCTACTATATAACCTTGGTTAGTAATGTGAAAAATTTCTCTTTCGTATGGGATATTAATGGATTTAGCATTATTGAGCGCTTTTTCAGCATCATAGTGTGTAATCTCGCTATCTCTGTCTGATATTGCCACCTCACCATGACTAAGTATAGCTTCAATGTTGGGATCTGAGGCATTTACATATACTGAGTGGATTTTTTTATCTGCTTGGTTTTCAGCTTTATAAACAGCCTTACCTATAGCGTCTGATAAGCCTTTTAAATCAACCACTATACCTTTTCTAAGACAGTTGTGCTCCATAACTCCGCAACCTAAAACATCAAACACATTGCGGTTTCTTTTGCCTATTAAGCAGCGTATTTTTGAGGCGCCTATATCTAGTGCTGTTATGAACTTTTCTTTTGGCATATTTAAACAGTTTTTAGTTTTCAGTATTCAGTTTTCAGCAATAGAGAACTGTTTACTGATAACTGATTACTGATAATTATTTCGGGGTTACAATAATATCATCAAAACGCATGTCTATAGATTTTGGCTTCAAGCCTTTTGTTTCAAGATCTTTTAGAACTTCCATGAGCGCTGGTTTTGTTTTTATAAAACTGCGCTTTCCCATTTTAATCTGAATGCCATTTTCTAATTGGATAATCGGGTTATATCGGTCATACACATCTATTTCCGCTATTTTATATTGTTTGGTGAAATCAGTTTGTGCTATCTGCTGAATAAGAGCTATTGCCTTTTGCATATCCGCTGATTGCAGCCTCCTGTTCTGTGGTAGCTGTGATTCGTTAATGTGAATATTTGTTACAATGGGCAGTTTCCCATAAGCACGTTTTTCTGGTTTTGGCAATACAACCGCATCTTTATCTACCAAATAATATTTTGTTGATTTTACCTGGCATATAGGAATTCTTTTTTGAAAAAATACAGCTATTTTATCAGGTAAAACCCTGTTAACTTTTATATTTTTTAGCTCGGGGTGCACGCCTTCGATTTGGTGTTGGCATTTCCTTAAATTAACCTTAAAAATATTTATTCCTTTCTCCAGATGCAGGTTTACTTCAGAATCAGCAACGGCTTTCCCGTTTTCTACGCAAAGCATTTCCACCTCATTAACTACAAAATAAGATGAAGTTAAAAACAAATTATGCGCGGCCTTTAGCCCAACAAGTACAACAATGACTATAACAATTATATACACATTACTGATGATTAAATTCAAGATAGATTGTGAAGCACGGGCAATAGGTGAAAATAACCCTGTTGGTTTAAGTCTTCGTTTTTTTCTTTTTTTCTTTTTTCTCTTTTTAGCCATAATTCCTCAACATTTTTAAGCACATCTGTGCAAAATTTATCCCTGCCGCATTAGCAGCCTTAGGCAGCAGGCTCGTAGTGGTTAAGCCGGGAACAGTATTTAATTCAAGGATTTTTATTTTATTATCTTTGCTAAGGCGCATATCAACTCTGGAGAAGCAGCGGCAGCTCAGGAGCTTATGCACCTTAAAGCCCAGATCTTGAGCCTCTTTAATAACATTCGCTTTTAGCTTAGCTGGTACTTCATACTTGCTCATACCTTTTGCATACTTAGCATCAAAATCATAAATACCCTGTTTTGGTTTTATACGAACCACAGGCAATGGTTTATCTTCTAGTATACCCACTGTTATATCATCTCCATCTATAAATTCCTCAATTATAATATCATCATCATATAAAAAAGCATTATCTATGGCTTTTTGCAGGTCTTCTTTTTTTCTAACCACACTCATACCTATGCTCGAGCCTTCCTTATTCGGCTTCACTACAATAGGAAAAAATGGTGCCAGGCACCATTTTTTAAAATGGTGCCTGGCACCATTTTTATCCAGTGTAATAAATTCAGGTGTTGGTAACCCAGCATCTTTGAACATTTTTTTTGATGCGATTTTATTCATGGCAAGACGGCTGGCATCAGGGCCTGAACCAGTGTATGGAATATTTTCTTTTTCAAGCATAGCCTGTATGGTACCATCTTCACCAAATTTACCGTGTAATGCTATAAAGGCAATCTCACCTTTGGTTTGACGAATTTGCTTTATTGGATCAGCTGATACATCTATGCAGCTTACATTAAGCTCTAAGGATGAAAGTGCTTTATGTACAGCAGTACCTGATTTTATGGATATGTCCCTCTCGCTTGATGCCCCACCCATAAGCACTGCTATTTTTTCTTTAATTGGCTTCTCTGTCATTTGATTACCATTACCTCTTCCTCTAATTTAACTCCACAATCGGATTTTACTTTTTTCTTTATAAGTTCAATTAAAGACATTATATCTTGTGACTTTGCGTTATTTTTATTTAAGATAAAATTCGCATGTTTCCCAGAAACTACCGCCCCACCATAAACTTTACCTTTTAATCCGGAGCGCTCTATAAGCTCACCTGCTGAAAACGCAGAACCTTTTGGATTTTTAAATACACAACCCGCACTAGGAGCTGTGTAGTCCTGGAGATTTATTTTTCTTATAAGGTTTGTTCTTGATAAAGCCTTGCTTTCGTTTTTATTGGATTTTTTAAATCTAAATATTGCTGAAATTATAATATTGCTGCCTAAATCAGATGCCCTATAGTCAAATTTTATATCTTTTGCTTTTATTTTATTTATTTTACCATCAGGGTCAATAATTTCAACTTCCTTAAGCAATGAAGATATTGTCTTATCGTGTGCGCCGGCATTACCAAAAATCGCACCGCCTATAGTACCCGGTATACCGGATAAAAACTCATACCCACCTAAAGATTTCTCGCCTGCTGCAATTAAAAGTCCACTCAAAGAAGCCCCTGCTCCAACCTTGACAGAAGTATTGCTAAATTTTATTTCCCTAAAAACAGGTGCGCTTAATTTTACGCATATATTATCTATACCTTCTGAGCCAACTATTATATTACAACCTTCGCCAATTACAAAGACAGAAATCCCAATACCCCCAGCATCCTTAATGAGCGCACATAGTTGTTTAACTGTTTCAGGCTCTATTAAAACACATGCAGGCCCACCCACTTTCATGCTCGTATGCAATGCGAGCGGCTCGTTAAATGTAACCTTACCATACAATAAACTATTTAAAGACAATTTATACCTCCTGAGAAATTAGGTAGAAATCCTAATTTTTTTAGCTTTAAGTTTTTCCGCAAACTCCGATGCCAGCCTATTTATATCTCCTGCTCCCATAATAATGACTAAATCGCCGGGTTTTGTGATTTTTAAAAGATGCTGGGATATATTCTCTTTTGGAAGATAAACAACATTCTTTTTGCGTAATTTTACAATCTCATCATATATACATTTTGTGGTAACGCCATAAATTGGCTGCTCGCTTGCCGGATAAATATCTGTCAAGATTATTGAGTCTGTATTTGTAAATGAATTGGCAAATTCCTTCCACAGAAACTTAGTTCTTGTATAACGATGCGGTTGAAAAACCGCTAAGATCCTTTTTCTTTTAAGCCAGGTACATGCCTCCAGCGTTGCCTTTATTTCAGTAGGATGATGCGCATAATCATCTATTATAAGTATATCATCTATCTCTGCTTTTATTTGGAACCTTCTTTGTGCGCCTTCATATTTTCCTAAAGCGCTTTTAATCTTATCAAAATCAATTCCTATGTCTAAGCCAACTAAAATAGCTGCCATAGCGTTTAATATATTATGCTTGCCAGGAATGTTTAACTTTACACTTCCTAATTTGTGCTTTTTATAAATACACCTAAATTCACCGGCTGTATCATGAAAATTTGCATCTTCAGCATACAATGTGTTGCTTGATTTAAACCCATAGGTTAGCACTCTTTTTTTTATCTCAGGGAGAATTTTTCTGGTGTTTACATCGTCGCCACAACAAACCAGGACACCATCATCGGGGATATTGTTTGCAAATTGTAAATATGCTTGAAAAATCTGCTTCATATCGCTGTAAAAATCAAGATGCTCGGCATCTATATTGGTAATCACACCATAAGCAGGTGTTAAAGACAAAAAAGAACCATCAGATTCATCAGCTTCTGTGACAAAATATTTACCCTTGCCTAAAAGTGCATTGCCATTGAACCTCTCAATTACCGCACCAATCATTCCTGAAGGTTCATAGCCTAATTCATAAAGCATGGTAAGGATCAATGAAGATGTAGTGGTTTTGCCATGGGCACCTGTAACAGCGATACTTGTTTTTTCTTTCATTAGCTGGCTTAAGAATACGCCGCGCTGCCAAGAGGGTATACCAGAATACACTGCTGCGCTAAGTTCCGGATTTTGAAAAGTTATAGCAGAGGAATAGACAACCAAATCAGGCTTTCCTAAATTCCCTTTTTCATGGCCTATGTAAATACTAGCACCTTCTGCTTTAAGTTTCTCAGTAATTCTTGATGGCTTTACATCCGACCCAGACACTTTGGCACCTTGCTTAAGGCAAAGCCATGCAATACCGCTCATTCCTATGCCGCCTATGCCTATAAAATGTATGCGCTTATCTTTTAGTGTCATATTTAATTTAAAGTTTTAGTACTGCTTCTGCTAATTTTTCCGCAGCATCAGCACTGGTACACAATCTCGCGTTTTTGCTCATAGCTACGCGGGTTTCTCCGCTGAGGAGCAACGACACAAACGCATTTTTAAGCGCAAGTGATCTTAAATGTTTCTCCTGAAGTACTATAGCAGCTCCTCTTTTTTCCAGAAATATGGCATTCTGCATCTGATGTCCTCCTGCACCTGAGTAAGGAATTAATATTGTCGGAAGCGCAAAAATACAAAGCTCCGATACAGCAATAGCTCCTGCCCTGCAAATAACAAGATCTGATGTTTTATATAAAAGCCCCATTCTTTCAAAAAATGGATGCACTATAGCTTTGACTTTAATATTTCTATATGCAGACTGCACATTAACAAATTCATCTTTGCCTGTCAAATGTATTATTTGAATAGAGTCAATCAGATCCTCTGGTAAATTACGCAATGTTTCTAAAAATGCAATATTTATTATATGAGAACCCTGGCTTCCCCCCATAATTAAAATAGTTTTTTTCTTTGGATCCAATCCCAATAAGTGGTTAGCGCCTTCTCTGTTTAATGCGTTTAGGTCTTCTAATAATTCAACTCTTATAGGGTTGCCGGTTAATACCGAACGTGGGTCTTTCATATATTTATCATTCTTAAAACCCAGCGCTATTTTATCAGATATTTTTGATAAAATTTGATTTGCCCTACCCATTGTCACGTTTTGTTCATGTATAATTATTTTTTTATTTTTTCTTTTGGCTGTTCTAAGGAGTGGGCCAGAGACATAAGCACCAAAACCAACAACTATATCAGGATTAGCTTTAAATAAAATTTCAGAAGACTTAAATAATGAAAACATTAATCTAATTAGAAACGAAATCCATTTTAAACTAATCCCATATGGCATCTGCGGTGCATTTAAAAGAAAGTATTTATAACCGAATTTATCCAGTAAATTCCCACCTATGCGCTTATCCACACAAAAGGCAATCTCTGCTGAAGCATCAAGCTCCTTTATTTTATTCGCCAAGCTTATAGCTGGGAAGACATGTCCTCCAGTGCCACCTGCTGCTATTAGTATCTTTACCCCCACACCAATTGCCATAATACACTTCCTTCTAAAATTCTATCTCAAACACTCACCCTCGCACACATCAATTGGTGTGGGGGTGAATAATTTACCTGCGATGTCTCGCTATGTTTAACAATAGCGCTACACTTAGCATGCTTGCTATTAAAGAGGAGCCGCCGTAACTAATAAACGGTAAGGGCAATCCCTTTGTTGGTATACTGCCTGTCACTGCTGCAATATTTACTATAACCTGAAGCGCTATCATTGCCACTAAACCAAAGGCTAATAATTGTCCGAATAAGTCTTTTGCTTTATAGGCAATGCGCGTTCCTAAATATATAAAATATATAAATAATAAAATAACCGCGCCTGCGCCTAGCAATCCTAATTCTTCGCCAATTATTGAAAATATAAAATCAGTGTGAGCCTCCGGAAGATAAAATAATTTCTGCTGGGAATGGCCAAGTCCTACACCGAATAACCCACCATTACCCAAGGCTATAAACGACTGTATAATCTGAAAACCCGCACCTCTGGGATATGCCCAGGGATTTAAAAATACAAAAATTCTTTTTATTCGATATGGTTTCATCGCAATCAAGACAGCTAGCAGGGGTACCGCTGCTAATCCTATTGCGGCAATATGCTTTATTTTTGCTCCTGCAACAAAAACCATGGCAAATGTTAGAAGAGCTATAGCAATAGCTGTACCTAAGTCAGGCTCAAGCAGTATAAGAACCAGGCAAGCTCCCAATACTATCATAATCGGCAGAAATCCATGCACAAAATCCCTTATATCAGATTGTTTGCGCGCTAAGACATCAGCTGCATAAAATATAACTGCTATCTTGGCTACCTCTGATGGTTGAAAATTAATAAATGCGAATCTTATCCAGCGTCGTGCACCGCCGATTGCTGTTCCAATACCCGGGATAAGAACTAATACCAAAAGCATTATTGCAAAGAACAAAAATGGCTTTACAAACTTTCTGATCTTAACATAATCAAAAGTCAGAAAAAGTGGGCTTAATACAAAACCCAACAACATAAAAAATATGTGCCTTTTAAGAAAATACGCACTATCACCGTATTTTTCATAGGCAGCTATAGCGCTGGATGAATATATCATAACCGCGCCAACAGCCATAAGCAGCATAGTCACCATAAACAATCGTATTCTTACTTGTCTCATTTTTTCTCGATAGTATTAACAGCAGCAACAAAGGCATCGCCGCGAGCTTTATAATCCTTATACATATCAAAGCTAGCGCACATAGGAGAAAGTAAAACAGTATCGCCTGCTTGAGCTAATTTACTTGCTATATTAACAGCTTCATTCATATCATGCGCTTGTGTTGTCTCGGTGGATCCGGAAAGCTCTTCTTTCATCTGATTGGTTGCTTCACCTATTAAGATTAAGGTTTTCACGCGTTTTTTTATTTCTTCACCCGCTAAACGAAAATTGCTTCCCTTATTCCTGCCACCTGCTATTAAAATAATGTTTTCTCCCCTGCTGCGCAAAGCTGCTACTGTTGCATCTACAGTCGTAGCTTTTGAATCATCAATAAAATCCACATCATTAATAGTTGCCACAAGCTCTATTCTGTGCTTTAGGCCTTTAAATGTTGCTATCGTATTTTTGATTGTCTCTGTTGGCACACCAAATAAGCTGGCGCATATAGATGCTGCTAAGAAATTACCTATATTATGAGGCTGGGTAAGCTTTAAAGTGCTTATTTTAGAGATCTCTTGTAACGTCTCGATATTTAAAAATAATCTACTTTCTTTAGCAAATGCACCTTTTACCTTTTCGTTTATACTAAAAAAAAGCACTTTTGAATCAGGTTTATTTTTAAGATTTTTTAAATTTATATCATCGTAATTTAATACAAGATAATCGTCGCTATCTTGATATTGATATATTCTTCTTTTTGCACTAAAATAATTTTCTAAATCACTGTGTGCATCTAAATGATTTTGGCTAATATTTAATATTACAGAAATATGCGGCTTAAAGGTCTTTATAAATTTAAGCTGAAAGGAACTCACCTCTAAAACAACTATTGTATTTTCAGAAATTTTTTCTATTTTACTACAAAAGGCTTTGCCAATGTTCCCGCATAAAACTACATCTTTACCAGCATCTTTGAGTATCTGCGCTATCAGCGTAACTGTAGTAGATTTTCCATTTGTTCCTGTTACTGCTATTATCTTGCCTCTGCAATGCCTAAATCCAAGCTCAATCTCACTTATAATCTCTTTGTTTAGTTCCTTGGCAAACTTCAAGCCTGGGGATTCATCACCCACGCCAGGGCTAACTACAACAAGTTTTGAATCCTTGATAAAATCCTTGCTGTGCTTACCTAGCTCAACATTAATACCGCAAGACCTTAGTTCCTGTGCTGTGTTCTGCAGATGGGTAGAGTTACCAGAATCTGTAGCATAGACATCTGCACCTGTTTTTTTAAGAAACAGGGCAGCTGCTCTACCACTTTCTCCTATTCCTATAATTGTTGCTTTCATTTTTATCGTAATTTTAGGGTAGCTAAACTAAATAATGCGAGGATACAAGCTATTATCCATAACCTTACCACAATCTTTGACTCGTTCCATCCTTTCATTTGCAAATGGTGATGCAGGGGTGCCATAAGAAATATTCTCTTGCGTCTGAGCTTGTATGAGGAAACCTGTAGTAGTACTGAAATTGCCTCAACAGCAAAAACACCTCCTACCATAAGCAGCAGTAATTCTTTTCTTATGCAAACTGCCACCACTCCGATACTACCTCCCAGAGCAAGTGCTCCAACATCTCCCATAAAAACAGACGCAGGGTAAGAATTAAACCACAAAAATCCCATTCCAGCTCCTACCATAGCAGCACAAAATATAGCAAGCTCTCCTGCTCCAGGAATATAATCGATAAAAAGATAGTTTGCAAATTGCATATTACCCACCAAATATGTCATTGCAGCATAGGTTAATGCCACAATACTAACACATCCTACGGCAAGCCCATCAAGCCCATCTGTTAAATTCACTGCATTGGAAGAGCCAACTATAACCAGTATTGTAAATAATATATAAAAAGCACCAAGGTCAAACACTACATTTTTTAAAAATGGTATATCTAATTTAGTGCTGATGTTGTTGTCAAATAAAAGAACCACTCCCACAGCTACACCCAAGAGTATTTGCCCGGCAAATTTTGTAGCTGCACTTAAGCCACGGCGGTTTTTATTAGTAAGTTTTATATAATCATCCAGAAAACCAACGAGGCCTAGCCATAATGTAGAACAAATAACCAACAAAATATATCTGTTGGTTAAATCTGCCCACAAAAGGACAGATATTATAATTGACGCTAATATAAATATCCCACCCATCGTAGGCGTACCACCTTTATGCTTATGCATGGAATATATGCCTTCTACATGCTCACGCCGTATGGTCTCACCTATATTAAAACGCGCTAACAGTTTTATTACCAATGGGCCTACAATCAGGCTTATCATAAAAGCTGTTATACTGGCTGCTGCAGCTCTAAATGTTATATACCTGAAAATATTAAAACCAGAAAAGAAATCTCTTAACGGATATAAGAGGTGGTAAAGCATTTAATAAGCTCCTCCATCTTCATTCTTCGTGAACCTTTTACCAAAACAGTGTCCCCTCGCCTGCAAAGCTTATTTAAGCAAGCAGCTGCGTTCTTACGTTTCTTAAAATCCATAACATTGCCATCAAGCATTCCGCTATCTCTTGCGCCTTTTGCCATATGCTTAGATAAATCACCAACTGTTATTAAAATATCAACACCGCTTTCTGCAATCATTTGCCCTGTTTTATAATGCAACCTTTGGCTTTTATTGCCTAGTTCCAGCATATCCGCAGCCGCAACAATTCTTCTGCCTTTTGTTTTTAAACTGCGTAGCGTACTCATAGCCGCTCTCATTGACAAAGGATTTGAATTATATGCATCATTTATAATATTCATTCCATTTTGCTTGCGTATGTTAAAACGCATATTTGGTGGCTTAAAACGTGATAATGCCTGCTGGCACGTTTTTATGTCTAGGCCTAGTGTTCTACATGCAGCAATAGCAGCTAATGCATTATATACATTATGTATTCCAAAAACCGGCAAAGTAAATTTATGGTATTTGTTTAAAATAAATTCTATGCCAGAATCTAACTCTACCACTTTGCTAGCGCGATAATCACATTTCTTATTAAGTATACCAAAAGTCAGGTGTTTGTTTTTTGTTTTTAAAGATGACAAAAGCACATCGTCTTTATTTATAATAGCGTATCCACCTTTTTCTATATAATTGAATAGCTTGCTTTTTTCTTTTAAAATATTTTTTAAGTTTTTAAGTCCCTGCAAATGGGCTGGGCCTATATTGATGATTATACCAACTCGCGGCCTTAAGATCTTTGCATTTTCATTAATTTCACCCTGTGCATTAGTGCCAACTTCTATAACGGCGCATTCCTCGTTCTTTATATTAAGCATGCTAAAGGAAATACCAATTAAATTATTCTCAGTGCCAGGAGTTTTGGCAATTTTGTATTTTTTAGATAAAATGTGCGCAATCATATCCTTTACAGTGGTCTTGCCATTTGAGCCAGTTATAGCTACTATGGGAAGCTTAAACCTACGCCTATAAGCAGAGGCTATTGCGCCAAGCGCTTTTCTTGTGTTTTTCACCTCAATAATCGGGCCTTTTGATATTTTGATATTTTTATCAGAAGCAATTACTGCTGCTGCGCTTTTCTTAAAAGCATCTTTTATAAATTTATGGCCATTAAATCGTTCGCCTTTTAAAGCTATAAAAATCTCGCCACGCGAAATAGTGCGCGTATCAGTAGAGACACCTTTGACTATGGCATCTTTATTAGCTGCTATGAGTTTTCCTTTTGTTACTTTTGCTATTTCTTTTAAGCTAAACATTTTTGTTTTTTTACCATTAATGCGGCACGAGCGATTTCCCTATCATCAAAATGGACTCTTTCATGCTTAAATATCTGATAGGTCTCGTGGCCTTTTCCTGCTAAAAGCACAATGTCATCTTTCCCTGCCATGCCTATTGCCTTCTCTATTGCCTGCGCCCTATCTTCTATGGCTAAATAGTCCTTATAATTTTTTGGCAGGCCTTTTTTTATCTGCTCCATTATGCCTGCCGGATCTTCAGATCTTGGATTATCACTTGTAATAATAACAAAATCTGAAAACTCAGCAGCTGTCTTACCCATATTTGGGCGTTTTTCTTTGTCTCTGTCTCCTCCGCATCCAAAAACAGTAATAATTTTGTTGTTTGCCAATTCTGATACGCAAGTTAGAGCTTTTCTTAATGCATCGTCTGTGTGCGCATAATCTACATACACACTGTATTCATCATCAGCTAGGCTAACTAGCTCCATCCTGCCTGGAGGTGCTTGAAATTCTGAAATTGCCTCTTTTATAACATTCAAACCAACACCCTCTTCTAAAGCTACTGAAGCCGCTGCCAGAATATTATAAATATTATACCTGCCAATAAGAGAGGTTGTAATTTCTATTTTTCCTTTTAAAGTGATTAATAAAAACTCACTGCCTTTACTTTTAAGTTTCTCATTCTCTGCTCTAACATTAGCTGCCTTATTAAAACCATAGGTTGTTGCTTCTGGCGCAATAGCTTTAAGAAGTTTTTTCCCATATATGTCGTCTATGTTTATAATAGTGTATCCTTGTTTTTTAATTTGGTCAAAAAGTTTCTTCTTGCAAAGAAAATACTCATCCATTGTTTTATGATAATCCAGGTGTTCTTTGCTTAGATTGGTAAAAACCGCCGAATGAAACTTAATTAAATCTGTTCTTCCCTGATCAAGCGCGTGGCTTGATACCTCTATTATGCAATAATTTAATTCCTCCTCTACCATATCATATAGTAAGCTTTGCATCAAGCCCGCATCCGGAGTAGTGTTTGAGGCAACTATCTTGCGTTTACCAAAGCTATAATCTATTGTCCCTATTTTCCCGCACTTAAAGCCTGCTTTTTTTAATATTGCATCTACTAAATAGGTGGTAGTGGTTTTGCCATTGGTACCTGTAATTCCTATTACTTTTAATTTTTCCGATGGGTTTTTATAAAAATCAGCACACAACCTTACATAGGCAGCTCTTGCATCCTTTACCCTAATGAACGAGGCTAAGCCTCGTTCATTGGATTGTGATACTATGTAAGTGGCACCATTTTTTATCGCGTCTTTGATAAAATCCTGGCCATTAAACTTAGTACCTTTTATTGCTACAAACACAAAACCGCTCTTTACCTTTCTGGAATCACAGGTAATACCTTTTATGTTTGTGCGCTTAGCTATTTCTTTTAGCAGCAAGAATGATCTCCTTGTCCGGTTTATCGCTTCCCGGGGGTATTTGTAAATATCTTAAAGTCGCGTTTACTATTTCTTTAAACACAGGCCCGGCAACTGTACCTCCAAAATACTGCGGGTGCGGCTCATCAACCATAACACATACAGCAACAACAGGATCATCAACAGGCGCAAAACCAATAAAAGAAGCTACGTATTTGGATTTAGAATATCTGCCAGAAGGTTCAGTTTTAGACGCAGTGCCGGTTTTTCCTCCTGCGCGATAATCTGGTATACGCGCTCTTTTACCAGTTCCTCGCAATATGACACCTTCCATAAGCTCTGTAACTTTATCAGCTGTTTCTTCAGATATAACCCTTCTTTTTACAGTAGGGGTAAATTCCATTATTATATGATTATCAGAATCCACAATTTTACTAATAATTCTTGGCTTAACCAATATCCCACCATTAGCAATAACTGAAACCGCACAAGCTAATTGAATAGGCGTAGCTCCCACCTCATGTCCTATTGGTATAGCTGTGATAGAATATTTACTCCATCCACTTAATGGCCTTACTAGCCCTGATATCTCACCAGGAAGATTTATTTCTGTTTTCTCGCCAAAACCAAATAGCTTTATGCGCTTGTACAGGCTCTCTTCCCCTAAAAGCATTGCTGTTTTTACAGTACCTATGTTAGATGATTTTTCAATAACTTCTCTAAAGCTCATATCACCATGAGGCCTGTGATCATGCAAAGTGTGCCCTCTGACATACCAGCTTCCCTGCTCACAGAAGATTACATCTTCAAAAGATACTACTTCTTCTTCGAGACAGGCAGCAGCAGTTACTATTTTAAATACAGAGCCTGGCTCAAAATAACTACACAAAGCTATATTTTTTCTTGAGATACTATCAGATGTAGTAAAATTATTGAGATTGTAATTAGGGCGGTTAGCTAATGCTAATATATCACCATTTTTTGGATCCATCACTACAACAATTGCTGCTTTAGCATTATATTTTTCATAAGCTTTTTCTAAAGCTTCCTCAGCAATCTGTTGTATCACCTCATCTATGGTTAGAATTAAATTACATCCATCAACCGGAGGAATGTGCCTTCTTGTAAAAAACGGCAGTTGTCGCCCTTTAGCATCTCTTGCTATTGATTTCTCACCAGGAGCACCTTCTAAATATTTATTATATGAAAGCTCAAGGCCTTCTAAACCAACATTATCTATGCCAGCAAATCCGATTACATGAGATGCTAAAGAATCCCCAGGATAAAAACGCTTACTTTCATCAATAAGGACTATTCCATTTATGCCTTGTGCTTGTACCTTTCTTGCGACTTCTGGCGTGACTTTTCTCTCTAGCCATACAAATTGCTTATTACGCGAAAGTCTCTCATATATTAACTCCGCATCTTTATCTAAAATTTCACTTAAGCGTTGCGCAACTTCCTTTTTATTTTTTACATCCCTGGATACTGCATAAACTGAATCTACCTTCAGGCTCAATGCCAGAGGCTTTAGATTTCTATCATAAATCTGGCCTCTTTTGGGGCTGAGCTCAATTGTGACATTATGCTGCGCCCATGCTCTTTTTGACATTTTGTTGTGCCATATAAGCTGAATGTTTATTAAACGAATAAGAAGAAGAATTAAAATTGTTACAAATATAGTAGATGTTAGTATAAGA
>Ga0075116_10000382_pt1 | contig 20739 bp, 26 predicted proteins | sample AntAceMetag02UKC_FD_69786 | JGI IMG/M metagenome (GOLD analysis project Ga0075116, IMG submission 69786) | Saline lake microbial communities from Ace Lake, Antarctica- Antarctic Ace Lake Metagenome 02UKC | ecosystem: Environmental > Aquatic > Non-marine Saline and Alkaline > Saline | place...
AATTATTACCAAAAATCAGAAAATCTTTCCCCATTGTCCCATTAACACTAGCCTAGAAGCAGTCAGTGTCGAAGTTATTTCACGGTAGTAAAATAGAAGTCAGTTAGCCAGAAAAGTAGTATATAAAAAATTGTCGGCGAACGAGCAACCGTTAAGGGTTTCCGCTATATTCTGAGTAGAAATATCTTTTCAATATCATAGGAGGTTGGAAAATTGGGTGCTTCGGCAGGGGTAAAGCTAGTGCGAGATAAATTGGTTTTGAGTAGGCATCCAGACAACCCTTGGATGTGGGAAAAAATATTATCAAATTTTGGGGGAATCCTCTTTGCACTTGACAAGGGAAACACAGGGTGTATAATGGATAATGTTAGTTCGTTGTTCGGTGAGTGCAAGTTCAAAGTTGTGTTGTGAGGTGTTCATGGTTCATCTCACACAATGGGAAAGTACAACTTACCTCCAACGTGATTGTTTAAAACAGCTTACAGGCGCTTTAATCAGCTCACGTTGAACTTGCACCTGCCAAAGAGTAAATTAACGTGGGGTGGCGGAATGTAGACGCTTATTATGCAATAAGTTATCTGTTGGGTTGCATACCAAACATAGAAGAATAGCCCTGGATGTTGCAACATCATGATAAGGAGTTATTTAAAATGTGGTTTAGGCAGATAACGTGCAGGTTCGAATCCTGTCCCCACCAAAGAGTAAATTAACTTAGTAATATATCCATGCAAAAAGAATACTATTGCGAAGATTGTGAAATATATTTTTACCCAAGCTATACTTATGATGACTTAGACGGACACAGGAAAGCAGATTGTCCCAAATGTGAAGAAAAGTGTTGGGAAGTAGAAGAAGAAGATTAAATTAACTTAGTAATATATAATTATGAAATACAAAGAATTAAGAAAAGTCTTAAATGATGAGATTAAGTGGGCGAAAGAGAACGAAGGAACATCTGAGTCTGGCAAGGGATTTAAGGCTGGGTATTTGTTGGGAATGGAGACAGCGCTATATCTTACTCTTAAATTAGAAGACACAGAGCGTTTATCTGACAATTAGTTTATTATTCAGTGGGGAGCAATCGGACTGAGAGCCGTATAGTCGTCCCAATAGCTTAAAGGCGACAAGACCATATTTATAAGGCTGGAATATGGTGACGAGGAAGCACAAGCCGTTAGCAATACTGAAACCTGGGCCTAAGTTGCTATAAATTTCTGTAGGTCAAACCCTACAACCGCTCCTCACTGATTAGTAAATTAAATAAATATATGAAAAAACAACTGAGTTGTCATCAATTTAAGAACGTTTATCAGAAACTTGGGATAGATTTAACCAAGCTTGGATGCGTAATGCTTGACTTAAAGCCATTATCTAATATGTATAGCATAGAAGAAGAAGGCGCAGGCGTGTCATTGCACTACTCTAAGAACAAGAATAGATTTTGGATAGATGGTTGGGTAGTTGGTAAGGTTGCTCACATCACTCTTTTGTTCGGATTACTGGAAAATGGACATGTGATAGAGAAAGAAATTGAGCAAGTTCTAAAAGGATGGGAATTAAAAGAAGTAGAGATAGAGGATATCAGTTATTTTGATAGTCCATATAATGACGAGGATTATTACTGTGTTGTCGCTAGGATAAAAACTACAGAAAAATTACTAGAAGGACATCGAAGGTTAGAGTTTCTTCCTCACATCAATACATTCGCTGGATACAAACCTCATATGACAATCTGCTATCTTGATAAAAGCATTGGAGAGGGTGGTAGAGATGCAACAATAAAAGAATTCAAAAAGCTATGGGTTGGAAAGAAATTAAAAGTTAGCAAAATAAACATTGGAAATGCTCCTACTGATTAGTAAATAAAATAAAATAAATTGTGTAGTAAAAAAATATGAATGGACAAAATGCAACAGCGGGGGGAATAAGAACGGGGTATAAAATAGAGAGTGAGTTGGCTGCAAGCGTACAAAAGACCATACAGCCAGGACCACAAGGACCACAGAGGGAAAAGGAGATAAGTAATGAGTTGGCAGTATTGAGCAAGAATATAGAGTTCGCACACGAACAGTTCGCTATCTTGCGTAATATGTTAGCACCAGTGATACATATCATAGATGGCTGTGCGGTTGAAGACGAAAAAGAAGAAGCCCCAGCCAGGACTGAGCTCGGCCAACAAATAAGAGCAGCCTCTGACAGCTTATCGAACCTGTCTGCCCTAATGATAGATACGAAGAATAGATTAGAAATTTAAGAGGTAAAAATAATTATGAATAGTAAACTAGAAAAGTTTAGAAAAGAATATCTTGCAGAATTAGAAAGGAAGGACAAGGAAAGGATATCTAAAAATTATAAGAAACGTCGAATGCGATATCGTTTAAAAAATAAATTAAACTAATTATGAACATTCCAAAAAAATTAATCAAGGAACTTAAGGATGACGGGCTTATGGTAGATGTCGGAAAATTGCTTTCTAAGAATCTTGCGAAAAAAGATTCATTGTTTCACCCTAAAGACATAAAGGGGCTGAGAGAAATGCTAGATAATGGCGACAAAATTCTCTATTTTCATGACGACCCGAACGACGTCAAGGTGACTAAAATGGAGCGCACCTCTCTTATATGGAGGGTTACGCTTATAACGAAAGATTATATTTGGATGGAGCGGGGCGGAGAGAGCAAGGGTAAGTATTATTCTCGTTCTATGCGAGTTGACTTTAATGACGACAGCAAAAAGATTAGGGTGTTAGATTATGATGAAACGCTAGGGTATTTGAAATATGACTTAAAGTTCATAGACGTGGAGAAAGAAATATTGGAGCTAGAAAAGCTAAGTAAAAAAAAACTCATGGGCAGAATATTGGAAATGAAAAGTTATGCCAAAGAGCTAGCAGAGATGCACATGAAACTAGTAGAAGGTTTGGAAAAACAAAAAAAGCTAAAAAGTAAGAAAGCAAAAAAATGATTAAAAAACTAATAGACAAAATCGGTTATTGGCTTTTTAGGAAATATATTGATAAGCACGTTCGCTCTCTTTACTTAGTTAAGATTATAACTAAGGAAATGGAGCTATACATGAATACGGAAGATTACTATAAGAAAGAAATGGCGGATAGTATGGCTAGAAAATTGATAGATTATAACGCAATTGATATTTCGATTCTGCCAGATACAGATATTGGCGGAAAGGTGGTAAGGGGAAAGTTAGAATATTTAATTCCTAGAAGTAGATTAAAATAATGAAAAAAATAGAAATAAAGATACCAATAGAGCTAAGTGCAGCTAGGAGCATTGACTTGCCTAGCGCTGAAGCACTTAAACTTTTTATAGAAAAAGCTTTAACTAGACCAATATATGAGAAAAAATTAACAAAGATTCTTTACGCTGCGATGGAAGAAGGAATTAGAGACATTAAGGCAGAGGAAAAGGACGAGCTTTTAACCAGTTATGAGCTAGCGCTAGAACTTAAAGAAGCAGGCTACCCTCAGGCATCCATACACGGAAGCCCAATGGAAGGACAATGGGTTTCTTCAACAGGACAAGAAGAAGTCTACATTCCAACACTGTCAGAACTTCTGGCATGGTGTGGAACTGAGAAGATTGTTCTCTGGAAGTTCGAAGATTTATGGCATGCTGGCGTGTATAGATTTGGCTCAGATATCTATATTGACGATTACCCAAATCCATCAGAAGAAGGAAAAGACCCAGAGGAAGCCGTAACTAGACTAGCGCTTGAGCTTAAAAAGGCAGATTGATTTTTAGGCGGATTTTTGATATAATAGAGGAGTCTTGATAGGGGGCTCCTATGTCTAAGAGAAAGAAAAGTCGGAAGACTGGCAGAAAAAAATCTAAGCATAGAGCCAGGAGGTTCCGAGGGAGAAACTATCATCATCTCAGGCCCAAGGCTAGGGGTGGTAATCGCCAACCGAGTAACCTCCTCCTCTTTGATATCGAGAAACATTCATGTTGGCACAAAATTTTCGGTTTACGGACTCTTCGAGAGGTTATCGAACTTCTTGAAAGACTAGACAGTCTCAAGAGGAGGCAACGATGAATAAGCGAACGATTCTATTGTTAATCATAGCACTAGAAGAAAGAATTTGGTTGCTTCGGTGTAGGTTAACCTATCTGAAGAAACAGCTCAAAGAGCTGGAGGAAAGGAGGTAGCGATAATGAGCGATAAGAGATGTGGGAGATGTGGCCACTATATGCACAACGTAACACAGTTCTATCGCTTTGAAGGGTTTGTCGGGCACTACTGTCCAGCATGTGCAGAGGCGCTTGAAAGACTCACCCACAAAAAGAAAATAGAAGTGGACAAGAAATCCACAGAATAAGAATATGGGGTGAGCGAAGTGACTCACCCCCTCTCCCCTCATCGCAATGGACGCAAGTCCCGTTCAGTACGAACTGAAGCTTGTGGTTGGAGGAGAGGTAGAGGAATGTTAGGTAGCTATTTTTGGGGGGTGAAACCTCTCAACAATACGGGATTATTGCTTGGTACCATTGAATAATCCTTGCCTGTTCTCTTCTAAAGTGGGGTTTCTGCGAGGAAGAGTATGAAGTATCAAGGTATTGTTGGGCCCCCGCCCAAAGTTAGTTATTAATTAACTTTCTCTTTTCTCCCCTGTCTGTTAGTGCAGGTTATAACAAGGTGCACCCGCCCAACTAACTGGGTACTCCTAACTCTATTAGTTAGGGGAGAGAATAGGAGAGTGGTGTAATTGGCAACACAGCAGATTCCAAACCTGCACGATTAGGGTTCGAGTCCCTACCCTCCTGCAATAAGTAGAATATGTAGTTTATAATAACAATGAAAACAGCAGAGTTCGTAACTCCCAAACATCCAGACAAAATGTGTGACCAGATAAGTGACGCAATTGTCGATTTTTTTATTGGAAAAGATAAAGATGCTAGGATTGCTGTAGAAGCTATGGGTGGTCATGGATATGTCTTTATTGCTGGAGAGATTACAGACAAAACTATTATGACTCAAGCTAAGACAGAGGAGATAATAAGAAATATTATACGTGACATAGTTGAGGAAGATGTTATCGTTAGGTTTGCGTTAAGTAAGCAGTCAAGCGAGATATCTAGGGGAGTAGACATTGGTGGTGCGGGCGACCAAGGGATTATGAGAGGTTATGCGGTCGACGACACAGAAAGCTTGATGCCATATGAATATGAGATGGCGCGTAGTCTTTGCAAGTTTTTATACGAGAGACATCCTTACGATGGCAAAGTGCAGGTAACGACAGACGATGAAATGAACATAAAAACAGTAGTTGTATCTTTTCAGCACGTGTTGAAACACGACCTGAGAAGAGCAGTCATCAAATGGTTACTAGGCAACAAGATAGACAGTAATGCACTTTTGCTCAATATAAATCCTGCAGGTGATTGGACTATTGGCGGATTTGATGCAGACACTGGACTCACTGGAAGGAAGCTAGTTGTTGATAATTATGGTCCACGGTTCGCCATAGGAGGCGGAGCATTCTCTGGTAAGGACCCAACGAAAGTAGATAGAAGCGCAGCTTATATGGCGAGAAGGGTTGCGATTGATGTGCTTAGAGAACATAAAGCGAAAGAGGTTATGGTTGAGTTAGCGTATGCGATAGGAGTTCCAGAACCAGTTGATTCAAGTGTAATTATGGATGGCAAAAAGTATTGCATCAATAAGGGAAGGTATGATTTAACACCGCGAGGAATAATAGACGAACTTAAACTCAAAGAGCAAAAGTACGAAGAGACAGCTAAGTGGGGACATTTTGGAAACGGATTTATTTGGGGATAGTGACTAGGAGTTAAAAATATGGATAAATTAAAAATTAATGCAATTAATTGGAAGAGTATTAATAAAGTAGATTGCCCAGAGGGAAAAGCATGGTGTTGGAGATGTAAAAAATGTAAAATCGTAGCTGACTTCATTCTCGACTCGGGAAAAATATCAGATATGTGTAGTGATTGTGGAGCCGTTATTAAAGGATAAGCCGTAATTTGATAGTGATATAATTAATTAGTGTAAAATAAAATATGAAAAAATTTAATCCAAAGTTATCTGTCTTCATGAAAAGAAATCCAGACCAAAAAGTTTTAAGCTTTGCATGGTCTATGTATTGGAGACTAATGCTAGTAATCTGTGCAATAGAACTTATATTTTATCTTTTAATTCTTGTATGGATTTTCTTAACAATAGCTATTTCTTAATTCGTGTCTTAAAAATATATGCCAAATTTAGACAAGACTGGTCCCGAAGGAAAGGGGAAGAAGACTGGTCGCAAGCTTGGTCTTTGCGACAAAAAAGAGTCAGTTGACGAAACTCGCAAGAAGCTAATGTCGAGACGTTTCAAGCAGAGGAGACGTGTTGGCTACTAAATAGTAACTTAAAATTATTCCTAGATTAAAAACAGTTATAGTCGTAATAGTCTTAGTGGCTATTGCAATAGTACTTGGTTTTATGAATAAGGTCGCTGAGGGAGAAGTACCTCGCGGCAACATGAATAATATGTTCGTTCAACAAACATCATACCTTTCTCAGTATAATCATATGATGTTTGAGATTGTGCCGTGCGAAGGTGGATGGTACGATGATGCGCAAAACCCAACTAGTAGTGCATTTGGCGCTCCACAGTTTTTAAATGGCACTTGGAAATACGTACAAGAAAAGTGGGGTATAAAGTTAGATAGATATTCTTACGTAGACCAACTTTATGCGTGTAATAGATTATTGGAAGAGGAAGGCCTTCGGCACTGGTATGCGAGTGTTTCGTGTTGGGGAAAATAATTAAGAAATATGACACCAAATGAATTTTTCAACAAAATAGTAAAAGAGAATAACTACATGGACCCAGTGACTGTGATGGAGTTGTATTATTCTATGTTGAAGGTTATAATTAGTGAGTTAAACGAAAATGGAGAGATTAGGTTAGTTGACTTTGGTACGTTTAGATTACATGAATCAAAGGCTAGAAAAATGCACAATGTTAATACTGGTCGACAATGTATTGTACCACCAAGAAAAATTGTGAAATTCAGGCCATCAACTAAACTAAAATCTTACATAAGAAATAAATTGTAGAATAAATAAAATGAAAAAGAACACAAAATCAACAGCATTTTTTATGCTTATCGTCGCAATTGCCTTAGCGCTTTTGTTCATCATCACGTATAATAACTATTCTAAAAGAGACAATCTAGTAATAGAACCAGAAGTAACTGGCGTAGAAGAAGTTATTTCAGAAGACGCTATTATAGACGAAGTTGTTGTCGGAGACACAACTGAAGACGTAGAAGAAGTAGAAGTTTCTACTGTTGAAGTAGAATAAGAATTTAACAATACAAGATGCGGATAGCTTAATTAATAGGGCTATCCGCATTTTATTTTACGCGGGACTTATGGTATAATATAGATAATCCGTTCTTAATTCTGTCCTTTGTACTTATGGCTTTCTGCATATTTTGTGGGAGACTATCTTCTTGTCTGTAATATTAATCGTTTATTAATTACTACTTATTGAGAGCCTTTAGAGGACAGGATTAAGAATAGATTTTTATGACTGATAATAAAGAAGACATTGTAACTGCGTGTAAGGACTGCATGGTTGAGGTATTAGAATTTAATGATAGAGGACATGACTCTCATTATAAGTGCCCTAAGTGTAATAAAGTTTTGTTTTATGGTGGAGAAGGAGAATTAAAGATTATTAAGGGCAGAAAAAAGATAAAAATACACAAAATGGGTCGTAAATGGAGAAAAAACAACAAAGTAGAGTTAGTTTGAGCTAATTTTATTAAAATAGATGTCATTTTGACATTTTTTTTTACAAAGTTTTATATATTTGAGGACTTATGGTATAATACAGTATTGAATTGATTTTTATAATATAAAAAATGGCTACTGACTACGCCTCACAAATTGAACACTATAAGGACTTGCTAAAACGCTCTCCAACTGCTGGAACGAGTCCTACTAGTTCAGATACTTATAATGAAAAACAAGTAATGAAATTAACGAGTGCTGAGGAAAGAGCAGAATCAGATAAACTGAAAGACCAGTGGTATATTGACAAACCAGACGAAGAAACAAAACCAAAGAAAGGATTTATAGGGCAGACCCTTCATGGATTAGCAATACCAACATATACAGTTATTGGCGCGCTTGAAACTGCTCTTGGCAAAGGAACAAAGAAAGGTCTTGTAGAAAATATTAAATCTAACATAGAAGAGGAAGGGCTTTCTGGAGACCTTTTACGTCAGTACGGAATGAAAAATTGGGCCGCTATGCCACTTGGTTTTGCGCTAGACGTTGCCCTTGACCCAGTCATGTGGGCAAGTCTTGGTACACAAGCACTCGTACCAAGAGTGGCAAAAGGGTTGACTAAGGGGGGAGTAAAGGGTGCTGGATTAGCAGTGAAGTCTAGTGCGCTAACAAAAGCAGAGTCTTTTAGTAAACTCATTCCAGGACTAACAAAGAAAATGGCAAAAAAGACGCCAACTAAGTTTGCTGCTGGATATAAAAAATTAATAGAGAAAGGGTTTCAGTCTAGAACTGCCTATGACAAGATGATAGGTCGTGAGTTACCAGACATTCTGGCAAAAAGTGTAGCAAAGCAAAGGGCTGGAGTTAAATTTTCAAAAGCAATAGAAAAAACATTTGGAGAAAAAGCAAAAACTACTATATCAAACGTATTCGGTTATGACCCAGCGGGATATATTACAGACGAAATAGCTAGTGGTAGCAAGGTAAAGAAAGCAGCGAAGGGAGCGAGCGATTGGGTTAAAGCTAGGACACATACCCAAACAGTTCGCAAGATTCTCAACACGGACACTACTGCTGCTGCTAAATCTGAAAGTTCTCTAAAGTTTGCTGAAAAAATTGCGAAAGAAACATCTGCGCTGGATAAGTCTACAAGGGAAGTTACTAGCTATTTTAGAAAAATCTTTACTGGTAATTCAAAATACTTAGAAAAATTAAAACAACTAGACCCAAAAGGAACCGAAGCAATGGCATCTTTGTTTAACTATTACGGAACAAAACATATTGAAAGTTACAACAAGGTAGTCGCTAAGGCTCTTTTGTCTCCGAAAGGAAGGGCAGTTTTAGATAATTATGCTAAATATATTGGGCTCTTTAAGGATATGAAGATTGGGTTAGGACTATCAGGTACTGGAGTAAATGCGACCGTATCAAATCTCGCATTTCCTGCAATGTCTGGCGTAGACATAACGCCAACTTATATTAAACGAACACTACAAGCATTCAACGTAGTGGTAAAGAAAGACCTCAACAATCCACTCATGCAAGAACTGTTAACGAATAAAAGTTTTGTTCGTTTATTAAAGAAGAATCCAGATGTTGTAGGCTCTTTAACTGGCATCCATCCACAATTATTATTACGCGGAAAGGCGTGGATTGATGATGCTGCAAGAGAAGCGACAAGACTTGGTATGAACGCAGACGATATCGCCGACGCATCTAAGGACGCAAGAAGAGCATGGGACTCAACACTAGGACAGGTAAGGATGCCGAGTGGAGCTTCTATAAACAATGGAATTGTGCACGCTGGCGCAGGAGACGCATTTCAAACATCAGAAGTATTAAGAGGGCCATTTCAAAAAATGCTTCGTAATCTTGAAATAAAAGGAGAGACGAGTCCTGCTAGAAAATTTTTATTTAAAGTCCTATCGGAACCATTGGAATTCTATGGAGGGTTTGACCAAGCTGGTAGAATTGGATTTATTGGAAAAACTATGCTTGATGGCATAACGCAGAAAGAGGTAATAAAACTTTCAAAGTTTTTTCCAATAAGCATGAAGGATGTAGTACAGATTCCTGGAAAGAATTTATATAAACTTAACGCAGAAAAGGCATTTGCAATTTCGAGTGATATATTTATGAATTATAGTGCATTACCAGACGCTGTAACGGTTTTAAGAACGATACCATTTATTGGACAGCCATTTGGTTCATTTGCATATGCGTTTGCGCAAAAAGCTGGAAAGACTGCAATGTATAACCCACAATTCTTTAATCAAATGCAATTTCTATTAAAAGAAATTGGAGGAGAAAAGTCTCCTGCAGAAGTAAAGGCTCTTGAAGGTAAATATTATAGTTGGATGAATAGACCTGGAATGATGAAGTTGCCATTTGCGAAAAAGACTCCAATGTATATGAATGTTGCGAACATGATTCCTCATTATACGATGAATTTTTTACAAGAACCAGACAGAACTTATGAGGAAAAATTTGGCAGTCAAGTTGCAAAAATTTTAGACAAACTGCCAATCATGAAAGACCCAATTGGGCAAATTTGGTTTGATTACATTATTCAACCAACTATTCTCGGCATAGATAGACCACAGGGAATGTTCGGACAACCACTATGGTCGAAGGATGCTGGATTTGGTGAGAAGATTGGTAGAGCTGGCGGAGCACTTCTAGAAACTATGGTCCCTCCAGCACTAGATTATCTTGGACTTGTTACTCCAGAAAAATTGGCGAAATATGCGCCATCATATCGTTGGAGAAGCATAGCAAATGCAATAAGAGGAAAGAGTTCATTGGGAATTAAAGGAACAGAACCTGCTAGTAGTAGAGGACTAAGGGCAGTTGCTGCTAAGAGTGGTTTTCCGATGTATCCAATAAATTTAAAATATAGCAAATAAATAGTAATTATAATTTTATGGCAAATAAACCAGAGAAAATACCGATGAAATTACCAAACGTTGAGAACGAACAAATGGGTGTGCCAGAAATGGGTGCCTCAGGAATGCCAACAGAACTGACTGGTGGCGAGAAGCTAGACACAAGAACGTCAGAAGAAATGAGAGCAGAACTCAATAATGAGTTTGAGAAAATAGACAATTCGCAGAAAGCTGTTGATACTGAAAGATTTACAATGAAGAACAGGTTAAAGCAAGTTAAGATTGGTCTATTAAATGAAGTTTTTGATGCATTAAAAAAACTGAGAGTTGACCCCTCTGACCCAGAGTCTATTAGTCTTTTTCTGCAGAAGCTAGAGAAAGAAGACCCAGACCTTTTAATTCTTTTTGAATCAGCCCTTGCTGCGCTCGACCCAGAAGGACCTACTGGTCTAGATGTACCACAACAAGACGGAGAACCAAGACCAGAAGAGTCTGCGAATATGATGGGTCAATTTAGTGGGTTACAAGGACAGGTTGCAAATGCAGGAGCAGAACAAGCAGTGGTGCCACCAGCACAACCAGGAGGACAACAAGGAATGCCACAGCCAGGAGCAGAACAAGCAGTGACACCACCAGCACAACCAGGGCCAGAACAATCACCAATTATGCCAATGCAATAAATAATAAAAAATATGAAGTTTAAAAATTATAAAAGAAAATATGAAAAAGTATTTTCGGATATGGATGTCGTAGAAAAGAAATTTAAAATAGATAGGGTTAGTTCTTTTAACAATATTCCTGGAGGCTTAGACGAATATATGGGAGCCTTGAGAGATACAATTAATGGAATGCATAATTCTGTTTTTGACCATTTGGTTAAATATATCTGGCTAACGAGAAGATTCACCTATGATGGAAAAAGAAGAAAGAATTTCTTCCAAAATGGAATATACATGGACCGTGCGTTCGGTATATTTATGAGAAGTTATGTTGGATTTGAAAATAGATTTATTATGAGTACGTATGCTTCTGGTGGAAAAATAGCAAGTTACTTTGATGATTTTTTTCCAAACTTTGATAACGGCAATCCATTCAAAGAAGATTATAGGTATCCATACAAGAACATAACGCTAGAGTATTTAATGCTAGTATATCAAATGGAAGAAAGGCTTGGGTTGCTTGAATTTGCAGAAGAAAAAGGAATGTCGTACACAACCTTTCTTGATTTCGTTATAAACTATATTTCTTGCTATAACGAAGAGCATGGAGAAAAATATATATTTGTTTTTTCTTCAACGTTCATGCCATATGTAAAAGTTAACAAAAATTATGAAGAATCAACTAAGGCCAGTAACGTTTGTTCAGGGGACTAGAGATTTCTATCGTCCGAACTATTACGTTCAAAACATTTTAATAAAAGCTTTGTCAGAGGGTATCACAGACCCAAACGAACTAAAGAAGATTGCTCACCTAGATAAAGTGGCTGACGTCTATCGTTCTCTGGATAAGCTTGCGATAAGAAAGGAGTATCACGAAGCACTTACTAGAAGCGGAATAAGCCTAGACTATATAGTTGGCGGTATAAAAAAACTAGCAGATACAGCAGACAAAGATGCAGTTAGGTTGAAAAGCTTAGAACTTCTATTGCGTTCGCTTGGTTTAGAGAAGTATGAGGAATTAGAAATTAGCGGTAAAAATTGGGAAGAAATAATTATAGAGGCAGAAGCAAATAAGGCCGAGGGTGAAGTTCTTAATAGTGAAGATATTGTAGAATACAAGATAGACGTTCCAGAGACTCCAGAGAAAGCTAAGAAGAATAGAGAAAAAGAGAATAAACTTGGAAGGCAATTATATGAAAAATAAAGATACAGTAAAAATGCTTAGGGACCCGAAGTTTTATTTAGAAAATTTCTGTAAAATTAAGGGAAAGAAACCAGGCAAATTGATTCCATTTATTCTTAACGAAGCTCAGAAGGATTTATTCAATACAGTAAGAAGAAATCCTCGCGTCATGATACTTAAAGCGCGTCAAATGGGATTCTGCCTTGACAAAAACACAAAAGTATTATCTAGTGATTTAAGGTGGATTCTACTAAAAGACATAATCGTTGGGCAAGAGATAATTGCCGTAGATGAATATGCTAAAAATGGAAGAGGAAATGGTCGCAAGATGAGACGTTCTGTTGTCGAGGCGAAAAGAACAGTACACGAAGAAGCGTTTGAATTAAGGTTAGATAATGGCGGAATATTGATTGCTACTAAAAATCACAAGTTCTTATCTAAAAAGTGGAACACGTCTAGTGAAACATATTGGAGGACAGTTGAGAATACTAGTGTGGGAAACGAAATAAGGCACATAACACAGCCATGGGACAGTCCCTCATATGAAGATGGTTGGATTTCTGGAATGATTGACGGAGAAGGGAGTATGGCAAAAAAGACTCGTAGCGGAGCATCGATTACGATAAGCCAGATAGAGGGTGATGTGTGGGAAAGATTGAAAAAGTATTTCACGCTTAGAAAATATAATTTCCGCATAGAATGGGACAAAAGAACTCCAGAGAATTCAAGCAAACGTGGAATAAATCCAGTTGGCAAGATAGTAATCGGCAGAATGAATGAGATATTTAAAATTATTGGGCAAACAAGACCGTCTAGAATGATTGATAGAAAATGGTGGGATGGTAAGGATTTGCCAGGGAAATGTTCTGGAGATGCGTGGGCCAAGGTTATGTCGATAAAGTCGCTTGGGAAAAGAGAGATGATAGACTTACAGACCAGTTGTGGAACTTTTATAGCCGAAGGATTTGTATCTCACAATTCGACTGGCATGACTGGCTATTTCTATCACGACACGATTACAACTCCAGGAACCACAACTGCACTCATTGGATATAACAGTGACCTTACAGCAGAACTTCTGGACAAGGTAAAAACATTTTATAAGAGCACACCAGAACAACTCAGACCAACTATTCACTATAACTCTAAATATGAGATTAGTTTTCCAGCCATTGATTCGAAGATTCTGGTTTTGCCATCTACAGAAAACGTAGGACGTGGATATACCATTAACAATTGTTTAGCGACAGAGTTGTCTGCGTGGGATAAAGCAGATGAAAAGATGATGACACTAGAGGCGTCTGTGCCAATTAATGGGAAGTTAGTAATTGAAAGCACTCCACGAGGACAGGGTAATTTATATCATAGAATGTGGATGGGCGATAATGATTATACTAAAAATGAATATGGTTGGTGGTGGGGATATAACGAAGAAGAGATTGAGATTATTAGAAGGAGAATGAATAATCCACGCAAATTCGCTCAAGAATATGGACTTGGATTCTTAGCTTCTGGAAGGTCTGTGTTCGACGTAAGCATGCTAGAGAAATTGAGAGACAATGTTCTAAAGATTGGAGACGTAGTCACGAACGAAGACGGAACAACGCACACTGTTTATGGAGACAACGGAATGGTGTATTACAAAAAACCAGACAAAGAAAGATTCTATGTTTGTGGAGCAGATGTTTCCGAGGGCGTTGATGGTGGAGATTATTCCGTAGCAACATTTTGGGATAGGAAGACAGGAGAAGAAGTTGCTCAATACAGAGGATTATTAGCACCAGACTTATTCGGCAATAAATTGAATGAATGGGGAAGACAATTTAATAATGCGCTAATGGTTGTTGAGGTTAATAATCACGGACTAACAACGTTAACAATATTAAAACAGCTACTTTACCCAACACTATATTTTAGACAAGCTAAATTTGAAAGCTTAGGAATGACAAGTAGCGACAAGATGGGATGGAAGACAACTAAGATGACAAGGCCACTACTAATTGATGATTTCGCTCAGGCGTGCAGAGATGGAGCGCTATTGATTCACAGTAAAGAGTTAGTAGATGAAATGTCTGTATTTATATATGACGACAACGGAAACATGACACCTCAATCAGGATTCCACGATGACTGTATATTCTCAGCAGCGATTGGATTCCAGGGATTCAAAGTCATGTATCACGAAAAATTAAGTCAATTAAATTATGAACAACATTTACCTGAATCATTTGCTTATTAAATAAAATTATGGCAACAACTGAATCATATAGACCCGAAGACTTTGGCAAAAATGAAGTAAAAATGATAGCGAAGTATAACTTGCAGATAGATGATGCAAGAACTTATTTTACAAACTGCATTAAGCCAAGACTCGACAGGGCTTATAAATTATATATTGCATATAATGGAGACAGGGCAAAAGAGATTAAGAAGTGGCAAGCAAATATTTTTGTGCCATATATTAATTCGGTCGTAGAGACTCTTATGCCTCGTATCTTAGATGCAAGACCAGAGTTTGTGGCACAAGGAAGAACCGAGGACGACCAGCTAAAGGTTGGAAAACTCAATAATCTAACTGATTATACGTGGGAAATTTCTAGTGCTGACACTGTGTCAGAAACTGTTACTCGCGCATCTCTTGTGTATGGAACTGGATACCTACAGGCAAGTTGGAAAAAAGATGTTAGAACTCATAAGTTTTTGAAGACAAAAGATTTGTCTAAGAAAAAATATGTATACGAAACGAGAGAACAAGTTTTTTATGATGCACCAGACGTTACGTGGGTAGATAATTATGACCTTTGGTACGATTGGCACAATACTGCAAGAGAAACTAAACAATTTTGGTTTAAGAGAGCAGTCCTTCCTGGGGCTGAAATAAAAAGAAGATATCCGATGTATGACAAAAAGAGATTAGCTCTTGCGTTAAGTGCATCTGGAGATTTGAGCGACTTTGCTTCTATTAGGAATGAAGTAAAATTAACTCAAGATAAAATAATAAAAAACGCTGATAGATTTGGTAGTTCTGGTGGTAGTAATAGCAAATACCAGACACAGTCTGATAACGACCTAAAGATGCATGAAGTTTTTGAATGGTGGAGACCATTTGACGATGAATATGCTGTTATGGTTAATGATGTTCCAATATTAAGGGGTGGCTCTATTCCAAATCCATACGACTTTAAGGAAGCACCATTTATTGAGATTCCATACCTAAAATTACCAAACGAGTTTGAGGGATATGGAATACCAATGATTTTAGAGAATCCTCAGATAATGTTAAACATGATTAAGAATCAAAGACTTGATTCTGCAACTCTTGGAATACATAAGATGTGGATTGTAAATCCTTTAGCGAATATAGACAAAAAAGAATTAGTAACAAGACCATTCGGAATTATATATTCCGCAGATACTTCTGGAGTAAAAGAAGTTCAGTTCTCAGACATTAAAGCTAGTGCGTATAAAGAAGAAGAATTACTAAAGAGCGATATGAGATATGCTTCTGGAGTAGATGACTTTTCTATGGGTTCTGGCGGAGGAGCTGGCAGTGCAACAGAAGTGCGTCACTTGAGAGAATCTACTCTTGAGCGCGTTAGGCTATTCATAAATCATCTTGGCGAAGGTTATGGAGTTCTAATGAGATATTGGATGTCGATGTATCGTCAGTTCTTTACAGAATCAATGACAATTAGAATTATTGGAGATGATGGCAAAGAACTCTTTCCATTGATTGAAAAAGATGACCTTATGGGAGAATACGATTTCAAGGCGGCTGTTATTCCATCTATTGCTGGAAAGAATGACATAGACAAGAAACAGGGCATGGACTTATTCCAACTACTTATTAACTTACCATTTGTTGACCCAAGGAAACTTACATCTAAGGTTCTTCATAGCTGGAATTGGAGCCTTGAATCAGTTTCAAAAACAGAAGAAGAGCAACCAGAACAACCAGGAATGCCAGGAGAAGAAGGAGCGGTTCCACCAGAAGGAGCGATGATGCCACCAGAAGCACAAGGACCAGGAGAAATGCAAGAAGCAAGTCAAGCTAATGCACTCCCTAACCTTGGAAAAGGTAAGAATATTTCACCAGACGTTAGTAAGAGACTCATGGAAGCATTTGGTGGGGGCTCTCAATTCTCAGAAGCAGCTAGCCCAATAGACTTGTTGCAGGGAGGTGCGATGCCACCAACTGCGAAAGGAATACCGATGCCAACCTCTAATCCTCGTGGACTAAATAGAGGTGGTGGCGTGAATACAAATATATCTACAAGTGGTAATAGTAGCGCAGAGTCTAACTTGTTAGGTCGAGCAAGCAATATTCAACGTTAATTAATTAAACATAATTAAAACTATGACAAACACAACCAAAGGACAAGACCCTTGGAAAGAGCAATTAAGAAAGAAAAAGGAAGCTGCACTTATGGCCGAGAATGAATATAAAAAAGGCAATAGTGGAGCTGGGAAAGTGTGGACAGAACAAATGAAAACTGCCGCTAAGACAGCGAGAGAAGGAGACATAAAGTCTTGGGGCAAAAGAGATTGGATGTATAATCCAGAAGGTAAGTGGGTCATTCAACCAGTCAAACCGAAGACAATGAAACAAAAAAAGACGTTAGGGGGATGGGCAAGACAAACAGCTGCTAGAGTTAGAGACAGAATAACAAAAGGTAGCAACCCATACAAAGGACTTAAGACTGTTAAAAAAGATAAATAATAATTAGTAATTAAAAAACTATGAAGAAGAACACAACAAAAGCACCACAACCAATCGCGTCAGACGAAATAAATGACAAGGAGATGATGAGCCTGCTAGTAGATTTGGTTAGTACCAATTATTGGCCAGCTATATTAAAGTTTAATCGCACGAATGATATTCCAGCCATAGGTATGATTGCTACATTAGACCCCGTGAAAGAACCAACCAAGCTATCCAGAACACAGGGATGGAGAAATGGATTGTATTTTATGGAGCAAACAATAGACAAAGAAAAAATAATTAGGGATGAGCTAAATCCAGAAAAAATTTAGTAGTATAGATAAAGATTGGGACTTATGGTATAATAATCATTAAATAAGTTAATAGCTTAATAATAGATAATAAAAAAATATGAAGTTAACAAAAGAAAGGCGAAAGGCTATCACAAATGCACAGAATATTACTTCTATAATTAAAGAGAAGTTAAGGGCAAAAGATAGCACGAATGGTAAGGGCATAGACCTTACTAGAATAGCCAAGGATTTGGCCGATAGAAGAGATAAAGATATTAAACAAGATGAATAAAAATGTAAATGAAAAGTAAGTGTACACTTATTTTGCATGCCTAAATTAAAAAGTAAATTATGAAGAAATATGCCTAAAACAAACAAAGAGTCCGCTGATTCGCAAGCGGGTAGCTCTGAAAACAAAGCGGAAGAATTAATCCAAGGAGGTCCTTCGGCAAATGAACCTGGAGGGAAGCCTGCTGGAAAAATAGATGAAGTCGAGATTAAGGACGAAGTAGACTTAGAAAACTATGTCGAAAAGTCACAGTACAAAGAAGCTGAAAAGAAAATCGGAGAGCAAGGAGCTGAATTAGGAGACTTTAGGACATTCTTTAAAGAGATTGGCCCACTCCTAGACAAGCTACAAGAGCAACCCGATTTAGTAGAGGCAATAATGGATGGAAAAATTGATTCAGCGCTAGCTGAAGCAGTTATGTCCAATAAGGTAAAGATAGAAGATGCAACAATAGTTGCTGATGCCCATGAGGACATAAAAAAGACGTTGGGTGACAAAAAGTATAAAGAGACCTCACCTCAAGATATAGAAAAATTAGTTGAGAAACAGGTTAAAGAACAGATTGCTAAAGCAGAGAAAACTCTGAAAAGCAATATCGATAGTATAGATGAAAGGAAAAACTTCGAAAGCAATGTCAATGACTTTGTTGAGAACACTCCTGATTACGCAGAGTATGCTGATGGAATTGTTAAGTGGCTGGACGAACATCCAGACCAATATGACATTGAAATAGCATATGATGCAGTTAAGGGTAAAACTTTAACTGCTGCGGCACAGAAAGGAGAGGACATTAATGCTGCAGAGGCACAGAAGAATTTAGCTGCCAATGCTGCAGGAGGACAATCTCAAGGTGCACAGATAATTCAAGGAGGAGATATTGCCGATTCTTTAATCGTTGGAAGGTCTAATCCTAACGCTCTTTAAAAATTCTTGTTGGGTATGTGTAAATTGTATTTATTGAAATAATCAAAAATATGCCTAGTTATCCTTACTACACAGAACCAACCCACGATACTGGTACGGTTACAGAAGATTCATCTAATGCAGCGCGTTCAACTGCCACCTCTCTAGCAGAGGGTAGATTAGTTGTAGATGCCGTTGATAAGATTTTTCTTCTAGAACCTAACAAACATCCACTCGTATCTCTTCTAACTAACGTTGGAAAGGTCTGGGATGGAAAAGCATGGAAAGGCTCAAGTATGCTAAAAATGTCAACTGGTAATCCAGAATTTTCATGGTTCGAAGATTATTACGGTGGACGTTACGCTAGAACTAGCGGAATATACGCAACTGGCGCTGTTACAATTACTGTAACTGGTGCTGGCTCAAGTTCAGCCCACATTTTCACAGTTGGTGATATTGTTAAAAATCAGAGAACTGGTGAAAATATGCTTGTAGCTACAATCGCTAGCACAACGACAATTACTGTCGGTGCTAATGGCCGTGCATTCGGCACAACATCTGCCGCAGCAGGTGCAGATGGAGACGAACTCTTCATCGTCGGTAATGTTAACGAAGAAAATGCAGGAGCAAGAAACGTTAACACAACGAGGACTGAAAAAGAAAGTAACTATACTCAAATTTTCAAGACCTCAATCGCAGTCTCTGGTACAGAAAAAGAGGCTAAACTCTATGGTGGCAACGATTTGCCTTACTTAAGAGCTAAAAAAGGTACTGAACATGCCTTAGATATCGAAAGAGCTTTCTGGTTCAGTCAAAAGAAACACGACACAAACGGAACGCAAGGTCATCCAAGACGTTCAACTGGTGGTGTACTAGACTTTATCGAAGGTGGTAATTCTTACGTACAGAATCAGGGTGGAACATTGACAGCTCCTGACTTTAATACTTTCTTGAGAGAAGGATTCACATATGGTAACGACAAGAAAACGTTGTTCTGTGGTGGAGACATTCTTCAGGCAGTAAACGAGTTTGGTAGAGGTCAAATCAGAATGAGACCATTAGAGAAATCTTATGGCATGCAAATCAGTGAGTACACGACAACCTTTGGTAGTATTAACCTTATTCACAATCCTCTATTCGTTGGAGAATACAGTGGATATGGATTCTTACTAGACATGGACTGCTTCAAATACAGACCAATGAACAATAGGGATACTAAATTGTACACTAATGTTCAAGGAAATGACGTTGATGGAGAAGTCGACCAATTCGTAACTGAAGTTGGATTACAAAGAATTCAGGCTTCAAAATGCGCATTGCTTAAAGGTGTCGTAGCCTAGCATTGTTAATATCCTACGGGGCTGTGGGATATAAAATCACAGCCCTCTGTAGGCTTGACCTACAGCCCGAAAAAGCCACGGGTCATTGGCTGGTATAATTGTATAATATAAAAAAATGAGCTCAGTAGATTCATTAACAGTCCGAGCTTTAACTGCAACTCCAACAGCTACTACAGTTGTTGATGACACTCCCGTCGCTATTAGGATTTCACATCCTGGCACAGAAGCTGTCACTTCAGTTACTGTTACGACTGCCACAAACATCGTATTAATTGATGCAGATGGTACAGATACACTTTTGTACTCAACATATACGACAATCGGATTATTGGCTGATAAGATTAATTCATTGACAAATTGGTCATGTAAGGTCTTAGATGCACTAAGAACAGACGCTACAGATGGTAGCGAGTTTGTCACTGGTGCAATCACCCTAGCAGTTATCAACGGAGAAACTGTATGGGATATGCTCTCAGACACAAGCGTATTGAAGTCTATGACATATCGTTGCACGAACGATAGAAACGTTGACATCAATAGACCAAAGGGTGGTCACAGAGTTAGATTGCAAGAAGTTGTCTACAATCTAGACGTCAATGGCGCGCTTGCTAACGGATTCCAAATCTGGAAGTGGGACGCTTCGGCAAAGACAGAAACGCAAATTTATAGAAAAGCTTCTGTTGACGCAGCAGAAACTACTGTTAATTTTGCAAGCGGAGAAGGT
>Ga0075116_10000383_pt1 | contig 20687 bp, 21 predicted proteins | sample AntAceMetag02UKC_FD_69786 | JGI IMG/M metagenome (GOLD analysis project Ga0075116, IMG submission 69786) | Saline lake microbial communities from Ace Lake, Antarctica- Antarctic Ace Lake Metagenome 02UKC | ecosystem: Environmental > Aquatic > Non-marine Saline and Alkaline > Saline | place...
AAAATATTTAACCGAGGCGTTAGTTAATTTAATCCTCATTCCTACCGAGTATTTAGTGGTAGCATCAAAAGAGGCAATAGTGAAAGTAAAAGATGGTGCATCAATAGCTCCAAAAGTCCACGTTTCATTAACACTATTCCATCCACCGTCTACATACGACTTAATACTCTGTTGAGTTGCTAGGGCGGTAGCACTATCTGAGGACATGGTGTCCTCATCTAAGGTAGTTGTAACGCCATTGGTAGCTACACCGCCTATAGATAGGGCGTCAGCCAGCCTATTTACGTGTGACTCACTTGCTGGGAAAGCTATGGTTACACCGTTTGAGTGTGTTTTAGCACTGTAACCCTCTGAGCCTCTAACTACTCCTGTAAATGTTTTAGTCGTTGAGTTGATAGCACTGTACTCAATAAACTCTGCATTATCCATATTGAGTGGGTCTGTATAGCTTAAACAAGCAATACCTGGTTTAGTAGTGTCTAACCCTGTGGTGGATTGAATAACGATAGAGTCAGTTTGGCTTGCATCTACCCCCCCCACCACCGATAGCGTGGTAGTTATAAATTGGTTTTGATATAGTAGGTTCATTTAGTAACCTCTCCTGCTGCGGTTGTTAAATAGTTTAATATTGAAGTTTCCTGGGTTATTTGAGGAGTTTGCCTGCTGTTTTTTAGTATCCTTAACAGGCGACTGGTTAATATTAGTCTTTCGCTCGGGTTGTTGATTAACCCTAAATCCTGTAACTGCGCCTCTAGTACCGTATTTTTGAGCTTTATTTAATACCTTTTGTGTCTTGGGGTTAGTTAATATTTTACCTGCTTTAGTTAATCCCTTAGACTGGGCTTTTATTCCAATAGGAGAGTTCAAAAACTGTTCGCCAGCCCACGCTGCTGCTGCCCCCGGAATACCACCTGCGGCAAATCCCCCAAATGGGGCAATCATCTTTGGAAAACTAATGTTCTTGTTTCCCATGTTAGCGGCCTGCTGTCCTTGTAGCAATTTCTTGTAATTAATTAAGGCTGATTCATCAGCCCCTAATTTAGCGGTTGTACCTGTGGCTGTATCTAATTGTTTTTTGAATATTCTTCGTGCTGACTCTGCACCCTTGCCAGCACCTTTTTGCGCTGATCCTAAGTTAAAATAAGATTGAGGAATATCTTTACTAACAATAGACTTAGACTCCGCCACCGCCCCTAATGGAGTTTGAAGTGGGGTAGCGTTATCGGCAGTGCGGATACTATCTATAAATCCATCACGAGCCTCAACTAATCTTTTTAGCTCAGTTTGAGCTGCCCTTGATTGCTGTGCCTGTGGCACTAACTTTTGTATCTCAGTATCAAATGCACCAACTATTTTCTGAGTATCCAATAACTCATCGGAGTTATAGGCAGCGGTTTTGTAAGCATCATCTACTCCCCTGAGAGCAGACTGTGTCCCCTCCATGCTTCTATCCCACAAGTTGTACTCATCCATAAAATCAGCCGGGTCAACTCCCCTACGTTGTAGGTTAGATATTAGGTTTTTCGTTGTGTTGTTTCTACCTAGTCCTCTAAAAGGGGTCATTGCACCAAACTCCTCTGCTACGCCTCCACCCCTACCAACTGTCTTAGCTAGTAGTCCTGGCCTAGTAGCGTCTCCAACTGCGTCTGCAGTTTTGCTGGCATCTCCAAGTATATTGGCACCCTTAGCTAGTTTCCCTATCTGTCCTGCTCCAGGAACGACTGGCATTAATAACTCTCCACCAAAGCCGATGGCCTTACCTGCGGTTGAGTTGGGGTCAACACCAATAGTTTCCGGTAACTCAGTCATTATTGCGCGCTTGTTTCTAATGCCATCCAAAATACCAGTACCCCGGGTTTCTCCCTGAGCATACTTATTGCCAGTACCTTGTTGGATACGGTTTAATAGTCCACCTGCCCCATAAGAGCTAAGGTTTAGGGTATTTCCCAATGCTGATGCAGCACCACCTAGACCAGATTTACCATTGGTAAACCAGCCTTTAGTACCTGTATTACTGGCTATAGTTTGCTCAATGAGTTGTTTAGGTACACCAGCACTAGCTGCTGCTCTGCGGTATCCCTCTTGATCAAATGCCATTATCCCGCTCCTCCCCCGCTAAATTGTTGTATAAGTTGTTCATTGGTTGCATAGGGGTCTTGCTGTTCTCCACTTGTACCTGCAATTTGCTGAAACATTCTCTGAATACGCCCTAACTCACTTCTAAATGCTTCGTCAGTCATTTTGTAATCAAGTGATGTAGCAGCCTTGGCCAGCATCTCTCTTTCCTTATCTGACATAGCTCCCTGACCCTTTAGTTTGCCTGCGGCAGCAAGTTGTAATAGTGACTTGATGTTTTCTACCTTAGCCTTAGTGGTTTGTACATCTGACCTGTTTATACCAGGTATTCCACCTTTCCTAATATCACCTGTTAGTGGGTTGGTGTCAGACGAAAGAATCTCATTAATAGTTCTTACAGCATTGTTAGCCTCATCAACCTCGTTTTGTTTAACAGCTAATTCTTCTGGTGTTGGTTGATTTTGCGCCATTGCTTCTTGCGCTCTTAATCCTAACTCACCTGCAAATGAATCAAATTGATCTAGAATACCGTTTATTTTCTCCTCAGCCTGGTTTCTAATGCCTGTGATTGCCTGTTTATACTGAATAGAGTTTTCATCTAATGCCCCCGCTAATGTTTCCTGCTGTCGTCTAAAGTTGTCAGCCTCTTGCTGGATAAGGGTTTCAGCTTGGTTTTGTACCTGGGCATAGGTATCCTCTATTTGAGCAACACGCTCATTGGTAGCCATGTCGGCCTGTCTAGACTGTCTATCAGCTCCCATGTTAATCTTTGCCCCGATGTTACCCATAGCACTAGAATCAAGTGTGCCGAGTGAGGCTAGAGTACCCTCTAGGCCTTTTTGACGTTCTCTGCGTGCTTGTTCGTTATAATATTTTTGGTTTTCTCTTTCATCCCTAGTATTGCCAATCATGCGGTCTGCAGTTTTTCCTTGTAAATCCACACCCTGCCTGATTGATTTTTGATAATTATTAAAACTATCTTTGTTTATATCACCTAAATTACCTAGTGTTTTGTTACGACTAGAGAATAAATCACCCTGCGTATTTATGTTTTCCATAGCCATCTCACCAACCCTATCAGCACGCTGATTAGCGGTGTTCTCACGGCCTGCTAGATATTGGTTTACATAATCTTGGTATCCAGTGTTAGCCTGTTGTGGTTGTGGTTGCTGTGGTTTTGGTGGTTGGTATGTATCATTAATAGCTCCACCACCACCAGTTCCGCCACCACCTCCACCGCCTCCGGTAGCACTAGCGGTTGAGCCTACACCCTTAGCTCCAGTTGTCTCTTGGGTAAAGGATTGTCGTTGCGGGGTTGTAAGGTTGTTGGAAAAATCCTTGAACCTCTTTTCAACAGGGTTTTCGTCTTGTCTGCGTTTGTAAAAACTAAATGCCATACATCTCCTTAATTAAAAAATCTGTTAAATAACCCACCCGCAAAGTTCTTAGCTCTATCAAACAAACTGGTACTTGATGAACCCGTTTTATTAATCTGAGCAGATGGTGAATTGCTAGGTTCTTCTTCTAAATCAGCAACATAGTTTGTCCCTGGGATTTTAATATCACCACTTCGTACCTGCTGTACTGAACCGCTACTATCTCGCCTCAGTTCGTATCCGGGTGATGCGTTAACTGTTCTACCGCTTGGATAGGTTACAGATTGACTGCCAGCACTTGCATTTCTGTTTCTTAGATTATCAGCTCCACCAGCTGCATCAACCGATGATTGCTGACCTGTCTCAGCATAATACTGGGCTGCAGTCTTGCCGGCTCTCAGATAGTCGTCAAGCATTGGCTTTTGCTTTGGTTTTTTATTTGGCTCTGGAAGATTGGGGGTATAAGCTAAATTAGCTGGTAGTTGATTGATTATTCTCTCAACATCTGCCTGGTCATAATCTTCACCAGAGTATTTTTGTCTATATGCATTCTTTACATTTTCAGTTGCCCTACTTAATGCAGGGTCTTGCATATATGTAGATTGGAATACACTCGCCGCTCTCTCTGGACTGTCATAGAATTGATCATTGAATACATCCATTGATAGTGCTTGGTCTTTTCCTGGCTGCCCTCCTGAAAAGTTAGTGAATCCCTTTAGTTTGTTAAATATGTCTGACTTGAAAAATGGGTCTGTGGTATCGTTTCTTAATTGAGCAGATGATTGAGCAACTGTCGGGGCTGGTAGTAAACTCCCACCGCCTGATTGTCCAATGCCAATATCTGGGAAATTAGCAGGGGTAGTTAGCTCTCCCAAATTGTTGCCTTTAGTGCGATTGCTAAATAAACCCTTTAGCCTATCAATGCCCTCGCCTGCCTTAGCACCAATTCTACCTAGTGTGTCATCACGCACTGCCTTTGAACCTGCCCAATGGCCTGTTGCAGCCTCTGATACTCCGAGGTCAACACCAGTCTCAGGCACGTTTTCCTCAATAGATTTTCTAACTGTCATAGCTGGGTTAAAATCTGCAGCATAAACATCTGGAGTTAGATCGTTAACTTTCCTTTTTGCATAATCAGTTAAACCCTGTCCTATACTTCCTACTCCTTGAACAAAGGTATCTGGAGAGGTTAGTTTTGAGGCGTCATTAGATATATTTTGATAAGTTTGCTGTCTCTTTTGGTTAGCTAAATCTCTATCACCCTGCCAGTCCTCAGTTATACCAAAGTCTAGATAGTCACCTGTTGGATTAATTCTATTAACTGTAGCTGCCTGTTCTTGTCTGGCAGCATTAATATCTCCTGCCGCTAACTCTCCAGCTCCCAACCATCCTGCGGGGTCATTTCCTAGATTTCTACCTATTCCTGCATTATATAAACCCAATCCTGTTGTATTTATTCCACTGCCTACCTGTTGCCGTTCTGGACTCATGGGCTCTAAGGCAGCACCGGCTTGATTGTAAACTGAGCTTGCAGCATCCAACAAACTTCCACCAGCATCTCTAACTGATTGTAGGTTAGTTATTAAACCATTGTTGGTAGCCTCTGTACTAGGCTCAGCAGCTGGTTCTCTAGGATTAGTTACATCTGGGGCTGGTGTTGGTTCTTGTCCCTGAAATACTAAATCCTCTGGGGTGTCATTGAAAAATCGCTCTTGCTGTCCATTGGTAGCATTGTTTTCTACCGCTAGGGTACGAGTACCCTGAACAGGTGGTGCTTCCTCTGGTGTTACTAGGGTGTAGTTATCTCTAGGTTGTGTACTTAAAATACCAACTATTTGCGGGTCATTGTAAGCCACTACTCTGTCGTGTGTAACTGTCTTGGGTGCGGCAAAGTTACTCTCGGTTAATCTGTAGTAATATTCACCATCTGCACCCTGAAACACCTCGCTAATAGTAGCAACGTGTCCCCAGTTAGTACCAACATCAAATATAATTGAGTTACCTACATTGGCGGCTCCATAACCAGGCTCAATAGCCTGACCTCTACTTAGGTATGTTTCAAATGCGCTTTTCTTTTCTTGAATGGTATTGCCTACTCTCCATGAGCTTCCGTCTAGGGTCGTTATTTGCTCTGAAAACCAAGCACACTCACCAATTAATGAATCATTGCCAGCATTAAATTGTGCGGCCTGTGGAAATAAACTAAAGAAGTTTAATACACCTGTACCAGAATATACCTCATTGGGTTGGACTGGTTGATCTACTGAAAACGTTTGGTCTCTTTGTTCAAAATCTCTTTGATCGAATGTATCCATGCTTTGGGACATTTTATCCTGATACTGAGGAAACTCCGGCGCACTGCGATAAGAGGGGGGGGTAACGTTAAATGCCTGTCTATTTGCGCCCACATCTGGTGCTGTACCTAGGTTTTTAGAATACATACCACCGGGGACAATAAAGCCTGTATCGGCCTCTGTATCATCTGCTGTGGTGCTAAATCCACCTCTATTAAGTTTGGTTAATTCCTCTAGTTGTTTGAGATAGTCGTCACTTGTTTTGCCTCGTGAAACTCTGCCAAACATCGGTGTTGATTGGATTCTGGGGTTTGCTTTTCTTGCCATAGTTACCTTTATTATATTGATTTGTTAGTTAATATTTTATCCAGTAGCATAAAATCTTGTCGATTGTGGTAGCCGTTTACTACCAAGTATTGCATATTTGAAAGCTAGTGATAGAAACTTATAGTTTAGGTTAATGGAATTAGACTTAAAATTAAACTTTAATGCCCTGCCCCTAGTGGTTTTTTTAACCTCTACAATAATATCACTAGATAGTCCAGCCACATTGCCTGTGGTGCCACCTGCATCTCCTGGCAATACTTGTCCAACCAGATCAAATCCAACACCAGCACCACCACCCACCTGTTGATTAACTGTGAAACCACCCTGCAAGATTGCCCCATCCACATAAATCTCACCAGTTAAAGCTCCTGATTGGGTAACATCTTTAAACTGAAACACTGGGTCTCGGAACTTCTTATATAAATTAAATTGCTTAATATTAAATGACTTGGTAGAGAATTGAACATTTATTGATGCCCCATCATCATTTCTGTCAGTCTGAAACATATTAATTAAATCACCATCATTATCAGTTCCATAGTATATTTTTTGAGTACCATCAGTACCGTTATAGATTAAATAATCACTTGCTCTAATGGTTTCCCAATATGACCACGCACCAAATCTGGTATCTAGGCACCACACTCTATTGTTTGTACTCTCATTGCTGGTAGCTACAGCACACCCATATATATTATTAAAGTAAAATCCTGCTGATTTTTCCAAATAGTCAACGTTTACATCCTCTAGTTTTTCCTGAACTTTAATTGATAGCTCATTAGTTCGTAGCACTGAACCTGCATAGTTTTCCTGATTACCTAGTGAGTAAAATGCTAATCTGCCGTCTTTCTTAGCCGGAAATATAACATCATTCTCAACATATTTTGTACCCCTAAAGCTAATACCACCAAATGATCGGGTAATCTCTGATAGCTGGGGCAGTGATACTGACTCCTCTACTCCATCCCCATCAAAGTCTCCACTAGCCTCTACAAAATCAAACTTATAAATAGCGTTCTCTTTCCAGACAATAATCCCACCTTGAAATGGCATAATTGAGGTAATTTTGTATCCATCATTTTTGAATACATCTACAAACCCCGCATTACTATCTAGTGAAATATTAAAATTACCTACATCTAAACCTGTATCTGAGTAGTAAAGCCTTGAGGGTGCGTTAGGATCGCCTGCTGCGAATATCCTTGAAATACCAAAGACTGCCATTGTTGCGTTAAGTCCTGCGCTGTTATTAGCCTCTGGAGGAAACAGAGTAGCAGCGGGGCTACGTTGTCCCTTATCATCATAGGTAGATTCATAAACAGTATCTAGGAAAGTCTCACCTTTACCATCTGCAGAGCGGCCATATACGTTATAACCCTCTGCACCCGCAACATCGCCCCAATTAATACGATTAAAGTTAGTAGCACTCAATGTAGCGTTGCCTGTTGTGGTGGCTATTGAGGATGTGGCTAGAGATTGTCCGGCATTATTCCATGCCGTTACCTTGTATGAATAGTCAGTTGAGCCAGTTGTCCCCTGGGGAGTGCATGATGTCCCGGCGGGAGTGGTGAGGGCGGTAAACCTAGTTAGGGTTGTACCATCGTAGTAACTCTCACCATCATCTGCGTTAAATATAAATAGCTTATCAATGGCCTGTATAAATGAAGTCCGAGAACCCGATGTGTAGCTGGTGTCAATGTTGGTAATTGTACCGCTTGTTTGGTCTTGGAGTTTTCCACCTGCCATCCTGATTAGCTGACGTGTACCGTCTGACTGGTAGTAACCTGTCAATCCATCAATCCTAGTAGCACTATCTCCAGTGCCATAGGTAACAGTACCAGGTCTAGGCTGGATACCATCTACTGATAAAATAATATTCTTAGCATCAGTAAGTTCGTTGTCTTTGATTAGGGTTTCATCTTGAAAAGTATTTAGCCCTCCTAGAAATCCTGAAAAGACCTGTTCTTTATTGGGGTTGTTTTTGGCATTACTGCCAGCTTTCATAGGCATTATAAAACGTTACTCCCTTTTGGTATCAGTTGCTTAAAGTAAAACTTTTTGCGGTTATTCTCTTTTTTCATGTCGGATAGAATCTGATTATATTCTTCGATTGCGTCTGACATACTGCCTCGCTCATCCTCAATCGCACCAGTAAGTTTTCTGGATAGAGCAAAGGCAATTAGAATATCTGAATACCTGTCGGGAATAATAGTTGTGTCGGTAGAGGTACTGAAATCAGTGTGCTTTTTCCAATACCGATAAACTACGTTGCGCTTAGTAGCTGTAATAGTGCCTGTGGCGGGGGTAACAGGGCTATTTTCCACCGTAAAGTTAAAGGTGGTGGTAGTTGTGTTGGTTACCCTAAAAACCCCATTATAGTCAGATTGGTCGGCACCGGCAATCGTGACATAATTACCAACTTTTAGACTGTGAGCGGCAGTAGCGGTGGCGGTAGTACCGCTTCTAGTTATGGTTACACTAACCGCACTAGGAGCAGAGGCAGGAACTGGTAATAAATGGAACTCATTTTCACCAAACACCCAGTATCTATCTAGGATACCGTCGTATTGGTATGATAACGGTGGATAGTCATAGTTTGAGTAAACATCAGGCTGTGGGATGGGTTGACACACCTTTTCATCTACTCGTACCTCAATCATATCTCTAAAGTCACTCTCTAGGTCGTAAATCTCTTGTCCTGAAACTGTTGGCAGACTAGCAACACCATTACTAAACCACCAGTAATTTTCACCCATTACCTTGCGTTGTGCTTCTGATAAAAATGATATTCTTCTAGCGTTTTCGTTACTATCACTAGGGGATGAATCCTCGTTAAGCCGATATGCTAGGCGAGTAAGTAGGTTTGCGACTGTTGTTGCCATATTAACTTCATTGTAGAAAAAAAAGTTGTTATATTTTAACTAACAACCGCTAAGTTGTAGCTTAGAGCTTCTAGTAAGGACAAGGGCTACACTCCTAACCCATAAGGTTTTTGATAAGTCCATCAGAAAACTCTGAACGGATTTTCTTGCGGTAATTCTTCTCTCGTTCTAAAACTGCTTTTTCTTTTTCAAGTATTTGTGCTTCTCTGGCTTCTGCTTCGTTAATTCTCTCTTGAGCTTTCTCTAGTGTTTTCTCAGCCTTTTCTAGTCTTGCGGCTGAATTAGCCTCGCTAGACATTACATCTTCCTCTCTTTGGTATGCAGACTGTTTGCGATTAAGTTCCTCATAATCACGTCTAATCTTTTCTTCTCTTTTGGCCGCATCTTTTTCACGCTGCTCAATTTGACCATTTTTGGCCTTAAGTTGATCTCTACGTAATTTAAGTGCATCCTCAGTAGCCTCTAAAGCTGACATTCGCTCGTTTAATTCCTCTTGAATAGCCTCTGCTGGTGCAATTATGTTTAATTTCTGCATAAGTTTTATCTCCTTGTTATTAGTATATAAATATAAAGTCCCTTTTTTAAGTTAATTGGTTTCTAGTCCAGCAAGATTTGTATTTAATCAGGTATTTGTTTTCTAATACCATCATTTTTTTACCAAACTTATCTATGAAAACATCACTGTTAACGAGCTGTGGTTCTAATTTAGCAATCTCGCCAGCCTTTAGGCAATACTGCTTGTTAAATAACTGCTCATATTCTACAGCCTCTAGTTTTGAGGTTGGGGTAGGAATAATTGTCTTTGATAATACCTCACGTTGATACTTGCCTAGGTATGAACCAAAGTCGGTGGGAGAAGCCGAAAATGACATACTTAGCGAGCTTGTAAAGGCTAAATCAAACAGTGTTTCGTCTTTAATCTCGCAGCTGTCATGCAATAGTACAAACTCATCTATATCAGTATGTTCAAATACAAAACGTATCTTTCCAAGTTCGTAACTATAATCAGATAGGATAACTACTGGATACTTAGGTTTACCCAAACTTCCTAACAAATTAGACAAACAATTACTATCGGGGGTTGTGGTTATTACTATCGCTTGCACTTAGTCTCTTTTTTAACTCAGTGGTACTAACACCACTTGTATATTTAACATAGCACAAACCAATATCTTTTTTCCCCAACCACTCCCAGGTGAAGCCCATTTGTGATAAATAATCCTTTTCACACCAGTCTGAACCCACTACTACTAAGTCTGGTTTAATGCCTCCATTTATAAGTGTAAGAATTGTGTAAGCAGAGTTCTTGCCGCCTATGTTTGGTATCACCATATCCACATATTTGCAGCTCAGTAAAACAGCCTCACGCTCTTTATAGCTCATTACTGGCAAACTGCCCTTATATTCATCTATAAACTCATCAGTATTAAGTGAAACAACAACCTTGCCATCACCTGCTAATTCAGCACTTTTTCTTAATAGATTAACGTGTCCAGAATGAAATAAATCAAAACGTACCGCCAGTATAAATTACTGACATTAAATCCTCCTTTCAGTGTAAGTTATCACCCAAACTCCTCTGCCCGCTCTCTATCAACCAGTTTCTTAATGCGCTTCTTATATAGCTTCTTATCAGCCTTAACCACTCCCCTACTCTCCCCTATCGCCTTGATGTAGTCCACTTCCAACATGATTGCCTCCTTGGCGTGGGTAAAAGTACCCTTTTCTTTGGCTATTTGCGTTAATTCGGTGTCTCCGTAGTGGCTGTGGTAGCCAGAATAGAACAAATCACCGTTATAGTTAGTTATACCCCATGTTCTAGCAACAAGCCCAAAACCAGCTAACTGTCCATTCCATTTACCATCATTAAATGACACCAACTCAGCCTGTGTACGAAACTGCTCAATTAAGGCATTTGCTAACCAGTTTTGTCCTGGAAATGCATCCTGCGCGGTGTACACAAAGAAGTTAGCTTTACTATCTCTAAATGCACTGTTAATAGTTTTAACATACCCCACCCGCTTCTTATCCTCTACAATCTTAATATCGCAACTATATCCTGCCCTAGCTTTTAGAGCCTCTGCTGTTTTCTTAGCCTGTTCTAAATCAGTGGTAGGCATAACTACATCGACTGTTAATCCTTTAAGCAGTTTGGGTGGGAACTTATTATAAAAGTCCTCCTCAGTAATCAGCTTCTCACCAATATGTCCCGGTCTAACAGAACCATGCATGAATATCTTAAACCCTGCTTTTTTAACACTTCTACAAAACTCTAAGTCGTGGGTTAGGTTGCCCGATGTGGCGTGAGGGTTGTGAAAGTTATCCCCATAATGTGTCCACTTATCCACACCCATTTTTTCATATATAGCCATTGGCACCATCATCCCGCCATAACCCAAACCTGTCACCTCGTATATCTTCCCCTTTTGAATTAACTGAGGCATTACTGGCCGGTAGGGTTGTTGTGGGTTATCACTATCAACGTAGCCAATAGGGTTGTAGTCTGGAGTGCGTTTGAAGTAAAGACAACCAATTAGTGCTGGTTCTTTTTCAAACTTTTTCACCTCTAAAAATCTCTCAATAATGTCTGCTGGAAATATCATGTCACAATTATGGAAACAAGCATCTCCAACCCCGCCTACAAAACTACCACTATCGGTATTGATGTCATAAACCCACTGTTCATCCTGTTGGTCTAATATCTTATTTACTCCTGACTTACGTCTATTTTGAGTTAAAAATCCCTGGATTGTATCTTTATCATCTCTAATGTGAAATCTTATCTGTTCTCCAAGTTTTTTATAAAGATAAGTCAATCCTGCCATTCCAATATTGCTTTTTTCTGTAAGTGAAATCCTACCCCGATCATCAACATGGCCATCACCCAAGAGAAAACCTTTTAGATATGCTTTGGCCGTATCTGCATTGGAGTTTAATATTTGAGTTGGTACTTTTTTGTTACCAGAGCTACTATAAAAATTGTGTCTAAAGAAATTATAAAGATTTTTAGGATTGGTGGCATATAACTTGTGCATATTTTTACCATCGGCAACTATATATGTTTTTTCTGAGAAAAATGCCTCGATAGTTTTTTGATATTTCTTTAGATATTCTATTTTAGAATTACAAAGATACCACTGACAACCATTTTTATATTTATTGCTTGATCCCTCTGCCATAAAAAAACCAGCCATTTCAGCAAACTCGTTTGTCCAGGGGTTATAATCATTTTTATCAATAAAGTCTGATCTATCAATTTTATCACCGCTAGAAAGTTTATTAACGTACCTCTCCTTGCCATCAACAAAAACACGATGATCCTCTGTAGCAGAAAAAACACACTCGCCCGACACTCTCTTTATTTTCTTATTGGTTCTTAATTGTCTAACTGCGTTTATATTCTGCCATCCATCCCTAGTCATTACCTCTAATGGTACCGATGTATATGTCCTGCCCCTAATATGTCTTTCAGACTCTGGAATTAACTCTTGTATTTCAACATAATCAATAAAGTCATTTCTTCTGACCAGTAAGGGGGTATCACCAACCAAACAATCCAACCAAAGTACATAGTCTTCCTTAGCCTCAATAAAATCAGTTAAAATGATATTTCTGTTGCGATCAGTTCTAACACCTGACTCATGGCGAATATCTAGTTTAATATGGGGTAAATGTTCTCTGGTGTAGGCAATAATTGAGGTTAGGCAGTGTATGGCGAAATCAGGGTGAATACGGTCGGGTGAGGGTATGCCAATCCCTATTTTAATGGGTTGTTGGTTCATACCATAAGTATAACACCAATTATATAACTAAATAAATACAAAAAACCCCCTTAGCGTTAACTAAGAGGGCTTAATGTTAAAAGTTAGATTGCACTAACTAATTTTGCGTAAATCAAGCCTGCACCAGAGGTGGTTGCAGTTGAAGTACCCAGTGATACAGCAAACACGAAGTTGGCTGTTGAAGTGGTAGCAGCTGCTACCAATCCATCAGTTGCACTAGGTGCAAGAGCTGTACCTGCGGCGATTGTTGCAGCAGCTTTAACTAAAGCCACTCCGCCTGTTTGAACTACTCCATAATATGCATCGGTAACTGTAGCTAATGCTACACCACCAACCACATTACCCAGGGAAGCTCCGCCTGCTCTGTCCTTGGTGACTTCGCCACCAGTTGTGTCAGAGAGGGTTACTACATCGCCTACAGCGACTGCAGCATCTTCAACTTGTACATAACGGTATCTTTTAGCACCATTTTCCCAAGTTGTTCCGGCATCTACCGCGGCTGTCTCATGGTTAGAGTCAGTTCTTGGATATACAGATATATCTGCCATATAAGTCCTTTCTTAGGCTGTTTTGTTCAATAATTTCGCTAATGAAGCCCTGCGGTCAGTAGCGGTATTACCTGCGAATACTATATGTTTAACCATGATGTGCTGGTTAGCAGGTGCGTTAGCATCTTCCAATTTGAAGTCTCCACCCTCAAGCATATAAATCTTGAAGTTATCGACATTTAGGAAGTACATTGCAGAAGCTGTACACTGTTCGTCAAAAACGACCGGTACACCCTCGAAAGCAACTGAGGTAAAACCTCCATCAGCAATACGCTGTGACTCTTTGGTTGCAGCGGGCTGATTCATCTGGAAAGTAGAACTCAGCAATCCCTGGTATTTCTCATACAGGGTTTGTGTAGTAACTATAATTGATACATTAGAACCACCATTACCGAGGTTGGCACTATTCTTAGCAGCTCTCATATCGCTAATAGACAGCGTTTCGGCTGTGTCATCAACGGTACTTTGCCACCAGTCATAGGTTGCACCTGCAATACTGGCATAAGTTCCTGTCCCAACAACAGTTTCTAAACCAATAATTTCTCCTGCTGCATCAGTACCATCAAATAGGTCATCTGCTAGGGCTTCCCTGGAACTGTTTTCAGCCTGAGTAATCTTTGCTTTCAGAAGTGAGATGATTTGGGATTTACCCCTGTTTTTCATCTCATCGGTTTTGGTGAAAACGATTGAAGTATTGTAAAATCTCCAATCATATTCAGCCGCATCGACTGTATCCTGATAGCTCAGGTCTAGTGTATCCATACCTGAAAAGGTTTGGGTACTGTTATTAGTTGCCATCATCAATGGGACACGAAGTTTTGTACCACCATCAACGGTTTTTGTACCACCGTTAGATTTCATGTGGTCAAGCACTACGTGCTTCTTGAAGATGTTGTCTTGCAAACTAGGCTCGTATAATTCGAGGGTAGTTGCAGCAAGTTCGCTCAGATTAGCTGGCATTTTGTCTCCTTAATATTATTAAAGTTTTTCAGCGGCAAGTGATAAAGCCTCGTCTAATGTTGGTTTCTTAGGAATACTACTGGCTGATTTGCCTTTAGGATTCGACTTATTGACCTTTTTAGTCTTAGCTTCTGCTTGTTTTTGCTGTTTTTCTAAAAACTCTTTGTTTTTACTTTGTACATAGCTGTCCCAGTTGCCCAGAACAGTCTCTAAGGCTGTGTTGTAATCAAAGCTGTATTCTGGATTTCCCTTTTTAACGTGTTCCGCTAATAGTTCATCCATTTCTTGACCAACAAATAAATCGGTCGCTTTATCATACCCCTCAGAGTTTATTTTCAATCTAGGATCAGCACTTTCATAGTCGCTAATTGCCCTGTCTCTAAAATCCTTGACTTTCTCCAGTTCGATCTCCTGTTTTACAGTTTCTCGCACCGGGTCTGGTGGGCTTTGCTGTTTGCTTGGTTGTTCAAGTTCAGCTAAGCGTTTCTCAAGCTCCTCTACCCTCTCAGCACTTTCTTTGCGGGTCTTTGCCGCATCCTGTGTCTTTCGGGTATAGTCAGCCTGTAAGGATTTGTAAACTCCTTTCAGCTCGTCTGGCAGTTCATCGGGGTTTACTTTAGTAAAAGACTCTGATTTGTCCTCTGAGGGTTCCTTGGTTACAACTTCCTCGGTTTCCTCTTTGGGTTCAGGTTCTTCTACCTTAGTCTCAACCTCTGCTTCCTGCTCACTGTTAATTTTCTCATTTGCATCTGCAAATGCTTGTTCGAGAGTGTCGTTCATAGACTTGCTCTCCTTTCCATGTTAATTAAGACTCCTATTGGTTGGTCTTATAATCAGTATAAATGCTTGAAATTGGTTTTTTCAGGTTAAATAAACAGCTTCACCCTCAATGCGGTCACGACCGACTACAAAGGTTAACTCCTGGCCACACTTACGGCACTTGGCTAGGCGTTTGTTGCTATCTACTATAAGAAAATGATGTTCACCTGCCGGACACCAGGTTTTGACTATTTTAAGCTCGTGTATTTTAAGTGATGACTCGCCTGTATCTTCGTTGATATACTCAGTCCACCGCCCCTCACCACCCTTTTTATCCCAGGTCATAATTGTTGTGCGCCACCCATGATACCGGACTCACTCATTGGCACGTCTCCACCCTCTGATTGGGCTAGTTCATTATCAGCTTGTGCAAGAATAACCTCGCCAGTTTTATCTACCTCATACTGTTCACCAGTTTCTGGATTAACCAACTTAGTACCTGGTACTAATTCCATATCTTTAATGTATTTATCTGGATTACGCTTATCAAATCCTATCCTCAGCACATCCTTAAATACCTCTTTGCGCTCAACTAGGGGGTCATCCTTAACTCTGTCATATAGTTCAATAGCTTGCGCCCTAATAACATCCTTGTTAATAGTTAGACTCTCAGCATCAATAAATATGTCTTTGTCAAAGTCGATGTCTGATAGGTCTTGAGCGGTAACAATTATCTCCTCCTCCTTGCCATCGTCATCGGTTAGAGATACTACTTTGTCCTCACTCCAGTACAGTTGTGCTAATTTTAGCAACACAACAACACTTTCCTTGTAGAATTGTAGAAACTTCTTTTTAGCGTATCTAATGCGTTTTTCACTAGCCTCGGCAAATATAGCCTGCCCTGTGGCCGTATCTACGGTGTTTGATTGCTGGCTTCCCTGTGAGGTATCTAACATTCCACTAGCACGTTGTGCATCCTCGTCTGCTTTTTCATCGCTGATAATAAGCACATTTGATAGGTCTGGTGGGGTCATGTATTCAGGTTTATCACCATCAAACATAATAGTTGGTAGTTCTCTGGGGTCAGTTGCAGCCATCTCGTCTATATCTGTCTCTGCTGAGTGTAAAATCTTGGGGTAAGCGGCTACATCTGCATACCTAGCCTGTTGACTTCTTCTAAGTGACTTTTCCTTTTGAAATGGTGCTAATAACTTAGCTATACCAAAGCCAAAAAACTTAGTAGGGTCTCCATGCCATTTAAGCAGGGTACAGGTTTTCATATCGTTGGGGGTGCGCTCTAGGTGTAGTATCTCCTTGGCGGTAGTTACTATGTAGTACCAGCCATCCGGGTCATATTCTTCACCATACTCTAATAAATCTTCTGCAATATCTTCACTCAAACTGCCGTAATACATTACGATCTTAACTCTACCCAAATCGCCCTCTTGTAGCTCGTCGTTGGTAGAGGTGTTATCTTTTTTGTAATCCTTAACAGTTGAGTCTGCCTCTACTCGTACACCATAAGTGCGCTCTACATCCTCAACCGTCATTAACTTAGTGCGGGTGTAGTAGGGTACCCTGTCAGCTCTTACAGAATATTCACTCTCTGGACTATAAAAACAATACTTTGGATCGTCCACATAAATCTCTGGGTCATCCTCATCATAAACTGTAATCATAATAGGCTCACCATCATCACCTAACATAGGCTCACCCATCTCATCCTCTGCTGGTACTTCCTTAGCCTTTTGCACATATCCAGCGTGGGCTGATAGAAAACCAGTTAATATATACCACCATGCAGCGGTGTTCATAAATGACTCTAGGTTACACTTGTGCTTTAGGTATTCATAGGATGCCTTAACCTTTTTTGTCTTTTCCTCATCTTCCTGGCCGCCCTGGTTAATCATAATATCTGGTACTCGATCAAACATTGATGAAACCATGCCCTCATGGGTTGTGAAAATCATTGGAATAATGATTTCGTACCGCTTAAATACGTTCATGTATAACTTAGAGTCTGATACAAAGCTAGATAGCCAGCCATCCTCTGCATTATAGTTAACTAAATCATTTTTAACCTGATCCTGGAATGTCTTAGTAAATCGTTTGGCTAGTTCATGTCGTGATTGGATTAGTGAGTGTAATATCATACTTTTATTGTACTTCCTTTCGTATCCTCTTTTTAGCGTAACCATTTCTCAAACACTGCTCAATCTCAGATAACCTGTTAGTAATGGTGGCATTACTTACACCCAATATGGCTGCTGCTATCGACTTCTTGTAACCTAACTCATGTATGAAAGCTACTAAAAACATATCCTCCCTGCGGTCTAATGAACTATAGAGGCTGGTAATACTATATTCTAAAAACTCAACTTCCTCAGGCGTAGCGTCATTTGGTAGTAGCGTGTGTTTCTTTAGCGACATCTAGGGCAATCTCCTTTGCAAGCTCATCTGTTTCACTATTTACTGGTTTATCCTCAATTGCTTTTATAATCTCTTTGTCGTGCTTATTGTTTTGTTGTTTTCTTTCCTTTTGCTTCTCATTATAAATAGATTTATCTAGCCATAGTTTACCAGGATCATCATCAGGTAGGGAATAGGCTTTTAGAAACCCCCGCCAAAAGTCCTTTAATGATTCACTGTATGCCCTGTTGTCTCCGATATGGCAAATAAATATTCCATCGCAGTAAACTGAATATATATTCTGCATATTACCTTTTTTTTGATTCCAAACATACACATCCTCTTTCCACTTAAATTGGTCAACATCAGCCCAAACAGTAATCCTGCTAATATCAAAGTCCATTTTATAATTAAGCGAGTCAGATAATTGGTTAATTTCAGGCTTAATAAACCGTCTAAATTGTTCTTGTACCGGCAGTGATAAACTATCCATACTTAATCCTCCTTGATATACCTGTTCTATCTAGTAATGCTTGGCCGCTCATTGGGTCTATTGATTTCTTTGGTATAGTTTTAGTTCTCTTAGTATAGTTCCACGCCCAATACTCCAAAGCCCTCATGGCATGGGAGTATTCATCATGGATAGGTACCTCGTTTGATTGATTGAATAGAGCGTCTGACTTCTCTGGATAGCGGTAGTTAAGCAAGCAATCTCTAAATCTATCTAGTTTGTTAGATATATACAACCCACTCATTTTTTTGTGAGTAGCCCTTATCTGCTCCTGTATTCTAGGAATGTGGGATGTTCTAATATATATACCCGACTTCTTTAATACCCCAATAGGGGACTGTCCTGTGGTTAATTCCCTGGCATTTCCAGCCACGTCTCCGGTGTGCAGCTCTGCTGTTTTATATGGCTTGCTGTTAATTACCTGTACAAAGTGTTCAATGTTGGCATTTGATGCTTCGTAGTAGTCTATTACCCTAGTCTCACCCTTATTGGGTTGTATCCACACAATAGCTGTGGGGTCATTTACACCAAAGTCCCAAGTGATATGTAGTGGTAAGTTTTCATCATACTCAAGCAGTATAAAGTTTTCTAAGTTCCACTGGTAATAAACTGTACCAGTTGGCCTGGTAAACTCAGCTAGAAACTCCTGTCTAAAAGATATATCATCCATTTCTTTTTTTGCCTTATCTATCTCAGATTTATCAATAAATGGATTATCGTAACTAGTGTAGTGAAAGCTGGTGTAATCTGCATCTGTTAATTGCCGCTCATACAGTTGGTAAAAGTGGTTCAAACCATTGGGAGTGCTAACAAACCATGCAGGAGCCTTTGAGTCCACTAGAATCGGGCGTATTGCCTCCCACGCTTTACTCCAAGAAACAAAGAAAGCTACCTCGTCAAATATAAAAAAATCCACCTTTGTACCTCTCAGTGAGTCTGGTGAATCTGCTCCCTTTAATATGATGTTTGAGCCATTGACTATTTTAGCCCTTAGTTTCTGCTCGTTGTAATCAGGTTTAGCTGCCGATGGCATATACTCCTTGAGCATCATCCAAGCAATAGATTCTGATTGTTTATATGTAGGTGATATATACCAAATTGTTGAGTTTGGATTGTTTGATGCAAACTCTATCATCTTTACCACTGAAAGAACTGTTTTTCCAGAACGTCTACCCACGTTGATTATCTTGAATCTATGTTTATCGTTCCAAACATCTGTCTGCCACTTACTCAGGTTAACTGTTGGCATCTTTTACCACCACTAGAGTCTCTAGTTTACCCCCATCTGTAGTTAAGTCTTGGTGCGATTGTGTTAAACGCTTTCTATCTCTGTCACTTCCAATAAGTTTCATCAATGCTACCTGTAATGTAGCACTCTCTGACTCATACCACTTGTTTCTCATTTCATGCTTACGATTTATTACGTTTTCAGTAATTAGGTCTTTTATTTCCTTATATTCGCTCGAATTACTCGGGAAATGATCATAGAAAGTTGATGATGATATACCAATAAAAACGCATACATCCTCAATAAACAGTAGATTTTTTAATTTAGCTACTTTTTTTGCTTTGTTTAGTAGATTCTTGGAATTATATGCCATATATATACCCCTCTAAAATAGCCGCTAATCATTTGGTTGGTAAACGGTAATTTTTTAACGATGTAATTTGGCTATAAAAAGAGGGGTCGAAGTTCATAAGTACAATATAGCAACTAATTTATTAGTTTACAACTATAATTATTATAGTGCATCCCTCTGAGATGGTGGTAGATAATCTATACAAGCATCAAATGTGTCGTATATTTCAAGTGGTATTTCATCATAAGAATCATATTCGTGAGCAAACTTATAGAACTCTCCGTTTGTCATTTTTTTGTCCAAATAATTATATGCACATTCACAATATGGAGTAGATAAAAAGCCGTCTTTAATACAGCCATCCATAAACTCGTCTCTAACGAAATCTGGCATTTTATCTTCTGCTATTGTTTGGTTTGTTGTGGGTAGTTGCTGCTCTTGGTTTGTTTCTTGTTGGGTTTGATCTCGTTGTATTCTCGATATCATAACTAACATTATAACCGATGCTACAAGTAAAATAAGGGTTAGTTTTTCTCTGGTCATAGTTCCTTTCATTTATATTATTATTTTAATCAGTCCAACCATCAGCGTAGTTACTACTCCAATATTGAAGCCTGTTATTGCTAGTACAATCCAGAAGATAATCCAGTGTTGATCAATCATGTTTATCTACAATCTCGTTTCTTATACGCTTCCAGGTCTTCCAGTTGTCGGTAGTGTCGGGCATATCAAACCAGTGTTCTAGTTCTGCTTTATCTAGTATTTTTAGTATTTTCTCTCGTTGTTTATCAAGCCTGCCCTGCCAGTATGTTTTCATTTCTGTTGCTCTAGTTTAGTTAGTAAGTCTCTTTTATCAATCAGTTTGTAAGCATTTGCTGGGTGGTTGTTTCCAGGGTTTGTTAGGGTCATGGCTGGCATTCCTTCAATCATCTGGGCAATCTCTTTATCCCTAGCTTCTACTAAACTTACTAAATCATTTATTAAAGCCTGATTTGTGTGCATTGAGTGCTTTATAAATAGCTCTGATATCTGTTGTTTCATTTTTGTTTCTCCTTGATTATTTTGTACCCAGCTTTCTTCAAAACTTCCATCGCTTCGGCTGTTTTGTCGTCAATTACCTCTACTCTGGTTATCCCTTTCGTGATGTCACGAAGATGATTGTTGAAGTCTTTAGTCATTTATA
>Ga0075116_10000385_pt1 | contig 20621 bp, 27 predicted proteins | sample AntAceMetag02UKC_FD_69786 | JGI IMG/M metagenome (GOLD analysis project Ga0075116, IMG submission 69786) | Saline lake microbial communities from Ace Lake, Antarctica- Antarctic Ace Lake Metagenome 02UKC | ecosystem: Environmental > Aquatic > Non-marine Saline and Alkaline > Saline | place...
TTGTTTCGCCTCGATTAGTTGGAATCGGAGAAGCAGGCGGCCAATGTCGACGGCCTGATAACCTTCGATACACAAGTCGTGAGCTAACACGGTGCCAGCTATGCCACACGCGATAAGCTGTAGGTGGCTCTTGGCGTAGCCTTTTGCCTGGCGCATGATTGCGTTGCGTTGTGCCCAGGCATCCACCGGCGGCGATGGTATGAAATGCACGCGGGTGGCAGAGCTAAGTATGACAGCCGATTGCGTATCGCCGAAACAGTCGGTCGGGTTGCCAATCAGAACAACCTCGCGATTTTCCCAGACTTGTTCCCACTGCGAGCGGTATGCGTCCCAGTCGGCTGGCACCAGATGCCGGTCCGGGTAGCTCACGAATCCGCTGCCGTAGGTCCGCCGGTCGAAGTGCTCTTTGCACCAGCCCTCCCAGCCACGCCAAAACCTGGGGATGGATGGTAGTGCATCGCGGTACGGGTCGATGCCGACAACGCGGGGCACGGCAATCAGCAGGTTGTCCACCCGGCTCTCGAACACTTCTTTCAGGCGTCGAATCAGCCCGCTATTTAGCGGCTGGTGTCGATGCGCCCAGCCACGGTATGCGTAGCCGAGTTCCCCGTCGTTGAATCGGGTCAGGCTCTTGCCCGCCACCACCGCTGCCGTGGTTTCACATTCGTCTAGGACGTGTAAATCACTCATGGTATGTGTACCCGTATTCGTCGATTTCTCGTTGATATCGCACGGCAACCAATTGCCGAAGCGTTGCTGTGTAGTAGTCCTTGTATGCCTTGTGCCGTGACTGGTTTGTTTTATCCAGCCCGCCATGTATGCCAAGCGTATCGGCAACTACTTGCCAATCAGTGGCAAGGTTTTCCATCCGGCCGACAAAATCAAACAGGCGGTTGCCGTCGCGGTCGTAGAGCCAGTCTGTCTGGCGGTTTGCGTAGCTCAGCCCCTCCATTGAATAGCGGCCAACCGGTGGAAGATCTCCAGCACAAACAAGCTCGATGAAGTGCTTGAACGATAAGTGCAAGGCAGCCATGCGTTGGTCGGGGCGCCCTTGTGCGAGGTGGTGGTAGACAGAGACGAGCCGGTCCCACGGGTTGCGGACAAACGCGAATGTGAATTGTTCGTCGAGCCAGTCCTGTGTAATGGTGCCGTCCTCAACCAGCGTCGGAACGTAGACGTGCTGAAACGTGGTGATAGTTTTCGCCGGGAAAAACTGCCTGTCCAGGTGAGCTATCCGCTGTGCATGGTGGCCAGAGCGGGGGCATACCAGCCGTTGCCAGATACTTGTGCCGGCCGTGCGTGGTATCCACAAGAATAGGCCGTGCGGTGGCTTTGCTGCGTGGCTGGCAGACTCCATCACAGCACCTCCGTTAGAATTTCCTTGAGCCGTGCCGCCATTGCTGCCGGGTTGTTCGCCCGCTTGGCAACGGCAAAGGCTCGTTCTCGCAGTGGACGCATTTGCAGCCAATCGCGCTTGACTTTCGCAATCAGTTCGTGGGCATTCTCCCACATTGGCTTGCACGGTAGGTAGGTTTCGCCGGGCGTGAAAGTATCCTCCGGCCACGTAGCGATATGGCTAACGTCTGATTTGATGAGCACGGCGCCCGTGAGCATTGCCCCGAAGTCCCGGTAAGCAGTTTCGCCCCAGCCCCACGGCGACAACACTGTCCGACTCTTGCGCATGGTGCCATAATACAGCCCAATCGGCATAACGCGATTGCGGTGTGCGACGACTTCGCCGCCTTGCCAATTGGCTACGGCTTCAAAGGCGGCAATCCGATGTGCCTGAACTTCTGAACGGCCGTAGCTTGTCGTGCCGGAGAAGTGCGCGTCATGGATGCGAGGTGCATCTAGCTCCGGGTCGTGGCGCAACACCCCCGTCATTTCCTTATGCGAACCGAACCCGGCCAGCGGATAAACCTTGGCAAGCTCGGCATCAGTTAGGATGATGTCCGGCTTCCCCTGCGAGGTTGGCCGGACGGCTTTGACGCCATGCTGTTTGAGAATGTGTACATGATACCGGCCCTGTAATTCGTTGTTGCGCGAGGCCGGCGTGAGACACGAGCGTTTCAGGACAGCTTTGATGGACGGCCACTGAATAAACTTGCGGTCGCCAAGTTGCGAGCCGTCGAGGTCATCCGTCATAATCAGGGGCGTCTTGCAGTGGGCAAAATCCGGCGTACATTTGGCCATGGCGACATCAATGATAATCGCATCGTAGCCGGTTGCCGCAAGCACTTCGTCTGGGAGCATCTTGCGGGCCTCACCCCCAAGCGCCCTCGTGGCGGCTGCATAGCCCCAGGTCGCGCCGTCCTTGCGAAAGGCGAAGAGCAACCTCATTGTCAGCACCCCTTCTTACAGTGGGCACAACGCGGGATAAGAAAACGAATCATGCAGCTACGCATGGAACACCTCCGCTGAATCGAGAAACCAAAGTAATACTAGCGACACCATTGACGCCAGTGCCACCACCGCGAATACATCCACCGGCAACCACCATGACGGCCGGTACAGGAGTATGGCCAGCAGGGCTACCCAGTGGCTCAAGCAATAAGGACATTCTAGCAGGGTTCGCAGAAAACCAAAAGTGCGATTGCGTACCGGCTCGAAAATCTTGGCTGTGCTGATTGTGATAGACACCACCGAAACAGCCAGGGCAATACGAAATAACTCTAGCATTGCAGTCCCCCCAGCATCTTCTCCCAGTGCGGCCAAATCTTGGCTGGGTTGGCCAATTCGTCGGCCACGTATGCCCGTGCCCGCTTGGTTATTTTCAGCCGCAGCGTCTCGTCATACCCGAGCATCGCCGCATAGAAAGCTAGGTCGGCCGGCTCATCGGCGGAGAGATAGCCCGTCTCACCATGCCGAATCATCTCGCGCCAGCCCCACTGATTCTGCGCAACTATTGGCACACCGGACGCCATGGCCTCCAGCCCGGCGCGGGGCCAGTTCTCGCCAGCCCCGCCGTTGACTTGCAGCAGGCAATGGAGCGAACCCAGGAATTTCTGCGAGGGCTCGGCGCAGGACGCCAGGCATTCAGCAAAGGCTGGCGGCGTACCGACCTTGTTTTTCACAGCGTCCGACCACGCCATGACGCGCGCCTTCATTTTGCCGTTGTGCCAACGATGAATCAGCTTGAGGATTGGCCACGTATTCGATGAGTACTTATCTCCCGCCGCACGACTCAAGCGGCCTACGCAATACATATCGTTGGGTGTACGCGGCCGGGGATTGTACGGGAACTCATCCACGGAGAATGCACCGCGTATCAAGTGCCCTTGGTCCGGCTTGTAGCCGAGGGGTGTCAACTTCTCCTCGATTTGCTTGCGCTGCCAATCGGACTGAAACACGTAAGCCTCGAAGGTCTTGTTGTATTTCTTACAGTGTGCGATTTCCGGGCCGTAACAAAACGTCATGCAGTTCACCCACACTATCGGGCAGCCCATGTCGCGGAATCGGTGAGCTTGTGCAATGAAATTGCTGTTGCACATCGAGATAACAACAGCGCCCTTGAGGTCTGGCACCGTTTCGATTTCATCCCAGTTTGCAAGATGGACCTTGCAGCCGATACCCTCTAGCTTTTCTCGCCAGGTCAGATCGGCACCGCCCATGGGAATGAATGTGAGGTCGACGCCGTTTGCTCGCAGCATCTTCGCCGTGTGCCAGCACTCCGTATTTGCCCCGCCTGAGTTGCCGGGAAACCCACTCCAAAAAACCTTCATTTTCTTACCCCTTAGTTAGCTGGTTACATTAACGGTTGCTCCGGTCCAATCGCAGCTTGGATCGGAATCAGAATCGTAAGTAGGCGCACCTATGGCCGTGCAATCTATCGTGCTGCCAGCCTGACTGCCTCCGAATTCCACGGCTTCCGCATTACCCACGAAGTCGACGAATAGGCCGTAGTAAACAGTCCCGGCCGCCTCTGATACCTCTACCCATATGCGGGTGGCATTGCATGGCAGGTCGGTTGTTTTCTCCCACACGCAGTTGCCGATGTAGTCCAGTTCCCAGGCTGCATTCCACGCCGTGCAATCCTCGCATTCCGTACCAGAGGAACTGGCCGCCGGGTTCTGTGCCACGCCGGCAATCGTTGCGATGATTACGGCTGGTGTCGATTCGACACAGACAACACATTCGCCGGAAGAGGAGCTGCTGGATGATGCCTCGCCGCTGCTGGAGGAACTGCTGGACGAAGACGAAGACGGTTCGCCACTGCTGGACGATGATGGGCATTGCCCCTCGCTGATAACTACGGTCGGGGTTTGGTCCGGGCAGTAGCCATTGAAGATGTTGTATAGGTCGTAGGCACCCAGCGGCGGGCAGTCTGGATAGTCGCAAGCGGATATTGGGCGACTCAGCCAACGCGACGGATTACTCACGGCATCCGGGAAATAGTCCATATCGACTTGCATGTACCATGCACAGCCCTCGCCGGACGAACCGCTGCCAGAGCCACTATCGCCGCACTCACACCAAATCATTATGCAGATATTGGCGCAGAAACCTTCTTCCCAATCATGGGGCACGCAACGAGTCCAATGGCAACTGCCCGGGAATCGCGTTAGATTGATTATCTGATTCGCACACTCGCAGTCGCCAGTCATGCCGGTGATGGTCGCACACAGCACCTCAGAGCAATCCTCGGCACAGTCAGCGGCATCCGGGCACTCGCACTCACCGCTTGACGAAGACGACGAACTGGTGACACAAACGCACTGACACTTGATTTCCACTTGCCCGTAATACTGGCCTTCCACTTCCGGCTTGTCGTATCGGTCGGCGCCGATGTCGGATTTATCCTCCAGATACCACCACATGCCGGGCGGGTTCGGCGAGACGTAAGACTCGGGGCACTCGCCAGAAGACGATGACGACGAGGATGATGGCGTACACTCAGGCGGCGTACAAGGGCACCACACCCACCAGGCGCAGCCACCGCAGCATTCTTCGCCGGATGATGCCTCCTCGCCACTACTGGAGCCACTAGGGCTACTGGAGCCACTAGAGCTACTGGAGCCACTAGAGCTACTGGAGCCACTACTACTGCTTGAGCTGCTCTCGTCGCAACGCTTCTCGGGATGGCCTAGCACCTCCATCCGGCCGCTTTGTCTATTGAAGGTGACCCAAACACGGTCGCCCTCGACGTAGCCGGCCACCATATCGGGGTCAAGCTCGGCCGTCGGGAAGTACAGGTCGTCCATCGTTCCCGGCTCGGCAATATAGCTGTCAGCGCCGATATCGTAAAACACCGCAGCAGCATCCGGGGACATCGGCACGGCAGAGCCACCAGCCGACGAAGACACCACGCAGCCCATGTCCTCAGTGAGTTCGTACAGCCAAACGATTGTGGGGATGGGCAGCATCACCGATTCGCCGGGCGTAGAAACCTCGGTCCCGGCATGGGGCGCCACGTCGGTTTCCAACCTGCTGTTCATGCCCTCGATCAGCTTATTCTGCTGCGATGCAAAGGGCGGGTCGCGTTTTTTTACTGGGGTTACCCGTGTCATGGCGGCACGATGTAGAAGTTAAGCAACGGGGCAAAGGCGATGCTCGGGTACAGCAATTGGCCGGCGACCATAATCGGGAACCAGCCTCTTGCTCCAGCCGGCACTGTTCGGTATTCGTAATTCCAGCCGCCTACGAGATTGCCGGCACCGTCCCAAATGGCCAGCTCCCGGAATAGATACTCCAGTCGCCAGGTCGGGGTGAGCACATTCAGTTCGCTGTCGACAACGTATTCAACCTCCAACGATGGCGACTCAAATAGGAGCGTGTGAACTTGAGCCCCCAGGAATATGGCGTTGTTGAGGTGTCCGATGGACCTCCGTATCGTGACCCATGGCGGCTGTCGGCAAGCGTGCCACGTCAAGCGATGCTCGATGATTGGGTGCCGCTTGACGATGGTTCTGTCGTGTTCCTGCGCTGGATCGGCTGCCCCCCATTCCAATGCACGCGAGGGGAAGACGTAGTTTTTCATTGACGTATCGACACGGTACGTGAGAAACCCGCCGTCCGGCTCGATGTCGGGGTAGCTGTTCAGGAATTCATACGTTGCCGTGACGAGTGCGTAGTTCCGGTAGCCCTGCAAATCCGTCTCGTGATTGTCCAGCACTTGCGGCAAGATGTCGTCATGGAAGCGTTGCATCCGAACGCGAACAGCGTAGACGCCGTCATGCTTGGGATACTGCGACGGCCCCTCTCCACCGAACAGGAATTTATTGCCGAGGAACTCCGTCTTGAATAGGCGCCGCTCATCCCACGGACAGATAAACCGGCGAACCATCGTGATGCCATCAGAGCTATAATCCTCGTCCGGCGATCCATCGAGCTCTTGAAATGCTACAGCCATTAGACCCACCCCGGAGCTAACTTTTTGATATCGTCACCGAGTTCCTTTATCGCGTCGACCTGCTCCTGGCGTTTCACTTGTGCCTCCCGGTGTATTTTCTCTGCGTTCTGTTTGACCTCCGACTCGCGGCGAAGGTTCTGAAAGACATCACGGAGGCCAGCACTGCCCGTCGTTATCATTCCGCCCAGGCGTTCGCCGCCACCCCTGCCGGCCCTTGCTCCAATGCCCGCCGCACCCCCGGCTATTCGTCCACCGGCTCCAATGCGACCACCGATTGACTTACCGAGTTGTGCAATCATCCCGCCAATGGCCCCAGCTACACCGCCTTCGCTGCCAACGATATCGGCGATTCCGCCAACAGCACCGCCAGCCGCACTGATCCCGCGTGCTGCTGCCATCGCCCGGCGTTTCTCCGCGTCCGCTGCTGCCTTCTCCCGGCCCTCTTTGATCTGCTGTTGTGCCTCGGAGATTGCACCCAGCGAGGGCAGACCGGCCGCTCTTGCCGCCTTCGATATTCGCTCGCGTTCTTTATCCGCCTCTACCATTGCTTCACTTGCGGCCTCCTGCTTCTTGGCTTCCGCTGTGATGCGTCTCTGTAGTGCGAGGGCATCGCGTGCCCTATTGCGTGCTACCGCGTGTTGGGTTTCGGCATTTTGGAGTGCTTTATCTGTCTTGTCCTTCTCGATTGATCGAAGCACCCCTGCGGGAACTGCTGACCCCATGGGCCCTACGCGACTTCGGCTTACGGCCGCGTCTGCTTTTGCTGATGCTGCCCGCGCCCGCTTTAGTTTCAATTCTGCCTGTGTCAGCCCCTTCTGGGACGCCTCCACTTCCCGCCTTGCTCCCTCGGTATCCGCTTCCCCCGCAATCAGTTTGTTCTGCAAGTCCCCTTGCGGCTCTCCTTTGATACGGCCCATCTCCAGTTTATCAACAGCATCTTTCAGCCCGGTTAGTGCCTTGATGTCTTCATAGACCACCTGGCCGAACGTCTTGCCTGTTGCTTGGGCTTTTGCAAACTCAATAGCGATGATTGATAGGCCGCCGCCCACTACGCCGAGTTTGGCAACCAGCGCGATTATTGCCGCTATCTTTACACTCCATATCGCCCACTCGGCAACGTTCTCTTTCTGTTCAACTGTCATGTTTTGGAGTGCGCTTGTCATGCGGATAATAGTCTGAAGAGCACTGGCCATCTTGGGCTGTAACGCTGTACCAAACTCCTCAGCCAAGTCGCCCACGTCGTTTTTCATTTGCTTGAGCTTGCCTATGAAGGTCTTCGCCTCCGCTTCGGCAGCCCCGCCAAATTGCATCCGCAATTCCTTGAGTATCTCCGATTGTGCCCCCGCCATATCGCCCACGGCCGCCATTGATTTGATGACTTCAATCTGCGTTTCCGAGAATGTCACGCCGGCACGACTCAAAAACGTGAGGCCACGGATGGGATCATTGAGGGCCTTGCTGATGAGAATGACGGAGCTTTTCAAGTCCTGCTTCAACACGGTTGACATATCTTGAGCGGCGCGGATGGCAGCGGGAAACGTCTGTTGTCCGATGTTGCGGAATGTGGCCTGTACGGCCATGGCGGAAATAGTAGCCTCGTCGCCGAAGGTGGTTACCTTCTGTAGTCCAGCCGCCATCGCCTTCAATTCGTCCGCCGTGAATCCCGCTGCATGGCCCGTGGCCTTCAGGACGGCCTCAAGCCTTGCCTCGGCTTGTGCCTGTTCGCCGGACAACTTTATCAGCGCCGCCAGTGCCCCACCAGCAACAAACAGAAAGCGTGTCGCATATCGGCCGGCGGTCTGCAAGTGTACCTTGAGCTGCCTCAGTCGCCTGCTTACACGATCCAAGCCACGATTGAACTTGTTGTCACGCAGGTTCAATTCGGCATATGCTGCCGCTAATTCAAACTGTCCGGCCATCGAGTTGCCTCATGTGCCACTGAATCCACTCGCGCTTTTGCGCTTTCCGGTCTTCCATGCGTCCCTGATGTTCCGAAAGCGTCATGCTGCTCTTCTGCGGTGCGGTTATCAGTGAATGTGCCTGCGCGATTGTCATTCCACTAATGGTGTCGTATGTGTAACGGTATCGCTTTGCGAGGGGGCGGAACCATTGACGCTCCCAATTGATGGGTCGGTCGATGTTGTCCCCAGCGTCTTCGCCGGGGACGGTAGGTTTCCCACCGGTAATCCCATCAACTCCGTAATGATCTGGCCAAATACGCCATCCTCAGAACTGGCAACCACTGCCGCAATCTGCTCAGGCGTTGCGTCGGCCATCGTCTTTTGCATCTCGACAACGATCAGGGCCAGCGTCTCCTCGGCCTTCTTCTCGATCAGTGTCGCCGCCTCGACTTCCGTGATATCGGGATGATGCTTTCTGAGTGACAGCCACGTCGCCAATACGTAGCCCTCTCGGGAATTCGTGAAGTCGTCAAACTCCTTCGGCGTCACCTGCTGGATTCGCGTGCTGTCATCGTATGCCTTGGCAAGAATGTCCTTGCGTTCCGATGGGTCGCAAATCTTTAGCAGGCACGAGGCGACCTCCGTTGGGTCGCCTCGCTTTGACAGAATCCGTTTGGTAATGGCGGCATGGTCGGCGAACGTGAGTTTGCCTAGCGTGTACGTTTCGCCGTCCAGTTCCCAGGTTTCCGCACCTGCGACGAGAGCATCAAGAGATGCGTTCATATCAAGCCCCTTTATTGGTTAGCAACCACTCGAAGAACTACCAGAGCCAAGGCAGGTATCATCGAGCAGTCCGAACAGAACAGGCGCGAGACGGCCTACCCATGTGACGGTGTATTCAATCGGCGCTCCATCGTCGATATCCACCGGGACGCGGATCTCGCTGATCCTCACGCAACCGTGGATATAATTGAGGAGAGCCGGGCCGATATGGAAGTCGGCCGGATAGGACGCTCCCGCCTGGACGATGAGGCAGCCTGCGTCATCCGCTCGCAGAAGGAACGTCCCGGACCACCGCTGCGTGCCGGAGAGATTTTCTTTCCACCCGGCGGTCGCGTTGGAGCCGTACTCCTTGAGGTTTCCCTCGATACTTGCTTCCCAGTTGCCAACGGGCGCGAGCACACGGCCCCCGACGTACAATGTTCCCCATTTACCTGACATTTCCATAGTATGTCTCCTTGTTTGTTAGGCACCGCTTGAGCTGCTACTACCGGCAACGGGTCGAGCGATCCCAATAATTGCGATTGAATACGTAACGTCGGCCACCTCGGCAGCAATTCGCAACATTCTGTTGCCGTTGCTCTCACCGGACGATGACGACGAACTGCCCTCGGAACTGACTATCCAGCCCTGCTGGCGATTGGTGAGCAGTAGCGTAGAGTTGGCTGGTATCTCCACCTGATGGCTTGCAGCGCGGAACGGTTCCCACCAGCAGTCGTAGTCGGCGTTGCCCATGACGAGATCGCCGGCCGCCGCATTTTCGTTGACGATATGGATGGCTTTGATCCACTCGAAATCGACGGTTATGGTGTCTTCCAAAACCTTGCGAGTCATGGCCGTCAAATTGAAAACGTCGGAGGTGCCGTTGACTAGGACTCGGTTTTCGGAATGCCAATTGCGATTGGCCTGTGCGATGCCCTGCCCGTCTGCCAGGCTGTTGGCATAGGACAGCTTAGAGTTGTCGACGACACTGTCCGTCCAGTTCCAACTCAGCACCGATTCGATTTGTGTCTTTATGCTCATGGTTACCTGCCAGCCACAACGGCTACCTTGGCCTCGAAGTCGATAACGAAACGCCAAACGCCGTCCGGCTCCTGTAGTTCAAAATCATTCGTCCGCTGCATGTCGATTACGCCATCGGGCGCAGTCAGCAAAAACGCAACCCGGTCGAAGGCAATTTTCATTTGGTGGATGATGGCCGCGCCGTCTGCGTTGGATTGGTGAAACAATTGGAATCTGATACTCACGGTGTCCACGGTCTGCGCGTTGTTGGATCGGATCAGTGGTGAATCGCCGTCCTTATTGACGGCACAGAACGGCAATTCATAGTCCGCGAATTCCAGCCCGGTTTTCAGTCGGCTGGAATCGAGCAGCGTATTCAGCGCTACCGTTGCCGCCCATCGCGTGTGAATCTGCGCCATGATGTCCATGGTTATCTGCCCCCCAGTGCGTGCCGCTTGGCTGCGTCCCTTACGATCATCTGCAATCGCGTAAGGTTGTCGCGTAGTGCCGGGATAATCGTTGGCCGTCGCTGCTTGCCGGAGCGATACCGAATCCCAAGCTCGTGATAGATCATGTATCTCGCGTTCGCCGTATAGCCGACGCGGGATGCTGGTTTTGCTGGCAGGTAGTTCATCACGATATTTTTTTGGCCGAATCCCGTCCGTCGTCGAGGTGACTCCCCTTGCCGTGACGAACTGGGATAGACGGTATACTGCGAGCCCTTGGGACCGCGCGAGGTGCTGCGTGTTCGTTGCTTCGGACGGCCGGCATTCGGGATGCTCGCCTTCTGCCGTGCGATACGCTGCAACTCCAAGCCGGCCGCCTGGAGCCCTTTGCCCATGGCGGCTTTCGTGAATCGCGAGAATTCAGCGCCTCGCCATCTCAAGCTAGTGGCCATGGTGTCACCTCCGCTTCAATGGTCGCCAGTTCGCCAATCCGTTCCGCGCCGCTGTAGCCGGTAACCTTGTAGACCGTATCGTCGGCACCTCGAATTCTGTCGGTCGTGTTGATGTCCACGTCGCCGGCAACGAAGACGCTTACGCTCTGCACTCGCCGCTTGGCCTCATGCTCAACTGCCAGGTCGGTCGTCATCGGTTGGATTCGCGCCCGGACCACCTTGAAGATATGCCACGTTGGCTCGTCGGCCCCAGTGGTGCCCTTCGTGTACGTCGCCCGCTCGATGGTGACCGTATCGTCCAGGCCGTAGACTACAGCCACGTTGCGGCATATCAGTCGCCACCGATGCTCCAGGGTGCTGTCCTGTCGGTCCAGGATCGTGTACCGGTTGCCGTTGGCGTCCACGATCTCGTCACCCATCGCCGGTTCATCGACAACCTCGATGTCGGGGAAGTGCCAGCGAACATCACCTTGCTGGTATTTGCCGTCCGATGCTTCAATCTCCGCGTAGGTAATGGCACGCTGCAAGGCATGGTCAATCGAGGTATTAGGCGTAGACCCACGTCGATCCAGCGTCACAGCCTCCAGGCCGTCAACGACATCCTCAAAATCGGTGGATGGGCTGAATAGCGACGCCATTAGGTGAACCCCTGGTGGTGAATTTCGTAGGGGGTGCCAGCGTTAATCAGCTCATCAATGTCTGCCAGCTTTTTTGTCAGGATGTCGAAGTATTCGCCCCATAGCACGTTCTGCCCGTCAAGGTCGTATGTCGGCTTGGGGCTCGCCGTAATCTCCACCAGGACGGCGAGGATCTGGCTCTTGATCGTTGCGAGTTGTTCGGCGTCTGTAGCCATGGCTAGTGCTCCAGCCAGTTCAGTTCAATGTCAAAGACGTTGGCGTCCGCTTGCGATGTCAGGTGCAACAGGTAGGCCGTATTGACGGCCAGTACCCAATGCCCCGCGGCAATCGACCTGCCAGCTACTAAGCACCTTTCGGATAGCATCTAATTGGGTGAATTCTGATTTAGGCTCACTGCTCATGGCGCACCTGTCAAATGCAATTCAGTTGAAACCGGATATAAAGCTCATCCGCCCCAACGGTGATAAGCCGGTACTCGACGAGGTATCGACGGCCGGCAATCGAAAACGCCTCGTCGTCGCAAGTGTCAATCGTGTGCTTGAAGTTGTAGCCGGTGGTGTCTTTCGTCCACATGCAATCCGTTTGCAATGCGTTGTAAATAATGTCGGTAATCGTCAACGATACGTTGTTGTGGCCGTCTACTGCCGTGCGGTTGTCTGAATCCTGATCGTCAAGCAGGTAGACGGTATAGGTTGCGGTCACGCCGCACTCGCCAGAAGACGAGCCGCCTGGGGCGAAGTCGGCTTGCGTGACAGCCACGCAATCGGCACCGATGACTCGGGCCAATAGCGTAGCCGTACCGTTTTTGAAAACGCTGCCGTGTTCATCCCGAGCGTTCGCCATGGTGTCCTCTTATCCAGAGCCGGAGAAGGTGCCCAGGCGGCGGGGCAACTACCACCCAGGCACCTCTCCAGTTCGCTCCAGCTAGTGCTCCGCGTTCGCGTTGATAGCGGGCCAGGCGTCCGGCTCGCAGATGGTTTCGCCGCTCGAACTGTGCCCACAGCTACCGGACGAGATTACCATGTAATGCGGTCGCTTCACCCAACAGCCGCCGCGTTCCGATGCCTTGAACCTGACAACGATGTCCTGCTCAAATTCCACCGTCGAATTGATCGGCTCCTGTGTCACGGTTACCGGCCAGTTCTCGCGGTAGACAAACGCCTTTTTGGGATTGCCCAGCAACCAGACATCGGCCGGATCGCCGAAATCGTTGGTCGCAACCAGCAACTGATACGCCCGGCGGCTCTTCTCCGCGAGGGTGTAGCCAGCCAGCGGATTTCCGCCGATGGTGTTGGAAATCCCGCCACGCGGTCCGGCGTCGACGTCCCCGTGCCATACGGTCGTGGCGCCGAGAATGCGACGGGCAGTAGCCCATTGCGGCGGCATCACGATAAGCGTCTGGCCGCCGATCTCGATGGACTCCCCGTTGTCCGGATCGGTCATATCGTCAAACCAGCGTTCGGCGTAATCGATGTCGGTCCAATCCCGCAAGGGGCGGTCATGGATGTTCGCGGGTGCCATCGTGTTGCCGCCAACTTGCTGATTCGTCGCGTTGTACGTGTTATACGCCGCGCCGTTGTAGTTGAAGTTGTTGGCAATGCCCAAGATGACATTCCAGATGCGCTTGTCCTTGTTGACCCCGAGCCATTCACCCACGCGGCCTGCCTGGCGCAACATTTCGCCCGACTGCCCGGTGAAGAACAGGGCCTCCTTGGTAAGCCCGACGATCATGCCGCGCTTGTGGTTGTCGGAGAAGTCTTGGTACTTCTCGCCGATTTCCTGCGCCGGATACGGCATCCCCTCGTGGACGATTTCCCCTTGGTCACCAATCGACGTGATGCCCGGTCGCCGTTCGTGGCGTAGCATCACATTGGTTTCCAGGTCGACCAGCGAAGCAGCGATGGCCGATTCCATTAGGAAGGCGTCCATCACCTGCTTTGAAATCACCCGTCCGGTGATATTCAGAAACGCGGTGCTGTCCACACCGTCCGCCGCTTCGAGGATTCTCGTTGCGTGGTCGTTCCCGGCTGCGTTGGGATTGCACGCCTGGCGGAACTCGTGACCGAAAAACGCTTCGGCCAACTCGCAGAAGTCGACATCGGCGGGACGCAACGGCGCGTCCTTGTCTTCCATCGCTTCCGCAATGTGCTTGGCCATTCCGGCCGGACCCATTGTCCGGCTAAGTTGTACCAAGTCTCTGTACTTGATTGCTCTCATGGTCGCTGTCCTTTCTCGGGCTATTCGCCGGAACTCGACGAGCCAGAGCAGGTGTCGCCCTCATACCCGGCTTCCATAAGCTCGGATGTGATTCTTACGTACACCGTCGTGGCGGCCACGTTGACTTGTTTTTGAACGATACCGATGGATCGTTGGTCTATCTCGGCATCGCCGAGGGGAACCTCGATTACGGTCTGGTTCAACAATGCGTTCCCTGCCGCATTCTCCGCAACGCCAACGCGGTCGGCGATATCAAAGAGTGCCGACGCACAGTCAAATTCAAACGTGCCCTTGGTGGCAACGCGAATCGACGTAACGTCGAGGGGATCGTGACTCGGCCTATGCTGTTGCATGGCCACGCCGAGGAACTTGCACTTAAACCATTTTTGGTTAATTGCAATCGTCCCTTGGTCGTTTACTTCCGACGCCGGCAGGGTGTAAAGCCCAGCAGCATCTCGTTCGCCGTACACCAGGTCACCGATTTCGATGGTGTGTACGTTGCGGACAAAAGCGACCACCGGGTAGGTGTCGCCGTACCGCCATAGCATCCTATTTGCCATGTGTGTGTTCCTCCTTAGTGAGGGTTGTATTGGATGGACGCGCGGCCTACGTAATGGCCGACATCACGTCCTTGGTGCTCATGGTCGCCGCCTGCCCCTCGGCCAGCCGTTGCTCCGTGGAGACTGGCTGCCCGGCGTCCTTGAGTTTGGCGATGGTCTGCCGATCCTCGATCAGCTTTTTGCGACCATCATCGTCGGCGCCATACATGGAATCGCGGAATACTTCCGTCACCAACGCCTTGGGCAACTTCGCGTCCTCGATTTCCTTGTCTACCGCCTTTTGCGTTTCGACCAGCGCGGCGGCCGCTTCGTGGCGGTCCACCTTTTCGGTCAGTGTCTTGTTGGCCTCTTTCAGTTCGGCCAGCTCTTTCTCCGTCGCGGCTGTCTCGGCCTTCCGTTCGGCGGACTCCGAAACTGCCTTGACGGCACCTTCACGAATTCGCTGAACGAGGTCGGGCCGGTCGGCCTGGAGTTGATCCATTGTCAGGTCTGCCATATCGGCATCCTCCTCTTCTTGGGAAATGGTTTCTTCAAAAAGCCCGCCAGTCGTTGCTGGATCCGCTACCAGGTCGACCGACTGCACGCGGCTGATTTCCTCGACTATTACCGAGGTGCCTCGCCGCGCAATGCGAGCTTGTACGTTATGCGAAAGCCCCACGTTTTCGGGCGCGTGCTCTGCGTCCCATTCCAGTTGCTTGGCAACTGAGTGGTTCGGGTTGTAATACAGATCGCCGTACAGCCCATCCTCGCGGACTACAACGCCACGGATAATGCCCATGCGGTCCTGATAGGCACGCGGCTGGGATGGATCGCCTACCGGATGGTTGACGTTTACCTTCGCGTCCTCGTACAGCGGAGACGCACGCTTGAGCGTATCGAGCGGATACGTCCGGCCGTTCTTGGATTCGAGCCCCAGGATCTTGACGCCGCGGATCAGACCGCCGCCATTGTCCACTGCCAGTTCAGCGCCCCGGCTGGTGACGTATTCCTGTAGCGTCTCGATCGCCCCGGCGTCGTGTGTCGTGGTAGGCATTTGCGGGCCTCCGTACATGCAAGAACAAAAAAAGCCCGCACTCCCCCGTAATGGGGAAATGCGGGCTCGGGTTGTTCCCTCTGCCGCGTCGTTGTCGAATTGTCTACTTGTCAGTACCCTCGATCATCCGCCGGACGTGTCTGGCGTGACCGTGTTGATACGTGATTTCAACTGTTACTTTCCCATGAAGTTGCTCCTGTTTGGCTCTGTCTGCTAGCTCTGATAGCCGAGCATGGGCTCGATTTTCCATCACGTCGTTTATTCTAGCAGTGTTTTCTGACATTTGTCAAGTCATTCTGGTTCGGGTGTTGTGCTCTCAATGTACGCAAGGCGGACTGACAGCACATGCTCACGCGATGCAAGGGCGGTCATCATCTCCAGGGCCTTGTCTCGTTCCATGTTATCGAATGGCCCCCAGCGATAGGTTTCCGGCTGGGTGCTGGAACCGCCTACTATACCGGGAAACCTGGCGCATTCGCCATCAAATACAACAACAAGCTCAAACATCGTTTACCCCCTTACGAGGCTCGCTATCGGGTACTGGCTGGAATTCTCCGCAGCTTCGATAACTGAAGACAACTGTCGGCGTGGACCAGAAACTTGCACGACGCAATTGCTTCGGCGTTGCTCCCGCGATTGGCTGCGGCGGAAATCGCAGGCAAAGGCCCTCCTCTAGTTCGTCCTCGCGCAACTTGAAGAATCTGCATTTGCCGCAATGGCTGTTTTTCATCGTTTACCCCTTTTGGTTAGGATTTCGTTACTGGCTGGAAATTGCATGGCGACTGTACTGGAATCCATTGCCTTTCGCAAACTTGGCTAGATCATCGTGCATAAGGTCGGCAAACTTCTTGTCACGTGCCATCGCTGTCACTTTCCTTCCCGCCCGAATCTCGCCGGCCTCCCATTTCTGGAGCTTGACATTGAATACCACACTGCGATTGTCCCATTGTTTTGCTAAGTCTGCCGCCTTTGCTTTGGGTAACGCCTTATTGAACTTCACCCCATACACGTAATCTGGATCAATTGCATAGTGGCGACCGCCTGCGCCTGAATACATGCCAATATCCCGTCCTGACGGAGCGGACGGCGTTGGATGATTGTGTAGCGTAACAAGCCGACCATCGCTTGCGGCCAAGGCATCGCGGCCAACCTGCGGAATTGCCACCTCGCTTGCCTTCCCGTCAAACTGATGTACGACTTTTCCGTTATCTATCAAGAGCATCCGCTCATTGCCCGCTGCTTGTGGGGCCTTGAGTGTTTCTATCTGCTGTTGTGTAATTCCCGCCGGGGCGGTTGCCCCTTCCTGCTGCTTCCATAGGGGCGCATCCTGCGGCTTTACTGTCCTTGCTTTTGTTGCCTTGGGCTTGGGCTTTTTCTTCGCGGCCTTTTTCGCTGCCGCTGCTGCCTTCTCCCGCTCACGCCGTGCGGCTCCAGCCCGATACGGCGCGCCCAATTCTACCGGTGGCAGATCCTTGATGAGCGTATCGTAATCTTGCAGCACGGGGGTAGTCCAGCAGAGACAATTCGGCGCCAGTGGAATGGGCGGCAATACTTCCCCATCCTCAGCGATGAAATCCCCGCCGCTTGTCCGGTAGTATATTTTGCCATGCAGTGCGGCATGGGATTCCCTGGTACGCTCAGTCAGTGCCGAGTGCCACTGAATGCCCGACACCAGGTCGCCGGCCTCTTGCCACGTCTTGTCCAGCCCAGCCTGTGCAATACGCACGCCCTCGGTCCTGGCTATCCTGGCAGCCTTGTAGTGAACGTTGCCCACGTACTTCTGTATGGCTGCCGTCATCTTCGCTTGTGCGGCGCCCTCGCTGTATAGATTGGTCACCGTCCGAAGCAGGTCGCTCTTGTCGCCGGCCTCCACCGTCTTGATCCGCTGCATGGCCGACATACCGTCGGGGGCCGTGGTGTCAGTCAGAATCGTCGTTACCTCTGCTTCCGTCGGGGGCGGAAATTCAATCTCCCGGACGATCTCCCTAGCCCGCTCATCGCTCACCTTGCCGTTGATGATGTCGTCCAGTTCGCTCGTAATCTCCGGGCCGAATTCCGCCTCGGTTGCCAGTAGCTCAATCGGGATGTTCCGGGCCACCCAGAACTTGAGCGGATAGGCTGATACGAAATCCAGCGTGGCCGTGTCCCAGGACCAACGCCACATGGACGTTAGAAACTTCTCTAGAATGGCGGACCCATCGGGGCCTACCTCGTCGGCGATCACATCAAGTCGCCTCCGAAGTGCGGCTGCCGTCCCCCGATGGGTCGCTGCCACCCCAGCAAGACGTTCCTCCACGCGGGCCAACCATTGATCCAGTGTGTGCCCAAATCCCACAATCCTACCGTTCCGGGCTGCCGTTCGCCGGTCGGTTGTCTTTCGGATTGTGCGGGTGGCTGTTGGCATGGTCTTAGCTCAGCTTCCATTCTTCCAGTAAACCGTGACTATCCATTATTCGATCCACTTCCTTGAGCCCTGAATCTGCAATGCCCCGCATTTGTTCGATCCCTGAGCGTGTAAATCGGAGCATATCGTCGATTGTCCTAGGTCTATCAACAAATGGGGTGTAGCCGACTGCTGCTCGCGTAAATGCGTTTCTGACTCGGATTGATACACTATCCCACGGAAAGCGTGGTGATACAGGCGGGGTGGTCGGCTTATCATCTTTGCCTTCCAAAAAGCTAGCCAGCTTGCCCATCACCCAGCGGGCTTGGCTGGCTGACAAGTGAACCGTAACGCAGGCATCATGGTCGTCGTTCTCGCCTTCCGTGGACTCGAAAAACGTCATGGCCATGCCCTTGTCTGTTTGCTTGCAGTGAAAAATGCCCAGCGAGCCCAATTCCACCGAGGCCAATCGCCCGTGTCTGTGGCATAATGCTATGCCGTTCGTAGACTCATTCGTCATCGTCTTTGCCCTCATCGTCTACATTGCCCTGCTGCCCTTTAGCGAACAGCGGATTTTCCATACCCGCAAACGGGTCGCGGGCTTCCCTCTCCTCTTCGATCTGCTCTTCTTCCACGTCCGGGTCAAGCTCGTTGCGAATCCTGGCCGAGCGTAGACTCATTATGAATTCCCGCACTAGCAATACATCGGCGTCGACTTCCTCTTTCCGGTTCCGTGTTATCAGCCGTGGCGGCTCCACGTCGATCCGCACAACGTCTCGTGTGTTTGCGTCCAGTTCGCCGCTCACCACGGCCAAGTCAAGCACGCGGTTTAGAATCGCCTTGTCGTCCTCAACCATATCCCATTGGATGCGTTGGAACTGCTTGACTGCCGGCCCTTCCGCTACCATCGTGCTGGAGTAGTTCGCGTTGCTGGCATCGCTGGTGAGCATGAATTCCGGCATAACCAACCGGCTGGCGATTGCCCGAAGCTCTGCCTGCAATATAAGCACGTACCGGCTGGCGTCAATCCCGGCTGCAGGGAATTCGTGGCTCATGTTTTCCGGGGCGTCCAGGATCGTGCCCGGGGCATACTGCCGGAGATACCGCGTTTGATTGCTGCCGAGCCCAGTGGTACGTGTAACCGAAGCATCGGCGTTGCCCTCCACCATACTCTGTATGGCAGCCTGCCCACTGGGGTGCTTGCGAATCATGGCAATGGCCGTTTGTATCTCCGCCGTGATACTCATGTTTCGCAGCAGCTTGCCGGCCCGCTTGAGATTCTTCCGCACTGGAAAATACAGCGGTAGGCCACGCTTGACACCCATATCCACGTTTGCCTTGCGGTGCTGGATGTCGTCGGCTGGGACTAGCACACCATCGACATAGTAGCCCTCCACCGTCTCCACGTCCTCTAGGCTGGTGATAATCCCGAAGCTGTGATTTGGCAGCATGACAGCCTCGGCCGGCGTTGCCACCTGGCCGGGCTCGACGAATCGTACTTTAATGGTGTCGCCTGCAAAAAAGAACCTCAGGAAGCACTCGCCGTCCCGGTCCTTGCGCCGGATAATTTCCTGCTGCCGCTTTGGCCATTTATTCACCTCCGTGAACCGATCCAACACGTCCTGGGCTGCGCTAATTTTGTCGTCCGCTACCTCGTCGCCCTTGTCGGCAACAACCGTATAGACGTGGCCCGTGCCGACAACGTAGTTTATACGGTTCTCGTGGCCGTTGATGGCGAACTCATTCTCCACCGCCAGCCGGCGGCATTCCTGTCGGATTTTCTGGAGTCCCCCTTCGTCGAGTACAGTCGAGTAGGCATCACCCACGCCGCCTACCACTCGCCACAGTTCGCCCGTATCATCGTCACGCAGGGCGTCCAGCGGATCAATGTAATCGTCGTAGTATCTGGCAACGGACTCCACTAGCCGAGCCTGTGCCGCTTCGAGTGGAATGGCCTCGCCGAATTCGCCAACCATGTATGTGTTTAGCATGAGTTATCCCTTTTCGCAAAAAGAACAGCCTTCCAAATGGCATCGCCTTACAGGACCGTGGGAATAGAGGAAAGATTCGAACCCCCTCGCTTGTCCGTCCCGGTCGGGGCGTGGCGTCATGTGCAATGCCTGAGCAACCGCCACTACCACAGCGGAAAAGCCGATCCCAACGCGATGCGATAGAAAATCGAACATTGGCAATAGTGCCTCCGCCTCTTCTTCTGACACGTTCAGCACATTGTAAATCAGTTCCGGGCCACACGTACCGAGCATATCCCTGTCGAAATCGTCGATACTACAACTCGGGCTTGGGCGCCACTTATTGCAGGCTGGATCTGGCATCGCTTATTCTCCTCGTTCGCAACCGGGCATTTCAGTCCAACAACCCATCCCCGGGGGCCCTTTAACCTCGCCCACGGCTTCAATCTTGGATATCTCCAGGCGTGAATAGGTCTCGCTACCATTTATCGCCTGCTCTAACTCGGCGAGCGAATCGTACTTTGTCATCGCGGGCACTTTTACCCAGCCAATGCCGGGCAGTTTCCCGTATACTATCCACAGGTTACACATCGCTATCCTCCGGTTATTGGGGGGTCCCGATCCAGCGTCCTGTACTTATTTCTGGTTCGCCGGATAATATCTCACCCAAAAACTCTAGGCTTACTACTTTCGCGTGGTGAAATTCATCGTCATTATTGATTAAATGCTCTACTTCGGAAAGCGAATTTTTAGTGGTCATCACAGACACTTGCAGGTAGCCATCTATGGCCGGTACGCGACCAATCAATTTCCAGACAAACATCGCTTATCCCCCTGTTCTGCCAGTCACCCGCTCCGCAGGCCCCTGGACGTATTCAGCCAATACCCGG
>Ga0075116_10000386_pt1 | contig 20595 bp, 19 predicted proteins | sample AntAceMetag02UKC_FD_69786 | JGI IMG/M metagenome (GOLD analysis project Ga0075116, IMG submission 69786) | Saline lake microbial communities from Ace Lake, Antarctica- Antarctic Ace Lake Metagenome 02UKC | ecosystem: Environmental > Aquatic > Non-marine Saline and Alkaline > Saline | place...
CGGAGACGGAAGTGGATACGGAACCGGAGACGGAAACGGAAGCGGAAGTAGATACGGAAGTGGGTACGGATACGGAGACGGAAGCGGGTACGGGTATATAGATGGGCACGGATACGGAAGCGGAAAAGGAGCCGGATACGGAGACGGAGACGGAAGTGGATACGGAACCGGAAGCGGAAAAGGATACGGAAATGGAAGTGGGTACGAGGAATAATAAATAATAAATAAGGGGCGGTGGTCTAAGTGGGTAAGGCGTCTGGATGTAACCCAGATGAGCCGTGTGTTCTTACAGGTTCGAGGCCTGTCTGCCCCACCAAAATTTAGTGGAGTGCTATGCGAAAATGCCACTGGGGATTCCTGGCGGAGCCTCTGGCACTTTACTAAAGTGGGTCACTAAGTGCGTCCGGTGGTAGTGACGAGCGTATGAGAGGGTGGGACCAAGACGCCCAATTTAAGGAGAATATTATGCCAAGACGAGATAAAACAGGGCCTGCTGGAAAAGGGTCGAACACTGGCAGAGGAACAGGGCCTTGCCCGAAACCAAAGAAAAAGAAATAACAATTTAGCGCGGCGGTGTGGAAGGACACACAGATTGTTCGGGCTGAGGTACTCATAGCTGAGTCGCGGGGCAACGCATGTATGGCAGAGGGGTGCACTCCTGTTTGCGTACCGATCCCTAAACCTCCAGTAGGTTTCGAAACCTATTCGCGCTAAAACTTAACAAGGAGGAAATATGAAAGCTACGTTAACGTTCGATCTTCCTAGAGAAGGAGAAAAATATATCACATGCGTTAGGGCGCAAGACTACTGCTCTGCGATATATGATCTTGCGTCAGAAGTGCGGCGTATGCAAAAGTATAACGATGAACCTGTAGACGCTACGTTGTTCTATGAAAAAATTTGGGAGGTTTTAGGGGCATATAAACTTGATCCTTTTGAGGAGCCAACTCTATGATTAAAAACATAGTGACGATTAGAGAGGGTGGGACCGAGACGCCCAAATTAAGGGGAAAAATTATGTGCAACAATGAAAGGAAGATGAAGATACTATTTTTTGACATAGAGACTTCGCCAGTGCTGGCTTGGATTTGGCGTACAGGAACAAAAATAAATATATCACATGGCCAAATTAAAAAGGGAATGTCTAGTGATATTATTTGTACTTGTTGGAAATGGAATTATAAAAAAAAAGTACATTGTCTTAATTGGGATATAAAAAAACAAAATTCTGAAAAAATGATAAGAGCCTTTACCAAGGAGATAGAGCAGGCAGATATAGCGATAGCACATAATGGAATTAAATTTGATGTAAAACACATTAATACACAGCGATTAATGCACGATCAAAAACCGATAGCTTGGCCAACGATAGAGGATACCCTCACACAATTTAGAAAATATTTTTATTTCCCCAGCTATAAGCTAGACTTTCTTGGCAAAACATTAGTGGGTGCTGGAAAAGATAAGATGCAATTTCAAGATTGGATAGATGTAGTCGAAAATAAAGAAATCAAAGCTTTAGATAAAATGATTAAATATTGTAAAAAGGATGTACTTTTATTAGAAAAAGTTTTTAATCGTGCGAGCTCATTTTTTGCACCTAAGATCAACGCAGGACTGATTCTTGGCACAGGTCGCTATGCATGTCCTAGATGTGGTTCTAAAAATATAATAAGGCACGGATTTAGGGCGTCAATGGCGCGTAGGTACCAACGACTTTTTTGTACCTCTTGCGGATGTACTTTTGCTGGGCAAACAATACAATAACTAAAAAGGAAGTTGATGAATGGACATCCAAGAATATTTAGAAATTAGAGGGATTAAGTCCAAAGAAAAGAAAAATGAGATTTGGTTTAATTGCCCATTTCATAAAGAAGATACGCCCTCATGCTCCATCAATAAAAATACAGAAGAGTGGTACTGTTTTGGTTGTCATGCATCTGGGTCGGATTTAGTTTCATTTGAATTCGCCCTGAACCGAACAGAGATATATAATAGTGTAAAAGAGATTGAACCTTCTATAGTAAAAGAGAAAAACAATCTTCTCTTGAAAAATAGTAATATCCTTTCACGTCTCTGGAACGAAAGACGAATAACTGAGGACGTGGTACGCCGTTTTATGATTGGGTGGGATGGGCAACGCATCTGGATTCCGATCATGTACCAAGGAAAAATATTAAACGTCAAAAAATGGGATGCATTTAAATTAAATCACGTTAAGATGCTCTGGCTCCGCACAAAAGAAGAGGGGTATATAACAAACGGCGTCCTGTTCCCTTACGAAAACTTAAAAGCATCAGACCTATTTTTTACTGAAGGTGAGGGCGATTGCCTTTCCTCAATTTCCGCTGGTATTAAGAACGCTATAACGGGTGGTGGCACATCATTCGATTTTATCTCGCACCTATTTCAATTGAAAGGGAAGAGGGTGACAACGTGCTTTGATTATGATGCTCCTGGGGGTAAAGCTTCAAAAGAAGCTTCTGAACGTCTCACCAAAGCAAAGATTCAAAATAGAAATCTACACCTCAAAAGTATAGGTGGCCAAGAAAAGGATGATCTAACAGAATTGTTTTTGAGGGACGATTCTTTATTTGTTGGTAAAGTAAAAGACTTCCTGGAGACCGAGGAGTTTGGGGAAATTGATAGAATTCCGAATGAAAGTGTAACCCTTACCGATGCTCTCGCAGCAGACTATTATAGAAAGACAATTAAATTTTCAGCGTTCATTACCGCGATAGATGCAGATGGACCCAAGCAGATTGCTAAGAATATAATGATAATCAAGGAGGACGGTACGAAGAATTTCGTGCAGATTGACGCCCAGGCAAAACCTGAAGTAGCCGTATCTCTTCTTTATTCAGGGGGATTTAAAGAAAAAGAAACCCTAAAACAACTTTTTTCCTTGGAGAAAAAGGACACGGTTGTAGTTCTTAGTACACAGACAGTATTGCATTTACAAATGCAACAAGACTATCTTCAAACGAACATCAATGAATCTTCCAATTTTATGATTGACGCTTTTATAGAGGATTATCGAGTTAATCCGTATAAAACATATGAATTTGTAGCAAAAGTAGTGCGCAACCCTAAAAATCAGAACATATGTTTTTTCATATTGAGTTCTGAAACCAAGTTAAAGCACGATAAGAAAATTACAGAAGAAGATTTAGAGTGGCTTCAGCATTTCTGGATAAAAGAAGGGGTATAAAAATGGCTACGGGAATGCGGGAGATGGGTTTTGATTTAGAGACACCCGGTTTGGTGCCACAGATAGGAAAACCAGTAAGTATGCAATGGGAATATCAGGGGGAAGAACCGAATTATTCGGAAGATTTAAGTGGAAAAGTCATAGATGACCTAAGAGACCCGGATGTGAAAGTCGTTATGCAAAATGCGGCATTTGAATGTGAGTGGATTTACTATCATTATGGATTTATGATTACAAACATTGAGGACACGATGATACTTGCCTTTGTTATGGATATGGGCGCCCCATTTGCGTATACTGGAATATCAAAAGTTGATAACTATGAAAAATTAAAATCTGTGGGATTAAAAACTATGGCGGCGCATCATTTGGGGGCAGACGTTTGGGAGGATGATTTGATCGAGAAGTTAGGCACCAAGAAAAAAAGTAAGGGCATCACACGCTTAGTTCGATGCATCTTTTTGGAGCCAGATGTACCACTAAAAGAAATTTTTTCTGGGAAATCTAAAGTTTTAATGGAAAATGGATTCACCGATGATAGGGAAGGGCGTGAAAAATTATATAATCTGTTTAGGTCTTACGCCATAAAAGATCCTCATCTTACAATGGGAATGTGGAATAAATTAAAACCTTGGGCACATACACCAGCATACAAAAATTTAGTGAGGGGGATACCACACATGATTAAAATGAAATACCGTGGGATCTATGCAGATGTACAGGGGATAAAAAAAATTGCAGATGAGTGCTTAATGGCGGAGGAAGACTCGAAGAAAGAAATATTTAGATTAGTTGGTAAAGAATTTGATATTGCTTCAAATAAAGAGTTGCCGAAGATAATAAAAGAAAAAGGGATCATTTTACCCTTGACAGAAAAGGGGAACCCCTCTACAAATAAAAACGTCCTGAAAGCACTAGACACCCCACTTTTAAAGAGCATTATCTCGTATAGGGAAGCAGTAAAAATGAGAACAACTTACGTAGAGGGTCTTTTGTTGGAAATAGACAGTGAAAGTGTAATGCATCCAAAATACAATACGTGCGGGGCCGTTCATGGTAGGTATAGTAGTAAAGGAGAAATTTAATATAATGAAAAATAAAATAGCTTTGGTTTGGCCAGCATTCAAAAATCTTTCATGCCTGGATGCTACATGGATACCTCACGGTATTGGACAATTGGCGACGGAGATAATTTCTAAGGGGGTAGCGGATGTAGAAATAATTGACTGTAGGAAGATGACGCTAGATGATGCAAAAGTAAAATTAGAAAGTGCAGGCGTAACACATATAGGAATATCTGTGATTAGTGTGTATAAAGACAATGCACTAGAATTGTTGAAGTGGATTAAGGAAAACAGAGTAGAAATTATAACGATTGTAGGTGGGATGCATCCCACTCTATTCCCAGAAACATTTAAAGACTTGGCAAATTATGTCATACAAGGTGAGGGTGAAGTTATCTTGCCACAAATATTGGCAGAAGATCCAAAATTTAAAGCCGGTGTGCATAAAACAGAACCGGTGGACCTTGACTCATTAGAAATCATTGACAGGTCACTTTTTAAGACGCTAGAAATGCCCATAAATGGTGGGTTACCTGAGCCGTTTGCTACTATAATTATTGGTCGTGGGTGTCCATATCAATGCACGTTCTGCCAACCCGCAGAAAAAACTTTGTTCGGAAATAGAGTTCGTATGCGTGGCGTAGATCATGTTATGAAAGAAATCGAAATGCTAAAGGTTAATTCTTTTTATATCCACGACGATTGTTTCATTGCGTTCCCAAAATATGTAGAAGAATTTTGTCGTAGGATTAAGCCAATGAATTTAAAATGGTGGTGCCAAGGAAGAGCAGATTTAATTGTAAATAATATGAGTACGGTAAAAAGGATGCGTGATGCTGGACTAATGGGGATGATTATTGGGCATGAATCTGGGAGTGACGCTGTGTTACAAAGTTTAAGTAAGGGGACTACGGTAGCGCAGAACATAGAGTCTACTTTATTCCTTAAAGCATTGGGACTTAATGTTTGGTCAAACATAATGATAGGTTTACCAGACGAAAAACCAAGTGATGTGTTAAAAACGATTGAAATGATTTTGAAGATGAGACCCACGTCAGCATCAATCTGTGTGTTCACCCCACACCCTGGATCGTATTTATATCAAGAATGTAAGGAACGAAAGATTATGCCGGAAAATCCAGATCAAGATTATTATAATAGAGGGGCGTTTGAGAAAAAAATTGAAGGACCAGACTATGAATTTTTACGTTGGGCGTATAACCAAATGAATGAGATCGTGTTCGGGAAACAAGGATGAACTACCAAAACTTTCCGAGGGGGTCGGACATACTAAAGTGTTTTAAAGCAAGACCGGGATTCACGTTTTTCTTTTTTGATTACTCCCAAATAGAATTAAGATTCGCCGCGTACTATTTAAGCGATGTAGCTTGGATAGAAGCATTCAAAAATGGAGAGGATGTACACACTCAAACAGCATACGTTTTATGGGGGCGAAAAGAAAAATCTAAGGACGAGCGTACTTTTGCTAAAAATTTTAACTTTGGGATGCTTTATGGAGCGGGGGTACCAAGAATAGCACGCATGTTAAAAGAATTATTAAGTGGCACAATAGAAGAGCACATGCCAAAAGCAAAGGAAATGCTATCGAGGTTTCATAAGAAGCACCCTAATATTAAAGGATTCCAAAATCTAGTGTGTGATCGTGTGATGTCAGACGAAACCAAACATGAGTATTTTATCGAACAATTAGGTTGGCGCGGGTACCCAAAAAGAAGGGTACCATATAAAGGTTTTATACACAATAGATTTGGTAGAAGGTACAGAATCCCACCAAATGTTTTATATAAAGCACTGGAATGGCTGACAAGTGGCGATGCTACAGGAGACACGCATACAGAAAAATTCGTTGAGGTGTCGGAATACTTTGAACTAAATAATCTTTCTGGTGGCCCTTGCGCTTTGAAACATGATGAAATTATATGCGAAATAGAAGACAACCCGCTTCAGTACATACATGTCAATTCAATTCGCGCTATCATGGAAAATATTCCAAAATTAACGAAAGTATTGCCGATAAAAGTAGATGTTGAATGCGGTAAAAATTGGTTGGAAAAATTTAAAGCAATGGAGCCAAAGAACTATGGACTAAATGATCGTGGATTTTTAGTTGATATAGCGAAAAGGGAATTGAAATCAGAGAAAAAAGAAAATGTTGCTTGGGCTGAGGCTACTTTAGCTGAGTACAAAAAGGTTTTAGACTCGAAGGGTGGTATTTAATGAGCCGTAAATTAGCGGAAATAGATAATGTGATAAGAGGAATTGCATCAGACCTCACCCACAACCACATAAAAATATATGGGCGTGAGCATCAGTTAATCGCGGGACTTTTGACACTCATGTCACCACTTGAAATTAATTTTGAAGGGAAAATTATTAGGGGGTGGATGGACACTTTGTTCTTTGGGGAATCGCAATCAGGGAAATCAGAGACCATCAAGGCTCTTCTTTTGTTGGCAAAACGGGGGGGATATATAAGCGGTGAGGGGCTTAGTAATGTTGGGCTACAAGGCGGAATAGATAAAATGGGTGACACCAATGTTACTAAGCCAGGGTTATTTTCCATCCATAACGGCGAGATTGTCTTTATAGATGAATTGCAGGGGATGTCTGTAGATGATTTTAGTAAGTTGTCGGATGTCAGAATGTCCGGGATTGCCAAGATAACAAAAGTTAAATCTTTTACCGCCCCAGCGAAATGTAGGAAGATATGGACAGCGAATCCAAGGCCTATGTTTGGGGTGAATCATACAGTGAAATTTAATTCTGAAACTTTCCCAATCAACTTGGTTAGGAAGTTAGTTGTTCAGTACGAAGACTTAACTCGGTTCGATCTTATTGTAGGGTACAAGCAAAGTGATTTTTCATTAAAAACAAAAAATAAAGATCTTGTAAAACCAAAAAGGATTTATGGAGAGGGTATTCTTTCTTCTTTGGTGAATATTACATGGGCGCGAAAGACGGAAGACATCATTATCCCAAAAGAAACAGAGGATGCATGTTACTCAGAGTCGGAACGATTATTAAATAAGTATCAGAGCGACTTTCCTATGGTACTGGGCGCGGGACAACCAGATCGTATGATTCGATTAGCATGCGCTTGCGCTTCCCTAACAATAATATCACCTGTTTTAAGTGTGGAATCCTTTGAAAAATTAGTAGTTTACCCGGAGCATGTTCTGTGGGTAGGGCAGTGGTTGGATCGTCTTTTTAATGAGGACGATTTACAGTACGCACAGTATGCTAAAAAATATAACGATAGGGCAAACGCGGCGCATAAAAATAAAGCGATATTGGTTAACAAAATTAGAGCGATTGAAAATCACGAACAACTTCTGTATGCCCTCTCAAACGCAACGTGTATTTCGATAAAGCAACTTAGAGAGGAGGCTCCTGAGATAGACAGTTTGGATAAAATTGTGGCGGGTCTTTTTAGGTCTGGTCTTTTACGATCTACGACACACGGGTATTACAAGACAGATCTTTTTAATGACATACTGCAAAATGAATTTGTTGACGAAACTTCGATACCGGACATAGAAAGTATTAATTTTGACGCTTCCAAATTTTAGGAAGGTGAATTTATAGAAAATGAGGTGGCTGTATAGTGAAACTATATATTTGGGCGGCGATTGGGATGGCGTTCGTTATGATGGGCGCCACGATCATAGGACAGTATCGGATTATTAAGCAGGAAGATACTAAGCAGTTAGCTATACAGAATCCTGCGGAAAAGAAAGCAGAGGTGGTAGAACGTGTCATTACTAGAACTGTTACTAGGGAGGGAAAGCCTATCGAAACGATTAGAGAGGTTATTAAAACCGTTGTGGAGAAGCAAGCATACGTTCCGAATAACGTATCCGAACGGAAGCTCTTTTACGTTGGAGGAACCTACGGATGGCGACCAGATGGAGGGTTCGACACCTGGGGAGTGGGCGTGGGTTACAACGTATTTAGTGCCTTATCCGCCGGAATACGATATGACACAATCGGACCCGGACAAAGAATTGCATTGGAAGTAAGGGTGAATTTTTAATGTGTGGCGCTTGTGGCGCAGTACTGTATTCGTGCCATCTACAAACAATGTTAAAAGAAGAGTGGACGTGTTATTGCAATGACTTTTGTAAACGTAAAGAGGATAGGGAGGAAAATCAGAGTGCCTAAATTTAGTAAAAGTTCAAACGAAAAAAAGAGGACATGCCATATGGATCTACAAAAGGTTTTGAATGAAGCTATTAAATACTATGATTTTACTGTGGTGTGCGGGACAAGAGGGGAGAAAGAACAGAATGAAGCTGTTAAAAATGGGTATAGCCAGGTTAGTTGGCCAAATGGAAAACATAATAAATTTCCTAGTTTAGCGGTTGACATTGCCCCATACCCAATTGATTGGGAAGGCGAAAACAGGTTTTGTATATTAGCGGGGGTCATGAAAACAGTAGCCCAACAATTAGGCATTGAAGTTAGATGGGGTGGGGACTGGAAACACTTTAAGGACTCCCCTCATTGGGAGCTGGTGTCCAAATGAAAAATAAAAAAGTTTTAATCACCGGTGGTTGTGGGTTTCTTGGGCATCATATGATTGAGCATTTCTTGAAGAATACTAATTGGGATATTTGTGTAATGGATGGAATTTCCTACGCAGGGGATTTAAACAGGATGAAAGATATAGGAGTATTTGATGATAAGCGCGTCAAATTTGTGTGGCATGATCTTAGGTCCCTCGTTCCAGACACATTAGCAGTGCATATAAGTGATGTAAATTACATTGTTCACTTGGCAGCAGAAACACACGTCGGTAATAGTATCGTAGATCCATTGCCTTTCATTCATTCAAACGTGCTCGGCTTTGGTAATCTTTTGGATTGGGCTAAAACATTAAAAGAATTGGATAAATTACTACTTTTCTCAACGGACGAGGTGTTTGGTCCAGCACCAATGGACTATGCGTTTAATGAGGAAGATAGATTGAAGCCTGGGAATCCGTATGCAGCCACTAAAGCGGCACAGGAAATGTTGGCGGGAGCATATATAAATACGTATAAGATGCCGATTCTTATTTCTAGGTGCATGAATTTATTCGGAGAGAGACAACACCCTGAAAAGTTCATACCTTTAATTCTAAGAAAAATAATACAGGGAGAACAAATTGAATTGCATGGGACTGGGCCAGATGATTCAGCGCTTCGTTGTTGGACGCATTGTAGAACCGCATCAGACGCCGTACTCAGAATCTTAGAAAGGGGATACGTTGGGGTTAAGTACCATATTGTAGGACACGAATTTAGTGTGTCTGAAATCTTTCGTAAGATTAAGATTATTTACGGGAGGTTAACGCTAGCACCACAATATGTCCCTTTTGAAAAAGCAAGACCGGGACATGATCCAAGATATGCACTTGAAGATAACAATCTAATTGGGTTAGATTGGAGTTGGGCAGAGCACGACTTCGACACAGAATTAAAAAAGACAATTGAGTGGATGATGGACGAGAAAAATAAAAAGTGGTTAAAATTATTATGAGCCTGTGGAGGATTTGAGATGAAAACAAAAAGAAGAAAGAGAATACAATATGCAGGGTGGTCAAAAAGTTTAGGGGATAGGTATGCGATGATTAAATGTGCACTAGGAGATCGACTTACTGGTGGAAAACAGGTAGAGGCGTTTGAAAAAGAGATAGCTTCCTATGTAGGAATGAAATATGCACTGACAACTAACTCTGGGTCATCAGCAAATTTATTAGCAGTTTCGACACTATGTAGCCCCAATATGCCGGGTAGGGTAGTACCAGGGAAAAGCGAGGTCATCACCCCAGCTTTGACCTTCCCGACCACCGTAGCCCCGATTGTACAAAATAACCTGGTTCCTGTGTTTGTAGACTCTTTCTTTGGCGAAATCAATGCTAATGTATTTGAGATTAAGGATTCTATTACCAAAAACACAAGGATAGTCATGCTCCCCCATATGTTAGGAAACCCCCTACAAATCAGTTATCTTTTACAAATGCTAGAAAAACACAAAAATATATTTTTCATCGAAGATTGTTGTGACGCCCTTGGTGCGGAGGTAAATTACCCCAATGGAGTACATGGGAAAGTTGGTTCGTTTGGTGACATTTCTACGTTTAGTTTCTATCCGGCGCATCACATTACTACTGGTGAGGGTGGTGCGATTGCTACCAATAATAAAACAATTTATACAATCGCTAAGAGTATAAGAGATTGGGGGAGAGAATGCACTTGTAAGGCAGGAGAAAATGGGTGCGCCTCTAGGTTCAAATATAAGGTGGACGGAAAAGAATACGATCACAGATATATGTATATCAACATTGGATATAATTTGAATATGACGGAGATGCAAGCGGCACTCGGGAGATCACAGTTAAAGCGAGTAGATAAATTTATAAAAAAAAGGGTAGAGAATTATAATCTTTTATGGAATGAATTGTCTGGGTATGGTAAGGGGATCAACCCTATTCCTATGGGTGGGTACGGAAGAACGCCTTCCCCTTTCAGTTTTCCTATCTTGGTAAAAGGGAAGGCTCCGTTTTCTAGGAATGATCTAGTTCGGTATTTAGAAAACCATAATATAGAAACAAGACTTTTATTTTCAGGGAACATCTTAAAACAACAGGCGTTCAAGGACATTAAACACCGAGTTTCTAAGACGTTGATGAACACCAACGAAATGATGGACGATGCTTTCTTTATTGGTGTATGGCCTGGAATGAATGGGGGGGACATTAAATATATAGGATCAGTCTTTAGGAAGTTTTTCCTTAAATTTTTTGACCCCATCGACGGAAAAGTAATAAAGCGCCAATAAACCAAGCGTCGTGAATGCTGCTGCTGGGGCAGCCATTTTTGTTAAAAGAATGGTTGCTCCTACACCAATGGAAAAAGATATCAAGCGTCTGTATCCTTTAAGTGTTTTCATGTAAATACCCCCTTCCAAATAAAGACAAATAACTTTTTTATTGTTTCGAAGTTAAGAAAGATTGCTGCTCCTATACCAGAAAACACACCAAAAGCGCTGCCCCAACCAATTGCTTTCCAGTTAAAGTTTTGAAGATTGTCTATTTTTGCATCTAAACAAGTATGCACGATGTCATGTTTAATTTCAAACGTTTTGAAATCATCGCGTAACCATGATATCATCTCTTTTATCGTAGTGTTCTCTTTCCTCATGTTATCTTCCCCCATTTCATTTGGTTAATGCCGTTTTACTTCCGATAGTATCCAGTGGAAAATGAAAATCAAGTTCTAAGAGCTCTGGGAGATTTCCTGTCCCGCTACCTGCCCAAGTATCGTCAGTACCCGTATCGCGCCTTACTAGGTTTCCAATAATTATCGAGCTTATTTTTTTTCCTGTTCCTGAAATAACAACGTCTGTTGTTTGTTCGTGCTCATCATTTACCCCGCTACAAGCATCTGTTAGTAAGAGGGTCTCTAATTGGGGAAACGCATCATGTGGATTAGCCCAGGAGTATTCCAGCTTCCATCCAACATTATTGCCGCTTTCTGTGGAACCCCTGGCACTCGGTGTCCAGTGTATATGAACATAAATATCTCCCCCCTCTTTGTATGAGTGCGGCAATTGTGCAGAAAAACGGGCGAAGTCGTCTAATGCAAATTCATAAATGTATGTGGAGGAGCCCCCCCCAGGAGCCCAAGCAACAATGGCTGGGTCAAATACACCAGGGCGGATAAACGATCCTGGAACAATCCGAATATCATCCCAATAGGGAGGATCACTCACTATGGGGAGTAGTGTAGGTGCGTTCCACGTAGTTATCTTTCTAGATACAGCTTTTTCAAGCGCGTTCACCCTCTCGAAAGCATCCTTTATGTTTTCCTCTTTTACTTCGTTGCGTACATCCCTAGGAAAAATACGTTGTACATCAGAAGAACTCGCCATCGTGAGAGTACCCCCCTATACTTTTTTTCTGATTTTTTTTATGGAGCCTAGATCTTTTTTTCTGTTTTCTACTTTCTTCGCGTAATTTTTGCTTTATCTCGCGGGCTTTTTCTGTGTCCCTTTTTTCTAAAGCTTGGTCTAGTTTTGCGCGGAGACCCTTTTTCTTAAAGAAATCTTCCGCAGCTTTTTTACGTTCTTTGTAATATTCTTCCTTAGGAACTGTGTTGACCCCAGAATTCAATGAATCTAAGAAAAAAGATACAGGATTTACCCAATACATATGTTGCTTTGTTATTGGATTGGTCACAGACCATTTATCGCCGGGACGGCCCATGTTTTCCCGTGTAACACGAATTAAGTCAGCAATCATCCAAGCAGGGGAATTAAAAATAAATCCTGACATGGCTCCCGCAGATCTTGTTAGGTTACGCATAGCGGTGATGTCGCCTTTGTATACTTTGTTCGCTGTATTCCAAACTTGTTCAGCGGATTTAAGGATGGGGGATGTGCTTATACTATATAAGGGCGCCCCAATTATAGCGCCAAGAGAAAGACCCGTGGTTGTCTTAATCGCGGCATTTAATGAATGTTGTACCCCAAACATCATGGTTGCCTGTGTCTCAGGCAAAGATAACATGGCGGGTAAAAGTTTTGGGTTCTTTATGGCTTTATACAAATTTTTAGCGGTGGAACGTGCGTTGTGCATAAGATATTCATTTCCACGAATAGGCCATGTCATATACACCATAAAAGGGGATGTGAGGGGATTCATGGTTAGAAGATTTTGTCCCCAATTGGAATAATCAAATTGAGTCTTTATTGTAGACTGGCGTGACATGCGGCGTACATTTGTTTCTGTGTTCTCCGCGAGATCTGCGCCTCTATCCATAAGCCATTGCTCAACCTTCCTAAATTTACCCGGAGCACTTTTAACAAGCTTAAATTTAGATTCTAATTGGGCACGTCGCCCAAGGTTGATGACCGATTTATTAAATGTTTCTGAAGCTTGTTGAAAAGACGTAGCCGCACGAATAAGGTCGGCACCCTTTTTCTTACCGAAGACTTTACTGAAAGCACCACCCCATAGACCCATAGATTTCTCTAAAAGATCCTCGGATGTAGAAGTTAAAAGTCCAGAACGACGCATAATTTCTCCGTATACTTTACCTTGTTTGGTGCCGAGCATAGATTGGAGCACCATTTTATGTCCATTAATTACTGCGGGGATACTTGTTTCTTGGGTGCCAAGGGTCCACGTTTGTGAAAGATTTCGCCAAGCCGCTCGCATATTAAAACCAAGAGTGCCTTGGACAAAAGTGGATTTTAAATTTCTACCCGCGTTTGTCCATGCAGGAAAGCCTCCAGCTTTACTCAGTTCCCCAAAATAATTATATACCGCAAGTTCGGCCATACGCCCTTTATCTTTATCTAATAATTTTAAGTTTCCCACTTCTTCAAATATACTTTTTTTGTACTTGTCCGTGGATATTTTTCTAGTAGCCCAACGGACATATTTACGTGTAACGGAAACAAAATCAGTTTCATATCCCCGAACACCTTTTCTTTTTTTTAGGGGACCCTCTTGTTTCTTAATCCATAATTTTAGTTCCTCCGGTGTCGGGTAATCTTTGTGTTGAACATCTTTAAACCAATGATGCATGTATTGAGTCTTTCTATTTTCTACCGGAATATTTAAAGCTTCCGCTATATTATCAGCGACCTTTTCCCAATTCTTTAAGGCTCTCATAGCCATAGGATTATCTTTAATGATTTCTAAGGATGCCGCTGCTTCTGGGCTACCGTCAGCGACTTCAAACATTAGGCGTGAAACTTCTTTCCCTTCTAATTTTTCTACCTGTTTCAATTGACCCCAATAATCCTCAAATAATGAGCTGTCTAAAGCCTTCATATCCCCCACAACTTCATCCACCTTCGGTGCGTAATATACAGGAGTACGCATTGCGGTGAGAATGTTACCAGATTCATTTGGGTTTCTAAGATCTGATGTCCCCCATCTTCCAGCTACAGGGGCGTTCTCTGGTTTGTCAATAAATTTTTCAAAGTTTTCTATAAAACGTTCGCGCTCCATTGTGTTCTTTAAGAGCGCATTTACTACTTCTTTGGTAGTAGCCTTCTTTATGGCAGTGGAAGTCCCATCTGGATTCATCTTTACTAACATGCCGTCAATTACATTATATCCGTCGCCAATAGTATTACTTGAAAGTGCAGGGTCTACAGCTTTTTCACCAAAGAAAGAAAGTTGTTTTGGTTCCATTGTGGTTTCTATGGTGTTGAGAGAATTCGGTTTTAATTTCCCATCGTCCGCTAATTTTAAAAGATCATCGAAGTATCTTTCTCTTACGTCGTCTTGCATAGAAAGAACAGAGTTTACAACCTTTGACGCGGTTTTAGAATCTTTGATGGGGAATAGAAGATTATCAAAGCCTAATCCGGTGAGGAAGTCAATTCCTAGTGCCAGTCCAACACGATCATTCACATCGTCCATATCACCACCGGATGTTTTGATGATAGCGCGAGCACCGGGGGTAAGTTTTAATTCGTCTGGCATATTAAATTTATCTGGGATACCTAATTTTTCGGTTAAATATAGGGGGTCGAGAGAGGCACCAAGACGAGCGAGGTACTCACCGGTTGGGGTCGTAAGAAAAGTTGACACAGCTAATTGTTTGTCTGATACGTTTGGGTCAAATTCATCAAAGCTACCCTTAAAAAAATTCCCCAAAGATTGTCTGGTAGCAGGTGGGATATACTCGACCATTTGTCCAGCGAAGACAGCGACTTTCTTACGAGTCGCCAAAGCAAAACCACGGGTGACACTCTGTTTTGTTATTGCGGATCTTTGTATCGGGTCAATAATTTCGTCTGCGGTAATTTGCTGTGGGAGTTGTGTCGTCCTTGATATTACTTTTTCTTCGGACGTAGGCGTCTGTTTAGAAAATTTAGAAAAGTCCACCACCTTAGTGTCCCCAGGTTGGACGGCATATTGCTCAAATTTGGATGAGTCCTCTTGTTGTTCTAGTTGGACGTCAGGGGTCTCTACCTTTTCTATGTCTTTATTTGTGTCAGCAAATTTAGAAAAATCAATGGATGCCATGATATGCTATTTACCTTTCATTCGGGCTAATCCGCGATCAACTACGGGTTGCATTTGAGGCAATGCAATTAAGAAACCGTCAATCTTTTTCCTACGCTCCTTTGCGTCTTCGGTTGTATGTAAATCTTGGTTTAATAATGCTAAGGCTTCTAATGGAGTTATCTTCGTCCCGTCAGGCATATTCATTACAATTTCTTCAAAATCTTTGCCAAAGGAAAACTTGAGGTCGTCCTCAAATATTTGGAGACCACTAAATCCGAACAGTAATTCACTATCTTTGGCAATGTTAACGACCTGGACGCCGGAATACGGTTGGTCTTCCGACACTAACATTTCAGATGCAATCTTACCGGATGGGATTTCAGTGGGCATTACACCCTCAATGGCAAATTTACCACCCCAATTAACTTCGGCAAGTTGTACTTTTCCTTTTTGTTTCGTTCCCTCTAATTCTTTTCGTCCAGTTTGTTTTACTGTTTCTACATTAATTTGACGAGTCTCTTTAGCTTTCTCGCGCTCGGTTACTGTCTCAGCGATACGTAGAGCAGTTGGTCTACCTGACGGCTTAACTTTCCCCAAGAAAGGAAGGTTCTCTAGTGCATTATTTGAGTCCATTTGCTCTACGTCTATTCCTGCATCAACATAGGCTTTTAATCTATTGGTTTGGGCATTAATCTGATTTATGGCAAGATCACCCTTCTTTTTTTCAATTTCTGCTAATTGTACTTTTTCCAATAAATCAAATTTCTTTTTACGTTGAGCGTTATTTACACGCGTATGTAATGCTTCCCCAATTACCCGCCAGGCTTCTAATCTACCCCTTGTATCCTGTGGATCTCCGACACGTGGCATTTTATTATTCTCCTTCCTTTTTACTTTTTAAGTTATTCGTTCTTTTTACCACCGAAGATAGCGCCTATAATTCCCGCGACATCACCAAGAAGATCACCAGAAAACTTTCCTGAATTGTTAAGTTGGCTTGTCATAGTATTGGACATTCCCAAGTGTGTCATTTGTTGTAATGAATCTGTGGCACCTATTTGTTGCATATGTAACGCATTCCGCAAACCAATACCCTGGCTATCAAGCGCTGTCCCCAATTGTAACCCCTGTTTTTCAAGTCCCAATTGTGCTTGAGAGGCCATTGTCCCAAAGCTTTCACCGAGTCGCTGGACAGCCGGATTTACGATGCTCCCCTCTTGACCGCCACCTATAAGACCTGTGCGGGAAGCTTGTTGTCTACCTGCATCTTGGACATCACCAAGCATGCCTTGGAACTGCCCACGTTGGGACGTGAAAAGATCTTCCAATCTCCCTCTGGCACCTGCCATTCCCTCACTCAATTTTTCCCTAGAACTCGTTAAACTTGAGTTTAAAGAACCTATTCCCGAATTGAATTGGTCTTCACGTTTAGCGCCTTGATCTGCAAACATATCTTTAAAAAAGTCTAATTGTTGGTCGCCTTGTCGACGTTGATTCCCTTGTGCTTTTGATGATTCTGAATCTGGCCCAATTCCTATACCCCCTAAAACTGATGAAAGCCAAGACATAATATGTTCCCCCTTTTTTCTTTACTTTATTTCCCCAATGTGGGGGTGTATATAATTTTTATGGAATTGATGCTTGCTTGTTCCGCTGCTGCCGCTGGCGTTTCTACTTTTATCTTTACTTTTTTGGCCTCTATGTCCGTTACCCACTGGACCTCTAATTGGTCACGATCAATTCCGAAATCAAGTAAGCTTGAGGCAGTACAATCGTTGTCAAATGTAGCTGTAGCCGAAACCACAAAAGAACTTACGGTTCCATTTACACTCAAGATAACACGATCAAAAAGTTTTTTTCGTGCCAAAGGATCAGGGTCTAACCACCCCGTTTCAAATATGCCACTCTTGTACGTCGTTCCATCATCATAAAACTTTTTATTTGTTAGTTGTATAACCTTTTCTTCCCAACCCTTATTTACACTACGGATACCGGTGGCGTCAATAGACGTTGTATTTCTAAATGTTCTATCTTTATAACTGTACACTAAACTTTTTGTGTATACATCGTCGTCTAAATTAATGATAATTTCATTTTTTTCCGGAAAATCTTTTATCTGGTACTTGTATCCATATCCAGATTTAATCCCAGTATCCAATGTTCCAGTGAGGTCTAAGATGTAATTCCAAGATCCATTATATAAATAAAGACCATTCCAAAAAACAAAGAAAACCCCGACTTTTGTTTTTGCAATTAATTGCTTAGACCCAATTCCTTCAGGCCAAAGTTCACGTAAAGAAGCATACCCAGGAACGCCCTCAAATATTTTTATAACGTTACTAAAAGCATATATTAAAGAACTTCTGAAATTTACAACATCGAGAACGGGCATCGTAGTGTCAATTATTTCTGTTCTGTTGGTGGTAAATGAGTCAATTATACCGGCTAAAGAATAATACATTCTACCTTTATTGCCAACGGTGTGAAGCCCTGAAAAGGTCAACGAGCTCCCGATTTCGTTTATACTTCGATAGATCCCAGGATTTGCCCCCGGCCAAGGTCTGCCGAAACCTTTAAATCCAGTGTTTAATAAATCCACAGCGCCTGCACCAGCTTGAGATCCTCCCACAGACATATTTCCTGTATAGAACAAGACTCCTGTATACACACGCGCATCAAAATTTTCAACATCATTTGTAATACCAATTGGGATGCAGTACCCAGCATTGGGCGAAGTTATTGCTACAATATTATTATTAACAACTATATTCGTTTTTGGTATGACATACGCATCTTGAGAAGCCGAAGCACCGAGTGTCTGATTTAAGGTTCCTGAATTTGCGACCAATCTATATTCTGTACCTGCGGACGCTGAAATTGCAATAGTAGAAAAGATTGGTTCATCGGCATAAGTTGTTCCGCTCGTCAACACCTGCACTCTTGTAGACCCAGAAACAGTGATAGGATACGATTCAAAGGGAAGATCGAGCGGTTCTATGTGTTGGAAATTTTGTATACTGGATGGTAAGGACGCTTGCTTAGCTACAAGATAAGAAAACTCACCTGTAGTCATTGCCCAAGATCCAGAACTATTTGATTTCCAATTTATACTTGCTGATGCAGTCGCTTGTGCATACAGAAGATTTTTTGACGTATTCATAAAAAACCCTATCCAGTAATCTGTTCCAGAAATAGCTGCGCTCGGTGCGACGGTAAAGCCCATCCACTGATGTCCCGTGGCTTGTGTTACAGTAGGAGCCATTCCAATAGTAGAAATGTCTGTGACATCTGTTTCGGGTAAGTTAGCACTGCTGTTTGTATAAATTCTACCATACATATTTCCACTTAACTCTACTTTCCCAGCAACAAAGAGGGTACGTGGCTCATATGCCCCTGGCATATTAGTTGAATCGACACCGGAAATTCTTATTAAAGTAGTGTCTGCTTGTGGAACCGCGGTTAGATTAGGCACTGATGCCGGGGAAGTAGAGTCAAAGACATTTGTTTGTACCCTAACGGGAAGGTTCATGGTATAAGAGCCGTCTGTTTTTTCTGTTTTTAATGTGCCATCTTCCACTCGAATATTATCAAGTTGAATAAATTCTCCGGGAGAAAGTTTGTTCGGGTCAGTGCGCGTATTTAAGCCTTTAAAAGTGCTGAGTTCAAAAGCTAACTCTTTACTATATTCCGTACTCATTATCGTATCACCCTTCGTTGATTTGGGTTACGCGCAGGAGTGCAATACCTTTTCATCATATCCTTCATAAGTTCAGTTCGTTCTCGCATTGTGGATTGGTACATCTCAGCATATTGGCGCTTGTCTTTCAACGCTACTAATAAAGCATCCTTCACAATCAGCGCATGGAATTGGGGAGCATAACTCGGAACATCAGTTGATAAAGACATATTCCCAGTAGCCGTTCCACCAGTCGCATTGTTATGGACCAGATGCTTATAATAATAATAATCTATTTGCGTACCGTGACCCGCAGCAGTCGTAGGAAGTTGCCCAAGAACAATAGTTGTGTTACCATTCTCAGAACGAAAATCCACAATATCCGATGGTCGCCCCGTGTATGTGTTATCCCCGAAATTATTCCAGTAATGCCAAAAACCTTTGTTCATAGTTATATACGCACTGTTTGTTGCATTGAAGGCGGCAACAATTAAATCTACCTGATTATCTAAAGCATACTCTGACACAGCAGCGGAAACAGATAACGAGGCTGTTGCTTTCCTAAAATCCCAAGGTTTGTGGTACCACATGTGCGAGTATGCGTCCTCTAAATATCTATACCTAGTAGCAGACGCAATCGTATTATCACGAATAGAAGAAACAAACCTTTCATCTAAATCGTTTAAGTCGAGACTTCCTGGGGGATTTGCCATTTGTTATCCACCTCCATAATTTCTTCAAAAGTTGAAACCCATTTAGGGACATTTTTTTCTAAGCATCTGTTTTCCGATGCCCAAGCATAAGCGTTCGCTCCCATTTTTAAACGTAATTCTTCATCTTTAATTAATAAATTTAAATACTTCGACCACTCTTTTTCGTCCTTGGCTAGAAAACCCGTTTCGCCATGGATCACCCCTTTATTATAAGGTGTTATATCAGAGGCTACTACAGGGATACCCATAGCTGCGTATTCCGATGTTTTTAAATCGGATTTACAAATACTAAACTCATCATTATTTAAGGGTGCAAGACCTATGTCCGGGCGAAGCGCGTTCTGTCGCCAAGAGTGAGAATCGTAATGTTTGAATTCGTTTAATGTAAATCTTTTTTTTGGGAACTCTTTTATAAAGTTCTCCATTAGCATTGGGCTAGTGGTCCACTCTAATCGCGTTTCTTTATTCTTTTGGAGAATATTTTTTATCGAAGAATGACACTGAAGCCAATCTTGACTATGTGTTGTCCCACCCTGCCAACCTAAACGAACTTCTTTTCCTGGGCGTCTTTTGACGTGTTGTAAATCCCAATTTTTAAAATATAACGAATTGGTCATTGCCCAAATATTATCGTTGTACCCCGAGTATTTTGCTGCCAATATATTAGTAGTGGTAACTATAGCGTCTGTTTCCATGAGTATCGTTTGAAAAAGACGATTGTGTATTAAATTTCTTGATAAGGGAAGTTTAAATTCCTTTCCATCAATCATAGGATTCTCTAAAGCAAAGGTTCCATATACAGGATTCCATGGATTTATTGCAAAAATATTATCATCTACGTCCATTACGATTTTTATGTTTGGATTTGCCATACGCGCATCCAACAAGAGCATTAAAAA
>Ga0075116_10000390_pt1 | contig 20460 bp, 18 predicted proteins | sample AntAceMetag02UKC_FD_69786 | JGI IMG/M metagenome (GOLD analysis project Ga0075116, IMG submission 69786) | Saline lake microbial communities from Ace Lake, Antarctica- Antarctic Ace Lake Metagenome 02UKC | ecosystem: Environmental > Aquatic > Non-marine Saline and Alkaline > Saline | place...
AAATCATTCTCATCAGATGAAAAGGTTTTAGTATCTTCATCTATTGTATATTTAGATTTATCTAATGGTTTACCATACTGTGATATTGAATAGTTGTTCATATTATATTGGGGTTATTTAATGTTTTTCATCTGCTTTTAAGTTAATATTCGTAATCCACCTCATTCGGAAGCGGAATATAGATTGATAATTGTTGTGAAGCCCACGCTCTAATTTTAGATAAGTAGTCTTCCATTTCAGTAGTTGATAATGTCGCTGTTGACCCTATTATACAGGTTTTTGAGCCTTTTGTGCTGATGATCTCCTTCTTTAAAAAGTGGTATTTTAGAATCTCATGTATCTCATTAGTAGTGTAACCAAGTTCATCTGATAGCATTTTTACCACGACTCCATGGTAATATCTATTCTCCTCTCCCGAGCGCTGTTTATAGGCTTTGTACTTATTCATTGTAAGAGTAACCTTCTCGCCAAGTAATCCTTTGGTGTGTGTGAGGAAGCCCTTAACGTCGTCGGGTTTGAATACAGCATGACCCCTTTCGTTTTCTCGGACTTCCCCGTGGAATTTTAATTGCTTCATGTTAGTTGTAGGGTTGATTGTTCTTTTCTTTCTTCCATAAACTCATGGATTGAAAGCTTTGGTTTTCTAAATGCGTGTTTTCCTTTTAATACGAATCGGGTGTGAACTACCCTATTTACTGTACCAACACGCTGGTTTTCTATCTCGTAGCCCTGATCTCTTAGTTCTTTTATTCGGGCATTGTATTGTGCTATTCCCATTAGGAGCATATCCCTTGGTGTGAGTATATTATCATTCTCCTTGAAGGCATTGAGTATTTTTTCTGCTTGTTTCATTTTTATCTTCTTAGGTAGTAAAAATTTACACATTCGTACCAGTTAGGGTCTGTTGCATATCTCTTGTTCATTTGTAAAGGTGTTTGACCCCAGTATTTTCTTTCCAGTAGTGATAGATGGGCCATATAGCCTGCTAAACGGCTTTTGTATATTGTATGGCCTTGGTTATCAGTTCTTCCCCCTGCCTTTAAATTCCCTGGGTTATTATTCCTATATGCTAGTGAGTCTACGTTTAGCCCTCCTTCGCATATACTAACTGATTTTTGCAATAAATATAAATCTCTATATTGTTTTTGGGTTTCTTCTAGTAATTGACCGAACTGTAAACCCTCCTTTGCGTTTGCTTCCAATACTATCTGCGTCTTTCCCCCGTTTACTGCTATCATGTAAAGGACTGCGAGTATCACTATTATTAACTCTATTGGTATCTTTTTCATTTTTATTTTTTTTAATTGTTATTATTAGTTTATGGTCGTTTGCTATTTGATTTGACCATTTTGCCATGATATAAAATGTTGGCATTGTTGCAACCACGAAGATTGCGAGTAATAAGTTTTCCATGTTTTTGTTTTTGGTTAATTTTATTGTTTGTTTTTAGCGGGTGTCACCGCTTTTTAAATTGTAATCCGCTAGGCTAATGCCCAGCAGGGCTACTATTTAAAGTCAGCAAGTATTTCTAGGTGTTCAGTATAATTTTCGATAATACCATCATAGCTCGACACTAATTTGCCGTAAGCATAATTGTAATCAGCGTCAGTATCTAATACCGTGGAACAGTTATCAGAAACCAAGTCGCTATACTCGGTAATAACATTGTCCATTCCAAGCAACATGCTATCCAATTCGACCATTTTAGAATGATAAAATTCTGATGAGTCCTTTTCACTTTTCAACATTACTGCTCCGACTCCACAAGTGACCAAGAGGGCGCAGGCTATCAAATAGATAACGTAATTAAGATATTTCATAATCAAGGGGTTAATGATTAATTAAATTATAACATTATTTTTAAATGGTGTCAAGCATTGTATTTAGCTTGTAACGCTTTGATCTTTTCAGTACCGAGTGATATACCCTCTTTTAGTTTCTCCTGTTTTACCGGATCAAGATATACTCTCATAATGAATAAAGAGTTTTCAAAGTTAGGATTGTAAGCTACAAAATCACACCACTTTCTGCCAGTAACGAGCATTTGCATTTGCATTTGCCATTCGTACTTTGATTCGATCTTCTTTTCAATTAAGGCTTTAAAGAAGTTAATATCATTCGGGCATTTAACCTCTGCCAATCCTTCTTCTTCTACGGTACGATCAGGGCTTGCGCCGACGTTCTCATTAAGCTCAACGAATCCGATAGCCTTTGTCGTTACGCCCTTCTCTAATTCGTACATAGAGATTGCCTGTGCTTCGAGTTCATTACCCCTCTCCATGTCTTTATTGGTGTAATACTCTTTCTCACCGCTTGAAAATGATTCAGCGACAACTTGCCAGCAATAAGTTTCAAGTCCTTTGCCGCATGATCCGATTGCCTGTGCGTGACTAGCGGTCATTTTGCCCTTTCGGACCTCAAACCATTCGTCTGTTCCTTGTTCCATTGTGTGAATTTTCATAATTATTTTAAGTTATAGGTCGCAACCTTTTTATAAAGTATTTTCTGACTCTCATTACTGACAACGTAATACTCCTCTTTGGTTTCAGGTGTACAACCGTTATCGGCTAGAAATTTAACGTATTTATCAGCCTTTTCTTCTTTGGCTTTTTTGGCGGCAAGCTCATTGGCTTCATTCTCTTTACGCTCTTTTTCAGCCTTTTCATCTAAAATTCTTTTGGCTTCCAATTCTTTCTGATCGTCAATGATCTTCTGCTTGTCGGCTTCTGCTTCCTTTTTAACCCGATCAGCCTTCTCCTCTGCGTCACGTTTGATTTTATCCTCGCGCTCTTTGCCCTCTTTCTTGATCTGATCCTCTTTCTCCTTGGCTTCTTTTTTAAGACGCCCCTCATTGTCGCGAGCTTCCTGTGCTTTTTTGTCGGCTTCTGCCTTTGCAAGCTTGGCTTCTTCTTCTCTAGCTTTTCGCCCGGCTTCTTCAATTTCCTTTTTACGAGCTATACGATCCTCCTCCTCTTTTATCTTGCGTTCTTTTTCCACAAGGTATTCGGATTTTTTCTCGTTATAAAACTCTTGGAATTTCTCGGGAGTCATTAATAACAGCTCATCATCGGTCATTTCAATATTCATTTCCTTTAACCTTTCTTTGCGTTCAGGCAAAAGAGTACGTCTTTGCTCGATAATTTTCTGTTCATCAACCTTGTCTTGTTTTTCTTTAAGGTCTTTTTCAAGTGGCTCAATGATTTGTACGAGTTCTTTTTCTAAAGCAATTATTCCCCTCTGAAACTCTAATGCTTCGGATCGTAGTTCCTTACCAGTCCTTTGTAAATCAACCCTCTTACGTTTTAAATCTTTCCGGGCTTCATCTACTGCCAAATATCCTTCCTCGTCCTCAACGCCCTTAATTGTGAGCGCTTGGTATTTTGTTGATAGCTCAATTAGTTCTGCTTTTTTCGGAGAGAACTTTTCCATGTTTAAATCATTCATTAGTTTTATTGGTTATGAAATTCTTACGATCTGCTAAAAGTTTATCTAATCCTTTTCCTTGGCCCCTGTTCTGCTCCCAATATTCTTTTAATCCTTTTAGGTCATTGATCTTTTCGATTGCTTGCTTGTGCTTTAAATCAACGTCAATAGGCAAATTGATGTCATTCTCTTTGTTATCTTCGTCGATAATATCACTATAAAGATCATCGAAATGAAACTTCACCGCTTTCTTGATTACGGTTTTAAGTGCCATTTCTGCGAACCATGCGCGCCAGATGTAATCAGTCTTTGCAACCTTTCGGGCTTTTTCTATATCTGCCTTAGTTAAGGTAGTCATGAAGTTACCGCGCTTATTCTCAATAATACAATAACCTCCTACGATATTAAGCTCTGTTTGATTGAATGGGTCTTTTGGTACATGCTGGTACATAATGTCACCGTTCATTTTAGAGTAAGAAAACTCATCATCTTTATAAACAAGCTGAACATCTATTTTGCTTTCGGGATAAGCTAAAAGCATTTTGTTCTTATAAGCAACATAGTCATAACTTATTCCGCGAGCTTGTAAGGTAACGTGTTTACCATCAAATGCTAATCCTTGCGCCAATACTCTTTTGAATAGATCGACAAGTTCCGCTTCTGTTTTAAATTTAATCCATGGGTTCTTAGCTTTACCCATTTTATCAGTCTCTTTTTCAAGAGCGATAATGTAACTGGCGTATTGTTCAGCGCCGTGTTTTTCGCCAATCAATTTTATAAGGCTTTCTTTAGTCATAATTGTTTTATTAAAGTAAATTTAAAGATCAAGTCCCGAAGCAATATCGGCGTTATAATCACGCCATTTTTCCTGTTCTAGTTCTCCATGTAAATATCCATCTTCATCAGCATAATTGTCATTATAGCGATCAACTGCGCTGTCTAAACCTTTTTCTGAACATTCAACCTCCTGTAATATATCGGAGGAGCCGTGTTTTATATGATTGTTCATTTAGTTTTATTAAGGAACACTCTTAGTATATCAAATTATGAAAAGTATTGCAAGTCTTTTTTTAAAATAACTTTCCAATATCTTCATTTAACACCTTAGCAACGGCTTTCATATTCTTTAAAAGAGGCTCATGGTAGCCGTGGGCCATATTCCATATTGTTCTATAAGATACAGTCGCCACACCCTCTGCGCCCATTGTGCCACGAAAGAGATCAATCAGTTTGATATTGTTCTTCTCGATGTACTTTAATAGTTTAGTCTTTTTTATAATAAGTTTAAGTTAAGTTGCTTATATTTTACATGAAAAGTATTACAAAAGTCAAGAAGTTAACCAAGCTAACATGAGTTAACTACTCTAACTTACAAGGTTGAACTGTTGATTTCCTCGGGTTAGTTGTTTACTGAAAGCTTTCCCTGCTAAATGAATAGGAAAATTTTTAAATAAACAATTACATACAATTAAAGTAGATAGTTTGGCAAGCAAATACTATCCTGTTGTAATTCAATTAGTTTTTAAAGATCAGCAATCGATTGGTATTGTGCGGCTATTTCCTTCGGAAGCAGTCCACTTCAGCGTTTCTATTTTTTATACGAGGTTTTAATTATCCCTGCTCCTCGCCTGTTATTCAGGATGTAGATTGTAAGGCATTGCGGACGTTTAGAGAGCCTACCTCAGGCGTATGCACCTTTTAAGGCTGTGCATTTGACGATACTCTTACAACCTACATTCTAATTAACAAAAATCCCTAGTTCGGTGGTCGTGGTGAAGCACACAAGCGAGTGTCCGACAACCACCAAACTAGGGGTTTTTATGTGCTTCAAGAAAAATCTACCATACATTAAAATAAAAAGCAAGCATAATGAATAACACTCCTTATTTGCCTAGTCCTTTCGGGTCCTTGGCGGGTTACAAACTCAAAAAGTTCAAAAAGCCCCAGAAATATCATTCATTCCCTTTGATGTTCTTCCATAGTCTATGTAACATCACAAACATTTCTTCTCTTGTTACTGTGTCATGTGGCCGTCCTCCATGGGTAAGGCTATTTTTAACACACCAATCTACACCCTCCTTTGCCCAATCGGAAGGTAAATCAGGAAGTACAAAAAATTCCTCTGCATTAATCGCTGATAAGTAGATATTACTTTTCTTGCGTAGTTCAAAATGTAAATGCTGTCCTTTGCTTTTGCCTGTATTTCCACCTTCTCCTAATACTTCTCCTGCTTTTACTGCCTGCCCTCCTGATACGAACAGCTTACTAAGATGTCCGTATAGCGTGAAATAAACAACATCATCTATAAAATGCCGAATAACACAATGAATACCATAAACACTACATTTTCTACCATTGATATATTTCGTTCCATCGTACCAGTTACCTACTGATAACACATCAACAAACATTACTGTACCGTCCGCTACGGCTTTGATTTCTTTCTTAGGGTCATTCCATACCCTGAAGTCTGTTCCGTGGTGGTAAGTAAGATAGGCTGACGATTTTACCCCAAATCGTTGAGTGATATAAGGCACATTAGTTGGAAAAAGTAATTTAAGCATACAATTTGACATTTATGTAATAAATTGATATGGTACTATCTAAATAATATTAATGCTATGTTTGAAACAATATTTATAATTATCAGTTGTTTAATTCTTGCTTTCGCAGCATGGTCGGAATTTAGTGATAGAGATGCAATTATTAAGATTTGTACTATTTTTGTTCTTATTGTTGTCCTTAATGTGCTTAATCAAGTTCTTTCATAACTTCTTCCGCTGTCATAGTCTTATCTACCTTAAAGGCTCTAGCGAGCTTGTCGGCTTTTTTTCGTGTAATTTCTTCATTCTTTACCGCGATCCCTAGAGCAATATCAATAGGAGTATAAAGATCATGAAGCTCATTTGTGACTGGCATGAGGTTTTCGTCGCTCGTGTCACCTCCGGCTGTAACAGGTAGAATATGTTCAAGTTTATAGTCGCCTTTTTTTGACCATGGTATTCCTTCTTTTTCCATAAGTTCTTTCTTTCTCTCTTGTGATCCGCCTTTATCTGTGAACTTAATTCCGTAGAATCTTTGAAGTTCGACAAGGTTTCCTTCGACAATCCCCAATTTTTCTTTTGTAGCAAGAGCCTTCCAAGCATTACCCGGGTCTTTGATAAATGCTTTTGTATAATCAGAAATCAAACCGAACGTACCTCGTTGCTCTAAATATTCTTTTTTAGTAGGATTCTTTTTTTCCTCCTTATCCTTGCTATCTTGTATCACTTTTTTAAGTTGCTTATACAATGTAGGATCGCTTTTTGAAAGTTCTCGAGAACGCTTATTTGCTTCATCCTTTGGCAAGTCTTTAAGCTCATCATAAAGCGACCTTGCCTTGGATGTTTTTTTAAGTTCTGTAATTTGCTCCATTACATCATCTGAAATCAACTTCTTCGATTTTAGTTTTTCGATATAGTCATATTTCTCCTTGCTCGTTTTCATCTCCTCTGTCTGCTCATAAATGTATTCAGAACGTGCGCCATTCGCTACTCCAAGCTGTTTAATGCGTTTTTCTGTGTCACTTAAATCTAACTTTTTCGCTTCAATTAAATCTACAAGCTGTGTATGCAAGGTAGGATCGCTCTTTTTTAAATCATTCGCGCGTTTGTTTGCTTCCGCTTTAGGTAAATCTTTCAATTCATCGTAAAGAGTATCAACTTCTGCCTTGGTTTCTTTGCGTTCTTTTGTCTGTTCTTTTATACGCTCTTTAAGTTCCGGGTCTTTGCCTTGTTCAGATTGCCATTCAGTTTGGAGTCCTCTTTTAACCTTTTCTCCTATGCTCATGTCCTCACCGCCAACAATATCTTTCATTTTTAAATACTCCTCTCGTAGATTTTTGGTAGGGATTTTTAATAAAGCGCCTGCACCGTCGATCATATTAAGAATATCCTTGCTATCACCCTCTCCCTTTAGAACATCTTGCGTACTGTTTATGGCCTTGTTGTACATTTTTAATGCTTCACCACTCAAAGAAGATGGATCGAAAGGCTTTAGGTGTTCGTAGTCGTCCTCGTCCTCCCCCATAGTAACGAGTATCGTCATTACAATCCCTGTCATTATTCCGTATTCTAAAACCTTACCAAATCCCATGAAACCACTTATCGGGCTTAATAGAGTCTTGGTCATAAGGCTAGCAGGGTTCCAGTTCCCACGACTGATCTCGTACATTCCGGGCAACATGAATTGATATGCCACGATCTCCTTTACCAATTTTGAGAAAGATTTTTTGCTCCACTTGTTAGGATCATTCTTCCATTGTCTAACCGAGTCATACCACTTGGCACGGTACATTGATTGTGCCTGTTGAAATGCCCCTGTGGTTCTGATAACCGGATGGGATCTCTTAATCCAGTTTGCAAATTCGGGTAATGCTGATTGCTGTGTGTTCACAACAAAATCTACCGCTTCATCAAGTGCCATTCTGTCGGCTGTTTTCTCGTCGTACCCCTGATCCTTAAATTCTTTTAACTTCGCGTCATACACACCATACCCTGCTCCGACAACACCGACCATATCACCAACCTTGGTGAAGTACATAGCGGTTTCGGAAATATCTACGCCTTGTTTTGTGTAGGCTGTGGTTTCTTGCTCCATCATACCCTTGCTGAAACCTGCTTTTTTGTGACGGTATCTGATTATTGGACTCTCTGAAAGTTTCTCATAAGCCTTTTTGGGGTTGCTGATCGCTTTCATCACTCCTGTTGTAAAGTCTTTTACTGGAACTTCGGCCATCCCTGCAAGTGCGGAAGATCCCTGCGATAGTACATTCCGCGTCTTACCACCGATGAACATAATTGACATCATCTGCTTAATGCTATTTATTCCCTTCGCAAAAACATCTCCATAATCTTGTCCGTTATTAACAACAAATTCAAAGCTATCTACCAACTGCCTGTATGAAGAAGCACCAAAATATTCGATAAATTCGCTCTTAAAATCCTTGCTGTTTATTACTGAACTAATATCCGAAAAGGTCTTGTCATAAGCAACGAATCGTGATATGTCATTCCTCCAATTAAAGAACTTTGTGAAGGCGTCTGACATCAAAAGTGGATTATCATTTTTCACACGTTCCTTGAAAGCGCTCGGGGATAATGTAGTTTTATATTTTTGGTCCGGGGAAAGCATATCCACTCCTTCTTGCTTGGTCCCCATGTATCTGCGTTGCATTGTCCAATATCCGCCTTGCACAAAAGGAAACGGCTTATTGTACTTGTCCTCGTAGGTCTTACTCATTTCGCTCGTGAAGTCTTTATTGCCTATCTGCTTTTCGATATAATCTGCAACCTTCTTGGCTTCTGGCCCCATATTTTTCTTTACGGTCTCAAACATTGGTTCAGTAAAAATCAATACCCTATTTTTAGGATTTTGACCTCCAATATACATTCCATTATTCATTAGAACTTCCCTGTTTTCTTTCATCAAACTTGAAATGTAAATATCCACCATTTCCCCCTGTGAAAGCCATATCTTTAAATCCTTAATGTACTTTTGTTGTCTAAACTTCTTTAGTTTTCTATCCAGTTCAAGCCCTTTGTAGGCTTTGTTTACTTTTGTGATTACTTTGCCTTTCAAAAATATCTCCTCAAACATTTTCTTGTCTTTGGCTATGTAATCAGCCTCAATGTCAAAAAATCTCTCGTTAGCCTTTTGAATAGGTCGATATAATACGTCTTTAAAAAATCTGCCACCTCTCACCTTGTCCAATAACGAAACTATTTGAGCATATCCCCTGTCGAATATGTCCAATACGTTGATCGTTTTAGTTAAGAAATTCCCTTTCTTATTGTCATTCGGAGTAGTTATCTCTCTGCGTGACTGCATGTTCTCAACTGAATTTTCAATATCAATCTGCAAGTTGATCGCCCGATCCGCTTGCTGAAATAGAAAGCTCTCCCTGCCTGTAAGCTGTTCCTCCTTAATCCGGCCGAGGATGGTTTTAAGCTCCTTGCTGTCCATATCCTTTAAGCCCTTTGTGTTCTCCACCAATAAAGCATAAGTCACAAAATCCTGTGGAACTAAATCGGTATTCGTCTCGATCTTATCGGATAGTTCTTTTTCAAGTAGCTGATTTTCAGCAGTTGAGTTTTTGAGTATCTGCTTATACCCATTCCGTACAAGTTCATATCTTAAAGAGGTCTTTCCTTTCTCCTTTTTCTTCGCTTCGTACTTCTTCAATTCTTTAGGGATCGCCTTGCGTAGATCCCTTACTGTACTTTCCTCCAATAGATTTTCCATTCTGTCTAAAGCCTTTGCAAAGTCCTTTTCCGTTGCTTCATATCCCTTGGTAGTGATCTTTCCATCGACCTTGTTGATCCCGACATTCTTAATCATCGGTAGCAACTTACCTCTTTCATTAAGAGAGAGATGCTTTTGAGAAAATTCGGTAATAGATTCTTTAGTTGTTTGAATATGTTTCAGCTTTTCCTTTTCGGTAGTCGCCTTCTTATAAGCGGTTTCAACCTTACTCCTTAATTTAGTAAGCTCATCTTGCCGTAATATAGCTCGCTCCTTGCGCGTGAGTAGCACCTGTGCGCTGTTTAGCTGTGCTAGGCTAGGCATATCCATAATCTCATCAAACGCCTCTGTATCAACGAGGTCTTGCCCTGTGGCTTCGTTAAATCTTTCGATCATACGCTCAACATTCTCCGGGTAGTCTTTTCTTAATGTTTCGATGTCCCCGCTCGCGTACTTCTTCGTATCTTTTAACTTACGCATTTTGTCGAATAAAGCTAAATCGCCTTTAGTGAATAGGCTCGTTTGCGATTCGATCGCGTCTTTTTGTATCGCGCGTTCGGATTGTTTCTCTAAAATCTGTGTAGGTGTAGGCGGTTTCTCTTTCTCAACCTTCGGCTCCGGGGTAGGCATAGTCTTTGGCTTAACTTCTGTCTTTGGTTCAGGAGTAGGCATTGTCTTGGGTTTTGTAGGTTCCATTTTCTTTGGTACTGGCATTACGTCCATTAGCTTTTTCTCCTGTATTTTCTTTGTATCAGCGTCAATATCTTCTTTTTTTAGTTCTTCCAGTTTTTCGTATATGTTCCCTGATTGATACTCAAAATCGTCGTAATACTTACCTTTGTAAACATTAAGACCTTCCTTGCCTACCTTTGATGTATCAATGCTCCCGTCTGCGTTCTTAGCACCCCAAACAGCCAATTGCTCTTTCGTATAAGGAATTGCGCTTTTGTAGTATTGACCTAGCTTTTCATTTCCTTTTCCCTCTTTAGATACTCCTTCATCTTTCCTTGTTTCGCTAGTTCGCTTAGTTCCTTCTTTTGTGCTGGGCTTAGTTTGTTTAATGCCTTCAACAAGGCTGTCGTATTGTTCTTGATTAATTTTTTCGCTCTCTCTAATTGTTCCCCGTTCCGCTGATTCATCTCCCAAAGGTACGGGTGTTTCGTTTTGTCGATCTTCATAGGTTGGTTGTTTAACTGGTTCTATTTTACTCTCATTTTCGCTTGGTGTCAAGCTATCCTCGCCAAACATTGAACTTTGACCTTTTGGCGGTATATTTCTTCCACCTCTTGTATCTCCAGCGATTTCTTTTACTGCCTCTTTTAAAGTTCCAACATATTGAGGGCTTTTCATTAAGCTATCAAAAGTCATTATCATTAATGTTTCCTGTAATAATCTATCTCTCCCTTCTTCCGTAGTAATAGGATCATAGTATTTTCTTTCATCTATAAATGCCTGTGCTGGCTCTCCTATTTCTTCCTCCAGTATCTCGGGTATTATACCGTCCCACCTGATACCCTTTTCAATCTTTTTCATTACATTTGCCACTCCTTCGTTTTTTATCCACCTGTGCATTACTGTACGTTTCAGATTCCTTATTGCTTCTGATTTCGGTATATTCATATAATCTCCCAATCTTTCTGTGTAGTTTTCCACAAACCTGCTCCCAAAGGCTCTAGTAGTAGCTTCCACGAATCCCATATCATTTTGAACCAACTCGAAAGCCCCACCTTTTTTATCATCAATAAATTCTAATTCAGGTACAACATTCCTCTTAATAACCTCTAAAACTGTTCCTTGTTGCAATGCTGTCTGTAATATCGTACTAGGTATTTCTTTAATTATTCTTTCTGCCTTTGTCTGAAAACTCCTTTCAATACTGTTTCTTATTGTTTTTCCTAGCTGTGCTTCGATAGAACCTAAAACATTTTTTGATACTTTCTTTTTTAAGCCTTTAAGTATGGCACTCGATGTCATCATTTCTGCACCGAACTCGGCACTATCTACAAGCCCCATTGATAATTCTGAACCTGTCGACCTTACTTGGTGCTGATCTATTAAATAATTACTCTTCAATATATCATCTTCTACTGTGTAATCCTTTTCGTCTTTCTTGGATAGTTTGAAAAGGTCGTAGTATTTTACTGCTTCAGGTATTAATGTAAATCTACTTACTGCCCCCTTCACATCTTTTACTATTGTATCTGTTGTGTATTGAGGTTTCCCCGATACTACATTTGCCATGTCCTCTTTAGCCTTTTTGAGTTTATTTAATTGATACCGTTTTTTATTGTTAGAAAAGCTCATGCTGTCATTATCAAAGTCTTTCTCTATCTCGGCAATTCTTTTGTCTAAGGTTGTTACTCCTTTCTTAAAAGCTGGTATTAATTTCACTCTTTCATTCTCCTTTTCTAATGCCTTAACTGACTTATGGTAATCGCTTCCACTTCCTTCGTTAACTCTTATCTTGCTAATAAACCTTGATGTTCCGGTTATTGCCCTTTCTAAAAACGGTTGCTTTTCGCCTTTTTGATTTAACTGTTCGTCGCCATTAATAATATCGTACTCTTTCATTATTTTGTCTGCGTGCTGTATTCCTACTTCTCCTGCCTTGATTTTTTTCTTTAGATCATTTACTAATTTAACTCTCTTATCGTCTTTTTTATCTGCACGGCTAAAATCAAACTTAGCCTTCGTAGAAGGTAGTTTAGCTTGTTCAGCTTTATTTGTGATATAACCACCAACGCTTGATTTTATTCTATCCAAAGTACCCGTCCTAGTTTCGGGCTTCGCTGTATATTCTTTCGCTTTAGCTAGAGCGCTTTTACCTTTTTTTAAAGCATTAAGGTAAGTATTTGGGTCGAATAAGCTCGTCATAGTCTAGTGTTTAAAATAAATCTTCCTCAACAACTTCTTCTGTTGGGGTGGCATTACCTTCATCATAATCACTTGCCCCGTAAACTTCAGATTCGGCTTGGTCTGTAAACCCAGCTTCTTGTGCTAGTTTTTTGTATTTATCCTTTAATTCCCCTTCAATAAATCCCCAATCTTCGCCGTACTGACTCTTTAATTCATTGATATTATACTCGCCCATTGTAATTTTCTCGTCCAAACCTTTGTTAGATTCTATCACACTTGCTACACCACTTTCAGGGTTAAATCTAAGAACTGTTGCAATATGGCCATTATCTACATTCGGGTCATTTACTCCCAAAGGAATTGCTAATTTATAACCGGGCTTTGGATTATCTCTTGTAGTAACTTTATTAATCTTCTCGGCCCATGTGTCGCCAACCTTTGAGGCTGTCGATACTGTACTTGCGAAAGTTCCACATTGTCCGCCAACCGTTCCTACTCCAAAGGCTTTTTCAGTTGGATTAGAAGCCGTGCTAGCTGTTACTTTTCCAGCGCCAACCGCTGTACTTGTAGCAACAATCATTCCAGTTTTTTTGCTAACTGCAATTACATTCAGATCCCCGTTATCATCTCTCTCATATCTAATATTAAGGTCGTCCCCTGCGTTATCGGCCTTAAACTTCTCTATTGCTGTTTCTGTAAATCCGCTTGGTAGTCCTGCTTTTTCTTCTGTGTCTGCAATTTGCTGTTTAACCTCATTAGATAATGAAGAATAGTTTTCAAGTGAATAGTTTTCTGCCAATAGTGAAAGGTCTTGCCTAGCAGTTTCAATATCTTCCATTTTAATATCTCTTGTTTTATCTGCTTTATCTTCTGCCCTTTGTCTTAATTGGTCTGTCCTTGTAATAACATTCCTTGAAAGTTCAAACCTTGCGTCGATAACGTCCATACTGATTTGAGAAATTGTATTATTGTACTGGTCTTTTGCGTTATTGATAGACTTAACTTTATCCTCGTAAGCCATTTCTTCATCTTCCATTATGTTCATAATGAAGCTTTGAAGGCTCTGATAATTAGCTTGTATTTGTTCTTGTTTCCATTGTTCTACCTTTATTTTATCGTTTTTATATTCATTTGTTAAAGCAACAACTTCGGCTGTGTGTTCTTGGTCCTGAAAAGAAAACTCTGTTTTAAGTACACCAATAGCTTGTTCCCCTTCCTCTACGGAATCGAGCAACATCTTATTCCCAGCCATGGACCCAAAACCCCCAATAACGGCAAGCATGTTCTCCTCGTTCATTGTTTTACGGTCCAATTGCTTCTCACGTTCTGACATTACCTTGCGTTGTGTTTCTTCTAATCTTAACTTTGCTATGCGTAATTGCTCTTGGTTTGCGTCGTATGCCGCTTGAATTTCTAAGTTCTGTACATCAGCACTACCAGCAATCAAAGCGTTCTTTTGGGTTGAAAGTTCCTTCATCATTCCCTCTAATTCATTCAAAGTATCCATTTGATGAGTGTACAATTCTTCGTATGATTGTATTTTTTCGTCCTTTTGTTCCTCAAATTCGTCAAATAATCCTTCCATTCCTGACTTCCACTCATTGTAACCCGGCTCTAATTCTTCCTCTGCTTGTCCTGAAAAACTATCTGTCGGTGCTATATCACTTGTTGGTTCAGGTGTAGGAGTTGTAGCAGGTGGAGATGGTTGAGAAGTTACGGGCGCTGTCGGTACTGTTGGTTGAGTAGGTGTTGGTGGTTTGTATGTTCCGCTAGGGTCTTGTGCCTCTCCATTTATAGTACCACTTCCAGCATTAGCACCTAGATTTGAAGGAGTAGAACCTGCTATTGGATTTGGATTAGGTGTAGGAGTAGCGGGAGTTGAAGGTAACTCATTCATATTTGATAAATCCTCCGTTGTTTTAGGTGTAGTTACAGGTGTTGTAGGAAGTGCAGGTTTGTTTGGGTCAGTACCAGCAAACCATGTACCACTTTTCCAATAATTTATTAATCTGTTTTCCATTTAAGTTTTTATTATGTAATTTACTGTTAAGTAAGGTTGTAGTAAGCTGTGAGATTGAGTAGCGTCTGCTAGTGTTGAAGCACTAGTAACACCAGTCGATGAGAGTGTTGAAGTAGCACCATAGACTTTTCCTCCACCAGCTCCGCCACCATTATACAATGGAACAGGGTGCGTATGAGCTGGTACTCCACTTTGTTCTCCAGCTAATTTATGAGTTTTCGCTCCACCTTCTGCTCCTATCTCGTAATTCTCTCCGTAAGCAACATCATCAATATTTAGAGTAAATGCTCCTTTATCATTAACTTGATAAATACCATGACTAATTAATGATAAGTCATCTTGAGGATTAGCTAAAGGTAAGTATACCTTAGTCCACACACCTGCCTGTAAGGCTGGTATATCAATAGTTTCTGAAGGAGAAGCAATCGCCGCTGTATCATCTATCATATATTGTAGATCGCCTGCACTTAAAGCTATTGAACTCTTTAGCCATACTCCTATTGTAGTCTGAGCGTATAAATTAGCTACTGATACTGTATAATAACCTAATATTTGTCCTGCTCCCGCCCCACCATCAACTGTTAATTTAATTGATTTAGACCCTGTTTTGTAATCCGTTGCGTCTGTTGCAGAAGTTACGTCTGCCCCTGCTGTCCAGTTAGTTTCGCAAGCATCAATTACTGTTTTTACTGAGGTATCTACTCCTATTGGTATCCTATTCTCCATGTTTGGAACATTGAAGGTAGTTGAACCGTCCCCTCCCCCAAATCTATCTGATATAGCAGTAAATAATCCAGAATAAGTAGTTCTACTTACCTCTGACCCATCACATAGTAAATACCCAGCAGGGGCAGAAGAACCAATATAAGAATAAATAACTCCTGCAGGAATACCTATTCCAAAATTTCCCGCAGAGTTTAACTTAACCAATTTTCCTGAATCAGCAGTAGGGTCAAGAACACCTGCTGTTGCAGTTCCATTCCCTGTATCACTATCTGTCCAGTCATCAGCACCAGCACCACTTATGTCTGTTCCTACTGTTCCTGTTGAAGTTTCTAGTACAAGAATAGCAGATGTTGAAGTTGTATCTGCGCTTGTGAATATAAAGTGATCCGTTGACCATGTAACTGTTTCTAAGGCGCTTGTTTCTATTCTTATATAATGTTGAAGAACAGAAGCAACGTCGTCCATATCTGTAACAATTCCAAGAGGCCCCGTAGCCGTCATGTCCATACCATCAACATTGTAAGCCGTTCCGTCGATTGTCGCTCTGAATGAAGCGTCTGCCAAGTTATCCCATAAAGCTACTGTTGTTTCTGCGCTACTTCCACCAGTTAAATAGCCGGGTGTATAAATTACATGTTCATCAATAATATTCGGTACACAAAGTGCGGCAACAAGAGCGTCTACATACGATTTGCGAGTAGCTTGATTTGCAGTTGTCGGGTCGCTTGCTGGAAGAACTGGAATAGATGTAAGTGTTTTAACCCCTGCAATTGTTTGCGCTCCTGTTAGTTTAACTACTTCGGCAATATATTCAGAATGTCTAACAAATTCATAACTTACTGGTACTGTCAAAGCAGAAGCCCCTAGTGAGCCGTCTGCGATTATATCAGAATAAACAGTAGTTGTAGCGTCTGCAATTGTAGCAAGTAATTTCCAATCGCCAGTATCTCCTGCTACGGTTCGGTAGATTTTTCTTGAAACTGTATCGTCGTCGCCAGTAGGAATAGCAGTTAAAGCAACTGTTTTATTGCTTCCTGCCGTAGTAATAACATTTGATTTTGTTCCTGCAATAGTTTCTCCTCCTAAATCATCTACGTATGAAATCTTATAAGAATGAGTACCAAGATCAACTGAACCACCTGCCGAAGGGGAGCCTGCTGTACAAGCTGTTGGTACTGTTGCACCTGCTTCAACATCACACTTTGGTGCTAAGGTAAATATCTTTTTACCTGCGATTGTTTCGTAACCTGCATTTGATACTTTGTCATTAATAAGATAATGAACATTTGTTTCCTGAATAGTATCGTTTACAAGATGAGTCTTTTTATTCCCTGCCACTTCAGTATCAGTTAAAGCAGTCAAAGAAAGCCCTCTAAGCATTGATGAGATTGTTAAGCCTGCTTTCGCCTGCCATTTTATGATCTCTTGATTACTCTCTCCATTCTCCAAAACTGCATAACCATAGTCTTGCGCTGGGGCAACATCAACATTTACCTCGGTGGAAGAAGTTGACATTACTGACTGTAAGTCTTGATTGTAGAATGACTCTACAAAGATTTTGTCTGCCATGATAATTTTATGTTATAAGATTAAATCTTAAGCCATTCCATATTCTACTTATTTCACTTTGGCTTACTTTAAATATTTTCGCAACTTCCCATTGTTTAAGTTTTGGTTCAAAGTTTTTTAGGTGTTTAATAACTTTTACTTGTTTTTCATTTAGCTTAGATAAATTACATTTAGAACCACATTTAACAGTTTTTCTTCCCTTACTATAAGCTATTTTAATGTTCTCTGATTGAGTACCCCATTTTAAATTTTCTAATCTATTATCATCTTTTTTATCGTTTAAATGTAAAATACATTTATAATTATTTGGGTTATTAAGAAAACTCTCACCAATTAATCTATGAATTGTTTTTTGATATTTTTTATTATTTTTATAAAGACTAATCTGTACATAACCTGTCCTCAATATTACTCCCTTAATCTTTACTAATTTATCACCAATAATAGAACATTTATTTTTACCACCTATTTTTGTCCACTTTGAATATACCTGACCTTTATCAGAAATAAAATAACCTGGAAAGTTTAGAATTGTTCTTATATTCATATATTGAATGGTTGTTGACTTGCGGGTAATATTCCTAATTGTATTTGTTCAATTTCAATTCTTTGGCCGTCTAGTTCTGTGATAATACCAACTGCAAACATGTTATTTATATGAGAAGTAGAAATATGTTTAGAAAATGGATAAATTGTAGGCTCGTCGTCTGCTTTTACTGTAGAACCTCCAAATGGTTTTGCTCCAAATATTACTGAACCAATCGGGCTTGCTATTGATGTTTCGCCCATTTCATCTGATGTAGGTTCAGGAATTACATAATCTGTATAAGTATTATAGTTCCCTTTGTATAGCCTTACTGTAACGGCTACACCCTTTGAACGTCCACCTCTTATATAAATTCTCCTGTTGCGATAATTCAAGTCAGGACGTTGAAAATCTGTAAAATTCAATCTCACTTCAAAAGGTATTGAGAAAGAATCTCCGAATGAATATCCGAATCGATCTAAATATAATTGTCCTGAATCTGTTGTCGCCATGAAGACCTTGTTATTAGCCGTTGCCCATTCTTTAACAGAAGGAAAACGATCAATCCCATACCCTCCACTCACTATGTTGTAATTAATAACTATATTTGCCTGTGAAGAACCTTTCTCCGCCAATGCTATTGTATAGATATTGTCGTGATAATGCGCTCGAGCAATACCACTTTGGTCAGTAGCCAAGTTATCTTTAATACCCTTGATTATGGCCGATATGTCCCTTGTTCGTGGGTCGTCGCCCATGTCTGCAACTGCCCCTAATGCTCTTATTTGAAGGTCAGTAGTTAAAAACCAAATATCATTTTCAACTGTTATTGTTGATTTTTGATTAACCGCTCCACCAGTAACAGAAAACGGTTGAGGAAAGTAAACTGTGTTAGAAGCGTCTATTACTTTTGGCACTATGTAATGAATAGAATCTCTTTTGAAAACATAAAGAGTATTTTTTAAGAACCTCAATGCTGTGTTTTTTCCGCCTTTCCCCACAAGTTCTGTTTGTGCGCTTGTAGCAAAATCCTCTACATAATTAATATGCGAAGCCGTAGCTGTTCTTGAACCGTATACTGTCGCTTCTGCGCCCTGTACACCTGTTATCCACATCTTTTCCCATGCAAACTCTATCATGGATCCCTTCGGCATTGTGGCCACGCTGGCGAATGTTGTCGGGTCGCTTATCTTTCCCCCTCCTTCTGTTTGGCTAACTGTGTATAAACTGTTGATATATTGTGCACAATCAGTATCTTCATCTGTCGATAATGAAGCTGTAAGGGCCACTCTTGAACTAGACTCTGTGTCTACCATGTACCACTCTTTATCGTAAAGAGTAGCAAGGTATTCAGTAGTAACACCACCAGTAGTATATTCGTATTTTGATAATCTCCTGTAATTACTAGAACCTGCCAATGCGTCTAAGAAAGGATTATGCCCTGGGGAACTTTTGATCTTCCCTTGGTCGAAATAGCAATTCTTTCCGTAATAGCAGTAGTTATTGTCTGAACGGTTGGAAGCACGATAGTTAGCGAGTCCATTAAACTCGATAAAATTTACATTTGTGATTTGCTTGTGTCGTCTTTCCATATTAGTCAAAGACCGTGCCGGTCGTTTTTTTATTTCTTATATCTGATTGTTTCCCATAAGTAGCGTAAAACTTTCTTACAGCGTCATAGAATAATCCACCCCCTTTATCTCTTGGATTTTGAGGTGGCCTGTAATAATAATCTGAACCTGATTGCATGTCTATAATCATCAATTTACCAACTGATCCGTTCACAATCAAAGCAACACGCATATTGTTTGGTATAAGGGTTGTTATATCTGTCCCAGTAGTCATACGTGTCATTGCAGGAGTATATATGAATATAGCCCCCATAACGTCGTTGCCCTTCTCTAAGAGGATATAACCGTCAAATATGGCATAGTTCCTATTATTGGAAATATTTGTATTTAACATAGTCGTAAAGTCCACAATATCGTAAGGCAAACCATCTATGTTTAAATGCTGGACCTTCTCTTTGTCTATTTCAGAAGGTAGCGCATAACACGGCCTTACTGTTATTCCGTCTGCATGGTTGTTTGAAATAGCAGTAGCACTACAAGTAAGCGTAGTAAGTGAGTCATTTGCAGTATAATCAATAAATTCATTCTCTATTAGAATACGTCCTGAAGCAGGATATTCAGAAGAATCATCTAAAACAATTGAAGTATCTGCTGGCTCAATAGCCCCGTTTAAAGTGTTGTCCTCGATAGTTTCAAATTCGTGTTCATCTGTTCGGACGTTCACTTGCTTATTCGGTTGATTAAACACTTCCTCGTATATCTCATTCATTGTGTCATATATCAAAGTAGACGGAAAAGCTTCCGAACCTGTAATATCTTCCTTTAACTGACGAAGTATTTTAATCTCTAATTCCTCTGCTGTTAAGTTTGTTTCGCTCATTTATTAAGTTTTTTAGTGATACGAGAAATTATAAGACCCACTATAACAGTAATAATATTATTTGGATCCCATGCTGTTAATTGTTGGATTAATATATCTCCTCCCCCTGCTATCGATTGAGCAAGTATATACCAATACAAGGCTTTCATATCCTTGCAGGTAAAGAACTTCCATATTAAATTGGTCCACCATTTCACACTTTCTGTGAATACTTGTTTAATTTTTTGCATAATTATTGAGTTTAAAATCTGTTAAAACGAATTTGGGGTTTAATGCTTTGTATATTTCATCTATCTTGACTTCCACCGAAGCAATCCTTGTATCAAAGTTTTCAATCTTCATGTAGATACAACCTGCGGAAAACGCAAAAGCAATTATTGTTAATACTACTCCAAGGCTTATCCCTGTGCTTTTGTTTAGTGTTGCCATTAAGATAGTTTTTTAATGATAGAATGATCTCCTGTGATGTCTGAATAAGCTACTTTAGCGCCTGTACCCATAGTGTAAACAAGGCTTGTTAGGGATAGTGTACCTAGTACATATCCGCTCCCTGTATCTTCCCAGCCTGTCCAATCTGTATCTAAGCCATCTACTACATTCGGAAATA
>Ga0075116_10000395_pt1 | contig 20344 bp, 22 predicted proteins | sample AntAceMetag02UKC_FD_69786 | JGI IMG/M metagenome (GOLD analysis project Ga0075116, IMG submission 69786) | Saline lake microbial communities from Ace Lake, Antarctica- Antarctic Ace Lake Metagenome 02UKC | ecosystem: Environmental > Aquatic > Non-marine Saline and Alkaline > Saline | place...
TATTGTAAAAGCATACTATACTCCAGCTGAAGTAGTAGAAGAAGTCAGAAAAATATCTTAAAATATGAAAAAATTACTTTTAATAGTAATGGATGGTTTAGGAGAAAAACCCTTAAGTGTTCTAGGGGATAAGACACCATTAGGGAAAGCTAATACTCCTAATTTAGATCATTTAGCAAAGGAGGGAATCTGTGGCGAGATTTCTCCTTTTTGGTTTCCTTCTCAGGGTTATCCTCGTTCTGATACTGCTCATTTGGGTTTATTTGGATACGACCCACATGAATATTATCTAAACAGAGGGCCCTATGAGGCAACAGGGATAGGGGTAGAATTAAAAGAGGGAGATATAGCCCTAAGAGCTAATTTTGGGACTGTAGACGAAGATCTTAAAGTGGTTGATAGGAGAGCTGGGAGAATAAGTGAGACAGAGTCTTTAGTGAAATCTCTTTCAGAGATAAAAGATATAGAAGGCGTTGAATTCTTAATCACAAAATCCTGGGGACACAGAGCTATTCTTGTTATGAGGGGAGACAATCTTTCAAGTAAGATTGAAGATCCTGATCCTCATAAAATTGGGTTGAAAGTTGGAGACGTGAAGGCCTCAGAAAAAGAGGCAGAATTTACATCTCATGTTTTAACGGAGTACTTAAAAAAAGCGCATGAAATTCTTAAGAATCATCCTTTAAACAAAAAAAGAAAGGAGGATGGAGAATTGGTTGCGAATTATCTTTTATTAAGAGGGGCGGGGGAAATGGAGAAAACTCCTTCTTTTAAAGAGAGATATGGTCTCAATTCTGCTTGTATTGCAGGAGGAGCTTTATATAAAGGAATAGCCAGAATTGTAGGGATGGACCTGATAAATGTTGAAGGGGCAGATGGTTCAGCGAATACAAATATAAAAGGAAAGTTTCAAAAAGCAAAAGAAATTTTGAATAATGAGGGAGAATTTAAAGACAAGGAATATAATTTTATTTTTCTTCACATTAAAGCCACTGATTGCCTAGCTGAAGATGGTGATTATGAAGGTAAAAAGAATTTTATTGAAAGGATAGATAAAGAGATAACTCCTTTATTTGAATTACAAAATAGTTTAATAGCCATTACGGCTGATCATTGTACTTGTTGTGATTTAAAACGTCATTGTGTGGGAGAAGTTCCTCTTCTAATCTCAGGTGATGGAAAAGATTCTGTTGAAAACTTTTCAGAAAAAACTTGCAAGGAAGGTGGAATAGGTAGAATTGAAAGTCTTAATTTTATGAAAAAATTTATAGAACTTTCTAAAAAAATATAGTTGGATCTGTTAAAGTTTTTTAGGTCAGTTGACGCTAAAGGTTGACTGATTTTTTTGTTTGCAATAAATTTTTTAGGTACCGGACGTTCAAATCCCAGCGTATGCCGGTTGATACCTGGCATCAACCGTGGCCGAGAACGGTTCCTTTAATTAAAACTGAGTTTAAAATACACGGGTAAAATACACGGGTAAAATACACGGGTTCAACCCGTGTATTTTATGTCTCTTGGAACAGACCTCCGAGAGCCACCTTGAAAAACATATTGCCTCTGTAATTCTTTACATTCTCATTTTCCTTTCTTTCATGTTTAAATGTTAGGATGTTTAAATGTTAGGATGTTTAAATGTTTATATGTTTAAATTTTAGTATGTTAGGACGTTTGTGTCTTCAAATATTTATGATATAATTTGAACATATGAATAAAATTTTTAAAAAGCCATTGTTAATAATTATACTTTTGGTAACGTTTCTTGTGTTGGGTTCTTTCTATATCTTCCGAGGGACAGAAGAGGGTAATGATAATTCTCTCTCTTCTGATGAAGTTACAGAAAAAGTTATTAATTATATCAATGAGAATTTAAGTTCTACTCCTGTTACTTTTGTTAGCGTAGAAGAGGAGAGCGGTTTATATAAAATGAAGATTGAAATTGGAGGTCAGGAATCAGATCTTTATGCTAGTAAGGATGGGAATATTTTGTTCCCTAGTTTTATTAGTACGGTACCACCTGAGTTAAAAGAAATTGTCAAAACAGAAGTTCCTGATGTTCATCTTTTTGTGATGTCCTTTTGTCCATATGGTAATTTAGCAGAAGGGATTATGGACCCTGTTGAAGAATTACTTAAGGATAAACTTGATATCAAATTAAATTATATTATTTATTCTGATTATGCATCTGGTTATCCAGTATATTGTTTAGATGAAGAAAGTACTTATTGTTCTATGCATGGCATACAAGAAATCAATCAAAACATTAGAGAGATTTGCGTTCAGAAATATCAACCAGAGAAACTTTGGGATTTTGTTATGAATATAAACGAAAACACGAGTTCAGAAAATGTTGATGAGAAATGGGAAGGCATTGCTAGTAGCCTTGGTATTGATATTTCTAGAATCAAAGAATGTCAGCAAAATGAAGGAGTGAATATTTTAGTTGAAGAGCTCAAACTTACTGGAGCTAAATATCTAGTTCAAGATCCTTCTAATCATCAAGGTAATGAAGAAATTAGTATTTCTGGATCTCCAACTCTTGTCATAAATGGAATTATCTATGACGGTGAAAGGTCTTCTGAGGGATACAAAGATGCAATTTGTTCTGCCTTCTTAAATCCTCCATCGGAGTGTGAGGAAGAAGTTGAAGGAGGTAAAACTGGAGCTGAAGGAGGATGTTAAGTTTGTATGAGTAAAAAGAAAATAAAAGTATATAGTACTCCTATTTGTCCTTTTTGTATTACACTGAAAGAATTTTTAAAAAAACGTGGATTTGAGTTTGAAGATATTAATGTTATCGAAAACGAAAAGGCTAAAGAAGAAATGATTACAAAATCAGGACAGACTGGTGTTCCTGTTTTTGAAGCAGACGGAGAAATGATAGTAGGATTTGACAGGAAAAAAATTTGTAAAATATTAAATATTAAAGATTAAAATATTATGACCAAGATCGCTATTAATGGTTTTGGAAGAATAGGAAGAGCTGTTTTTAAGAGTATAATTAAAGACCACTCTGATTTGGAAGTTGTTGCTATTAATGACTTAGTAGAGCCAAGCATTTTAGCTCATCTTCTAAAATATGATTCAAGTTATGGTTTTTATGAAAATGCAGTTGATGGCGGTAAGGATTATCTTTTAATTGGAGGAAAAAGTAATGGAGATAAGATTAAAGTTTTCAAAGAAAAAGACCCTGAGAATCTTCCATGGAAAGATCTTGGAGTGGATATAGTTTTAGAATGCACAGGATTTTTTAGAGATATAAATGGGGCTGGGAAACACTTAAAAGCAGGGAGTAAGAAAGTTTTAATTTCGGCTCCAGCTAAGGACGATGAAATTCCTTCCTTTGTCTTAGGAGTGAATGAAGATAAATTGAAAAAGGAAGACAATATAGTAGACATGGGTTCTTGTACAACTAATTGTCTTGCTCCAATAGTTGATGTTCTTAATAAGAAGTTTGGGATTTTGAAAGGTTTTATGACAACTATTCATAGTTATACTAGTAATCAAAATATTCTTGATGCTCCTCATAAAGATTTGAGGAGGGCTAGATCTGCTGCTGTAAATTTCTTTCCCACGAGCACTGGTGCCGCTAAGGCTATAGGAAAAGTTATCCCTGAGATAAAAGGTAAATTGGATGGTCTTGCCGTTAGAGTACCGACTCCAGTGGTTTCTATGATTGACTTTGTTTGCCAACTTGAGAAAAAAACGACAGCGGAAGAAATAAATTATGTTTTTAAGAAAGCTTCTTCAGAAAAGAAACTAAAAGGAATATTAGGCATAGAAGATGCTCTCTTAGTTTCCTCTGATTATATTGGGAATTCATATTCTTCAATAGTAGATGCTGAGAATACAAGAGTAATTGATGGTAATTTAATCAAGATTTTATCTTGGTATGATAATGAATATGGTTATTCCTCTAGGTTGGCTGATTTTGCATCTTTTATGGGGAAAAAAATAAATTAATCTTATGTTAAAAATTCCGATTGAAATTTCTGCCCGTCATATCCATATTTCAAAAGATGATTTAGAATTTCTTTTCGGAGATAATTTTAATCTCTCAAAAGAAAGGGATTTAAGTCAGAAGGGAGAGTTTGTTTCAAAAGAAAGAATTAACTTGGTGAATAGAGATAAAAAGATTGAAAATGTCAGAATATTAGGTCCCCTAAGAGATGAAACGCAAATAGAGATTTCAAAAACAGATACTTATTTTTTAAACATAGAAGTGCCACTGAAAATCTCAGGGCAATTAGAGGGTAGCGCTGGCATAACCTTAGAAGGGCCAGTTGGAAGAAAGGATTTAAAAAATGGTGTTATTATTGCAAAACGTCATCTTCACTGTAATCCGACAGATGCCGAAGAATTAAATATTAAGGATGGTGATCTTATTTCAATTAAGGTAGAAGGGGAAAGATCTTTGGTCTTTAATGAAGTCGTAGTCAGGGTTGGCGAAGAGTCTTCTTTGATGATGCATATTGATACAGACGAAGGAAATGCTGCAGGAATTAACGGAAAAGGTTTTGGAGAACTTATAATATAAACACTTAACACTTTTATTTTTTTATGATTTTAGTTTTAAATTGTGGAAGTCAATCTATTAAATGGAAACTTTTTGATGAAAAATTAGAACTTCTCAAGAGAGATGAGATTGATGTTTTTGATTCGAAAAAATTTGAAGAAAAACTTAAAAAAGGATTATTGCCTTTAAAGAATTTTGATATTGATTATGTTGGTCATAGAGTTGTTCATGGGGGAGAATATTTTAGAGAGGCAAAAGTTATAACAAAGAAGAATATTGGGAAACTTGAAAAGTTAAATAAATTTGCCCCCCTACATAATCCATTTAATATTTTAGGAATTAAAGTTGCCCAGAATATTTTTAAAAAAGCAAAACAAGTTGCTGTTTTCGATACTGAATTTTATAGCAGTCTTCCAGAAAAAGCATATACTTATACTCTGCCTGAAAATCTTAGAAAAAAAGGATTTAGGAAATTTGGATTTCATGGTATTTCTCATGAATATGTTGCTAGAAAAGCTTCAAAAGAAGAAGGATTTGATTTTAAAAAAATAAAGATTATTAGTTGTCATTTAGGCGGAGGATCAAGTATTACGGCCATAAAAAATGGAAAAGCGATTGATACTTCAATGGGTTTTACTCCTCTTGAGGGACTGACCATGATGACAAGGTCAGGAGATATTGATCCTGGGATTGTTTTGGAGATTTCTAAAGAATATGGATATGAAAAAGCCAAGAAAATTTTAAATTTGGAATCTGGGATAAAAGGTATATCAGGAATTTCAAACATGCTTATTCTTTTAAAAAAAGTGAAAGAGGGGAATAAAAAAGCAAAGCTTGCTTTTGATATCTTTGTTTATAAAATTCAAAAATATATCGGTTCTTATTATGTTGCTTTGGGAGGTTGTGATTTAATTGTTTTTACAGGATCTATAGGGGCTGGGAAATCTGAAACAAGAAATGCAATAGTTTCTGGATTGCCTTTTCCAACCAAAGTAAAGGCTATTAACCCTGACGAGGAAAGAGCAATTGCTGAAAAAATAATCAAATTAATTAAATTATAAATATGCAAAAGAATAAAAAACACATTCTTTGGTTTAAAGAGATTTCTTCTGAAGACGTTCCTCTTGTTGGAGGGAAAAATGCTTCTTTAGGAGAAATGTATTCCGAACTCAGGAAGAAAAAAATAAATATTCCGAATGGATTTGCTTTAACGTCCGAGGCATATTGGTATTTTTTAAAGGAAAATGGAATTAAAAAGAAATTAGAAGATATTTTTAAATCTTTCAATCCGAATAGTATAGACAGTCTCCAAAAAACAGGCAAAGAAGCAAGAAAGTTGATTCTAGATTCAAATTTTCCTTCTGACATCACAAAAGAAATTATTGCTAGTTACAAAGAACTTTCAGATTTTTATAATCAGAAAAATTTAGATGTTGCTGTAAGGTCCTCAGCTACAGCGGAAGACCTTCCTAGCGCTTCTTTTGCTGGACAACATGAAACATATTTAAATGTTTCGGGAGAGAAGGAACTTTTAAAAGCTATTAAAAAAAGTATGGCTTCTCTTTTTACTGACAGAGCTATTTCTTATAGAGAACAAAAAGGATTTAATCATTTAAAGATTGCTTTATCTGTTGGAATTTTAAAAATGGTTAGATCTGATTTATCTTCTTCTGGCATAATGTTTAGTCTAGATACAGAAACTGGTTTTAAGGATGTCGTCTTAATTAATTCTATTTGGGGAATAGGAGAGATGATCGTTAAGGGAAGAATTACCCCTGATGACTTTTATGTTTTTAAACCAACTTTGAAAAAAGGTTTTAAATCGATTATTGTTAAAAATCTTGGAAGAAAAAATAATAAATATATATACGGAAAAAAAGGAGGATTAAAAGAAGTTCCTGTTCCTAAGAAAAAAAGATTGGAATTTTCTCTCTCTGATAAAGATATTCTTACCCTTGCTAAGTGGGCTTGTTTGATTGAGGAGCATTATTCAAAGAAATTTAATAAGTGGATGCCCCAAGACATGGAATGGGCTAAAGATGGTAAGACGGGGGAACTTTTCATTGTCCAGTCGAGACCAGAGACGATTCATTCATTGGACAAAAACAAGGAATATGTAGAGCACAAAGTAAAAACAAATAAAAAACCGATCTTGGAAGGGATAGCTATTGGGGATAAGATAGGAAAAGGAAAAGTAAGGATAATTAATGATGTTTCCAAACTTAACACTTTTAAAAGAGGAGAAGTGCTGGTTACTAAAATGACTGATCCTGATTGGACAAGTATTATGGGTATGTCTTCTGCTATTGTTACAGACGAAGGAGGAAAAACATGCCATAGCGCTATTGTAGCAAGAGAGCTTGGAATTCCTTGTATTGTAGGCAGTGAAAAAGCAACTGAAGTTCTAAAAAACGGAGATAAAATTACCGTTGATTGTACCCAAGGACTTAAAGGAAGAGTTTTTAAAGGAGATATTTCTTTTGAAATTAAAAAATATAAATTGGGAGAAGGCTTAAAGCTTAAGACAAAGATTATGATGAATATCGGAGCACCAGAAATTGCTTTCAAAAATTCTTTTCTTCCAACCGAAGGAGTGGGTTTGGCAAGAGAAGAATTTATTATTGCTGATAAAATCAAAATTCATCCTTTAGCTCTTTATCATTTTAAGAATCTCAAAGATAAACAATTAAAAAAGAAAATAGAAGAAATAACCGTTGAACACAAAGATAAAAGAGAATATTTCATTAAGGAGTTAGCTGAAGGGGTAGCTCAAATTGCAGCTGCATTTTATCCTAAAGAAGTCATAGTAAGGTTCTCTGATTTTAAGACAAACGAATATAAGAATTTAATTGGAGGAAGTCTTTTTGAAAAAGAAGAGTCTAATCCGATGCTTGGGTTTAGGGGGGCCTCGAGGTATGTTGATAAAAACTTTCAGCCTGCCTTTAAGATGGAATTAGAAGCTATCAAAAGAGTAAGAAATGTTTTTGGTCTTAGTAACGTTTCAGTAATGGTTCCTTTTTGTAGAACCATAGAAGAAGGGAAGAAAACGTTAGAATTGATTGAAAAATCTGGATTAAGGAAAAAGAAAAAAGATCCTAATATTTATGTAATGTGCGAGATTCCTTCTAATGTTATTTTGATTAAAGAATTTATGGAAATATTTGATGGTTGCTCTATCGGGAGTAATGATTTAACTCAGCTTACCCTAGGGATTGATAGAGATAATTCTTATCTCCAAAAGATCGGAGACGAAAGGAACCCAGCTGTTAAAGAAATGATAAGAGAGGTTATCCGATTTTGTAAAAAGAATAATAAATATTGTGGTATTTGCGGTCAGGCCCCAAGCGATTTCCCTGAATTTGCTGCTTTTCTATTCAAAGAAGGAATTGAAAGTATGTCTCTTAATCCAGATACGATTATTAAGACCATTTTAAAGCTTAGAAAAATAAAGTAAGAATCAATTAAATTGTGAAAAGGGTTGACCAAGTCGACTTTTTTTGCTAATTTAGTTTTGTCTAATGATTTCAGAAAAAACCAAAAAAGTATTTCGTAAAACTGGTCGAGTCTTGGAAGCATTACCAGGAACTTTATTTAGGGTGGAGTTAGATGATGGAGGTTTAATCCTTGCTTATTTAGCAGGTAAACTTAGAATACATAGAATCAAAGTACTGCCTGGAGATAAAGTTACTCTCGAGATGACTCCCTATGATGACGCAAGAGGGAGAATAGTTTATAGAGGTAAATAATAAAATGAAAATAAGATCATCAGTAAAGAAAATTTGTAAGGATTGTAAGATTGTTCGTCGAAAGGGAAGGGTGCATGTTATTTGTAAGAATCCAAAACACAAACAGAGGCAAGGATGATCCTAGCTAATCCGCCAGTTGGCGGAGTTGACTGGTGGATTCATAACTAAGAAAAAATTATAAATTACAAGTTGTTAATTATTTAATTATAAAAAATGCCAAGAATAGCAGGGATAAATATCCCCGACGACAAACAAATACAAAAAGCTTTAACTTACATTTATGGAATAGGTGATTCTTTGAGTATAGAAATTCTTTCAAAAACTAACATAGAACCATCTGCTAAGGCTTCTAAAATAGAACCTGCTGATTTTAATAAATTAAGAGAAATTATTGAGAAAGAATATAAAATTGAAGGGGATTTACGTCGCGAAAAAATGATGTCTATTAAAAGATTAAGAGATATTAATTGTTGGAGAGGGTCACGTCATGTCAAAGGTCTTCCTGCAAGAGGGCAAAGAACTAAAAGTAATAACAGAACAATTAGAGGAAATATGAGAAGAACTGTTAGTTCTGGGAGAAGGGCAGCTCCAGCTCCAAAATAATTATGGGAAAAAAGAGAATTATTAGTAAAACTAAAGAGGAACTTCTAAAAGAAAGAGAAGGAATGGAAAAGAAATTGGAAAAAAGCACGAGAGTGTCTTCTTCGAAATTCAGAGAGGGGATAATTTATATTAAATCAAGTTATAATAATATAATTATCAGTTTAACTGATTCTAGCGGTAATGTCCTTTCTCAAACAAGCGCGGGGAAAATTGGATTTAAAGGAACAAAAAAGTCAACTCCATTTGCTGCTTCAAAAGTAGCCGGAGCAATGGCTGCAATTCTAACTAAGATGAATATTAAAAAGATATCGATTTTTGTTAAAGGGGTCGGTTCTGGGAGAGATTCTGCTTTAAGATCTTTTGCTTCAAAAGGTTTCGAAATCGAAATGATTAAAGACATAACACCTATTCCTCATAATGGCTGTAGGCCTCGTAAAGCGAGACGTGTTTAAATAAAATATGAGTGCTGAATCAAAAAAATGTAAAATATGTAGGAGACAAGGAGTAAAACTTTTTCTAAAAGGAGAAAAGTGTTTTTCTGCTAAATGTCCTCTTAATAAAAAACCTTATCCTCCGGGGGCAAAAGGAAAGAGAAGAACTAGGGCTCCATCTGAATACGGAAAAGAATTAAGAGAAAAACAGAAAATAAAAAACTGGTATAATTTGAGTGAACACCAATTTAGAAAATATGTAAAAAAAGCCTTGGGAGAAAGAAAGAGTAATGAAAATTCGGCCGAGTATTTAATTCAGGAATTGGAGTTAAGATTTGATAATGTTGTTCTGAAACTTGGATTTTCTTCTTCTCATTCTCATGCCAGACAAATGGTTTCTCATGGTCATTTTTTAGTCAATGAAAAACCTATAAATATTCCTTCTTATAGTGTTAAAGTTGGAGACAAAATTACTATAAGGAAAAATTCAATAGTAAAACCTATTTTTAAAGAAATGATTTCGACTATCAAAAAATATCAACCTCCTTCATGGTTAAAGTTAGATAAATCTAAACTTGAGGGGGAAGTTATTGGTAGACCTAATATAGAAGAAGTTAATCCTCCAGCCGAGATATCTTCAATATTTGAGTTTTATTCTCGCTAATATAAACTAAATTTGAGTTTTATTCTCGCTAATATAAACTAATCTTAAGCGGATAAGGACTGATGGGTGGATAAAAGATAAATCTTATTATTTACTTAAATCTGGACTTAATTCGTTAAAGTTCATAATTATGATTCCTTTACCTTCTAAACCAAAGATAATTAAAAAAGAAAATAATCAAGCTCTATTTGAAATAGAAGGGTTTTATCCCGGATATGGTATGACTATTGGAAATTCCCTAAGAAGAGTTTTACTTTCTTCTTTAGAAGGAGCAGCCATTACTCATGTTAAGATAAAAGGAGTCAATCATGAATTTTCAACCATTCCAGGCGTTTTAGAAGATGTGGTTAATGTGATTTTAAATTTGAAACAACTAAGATTTAAACTCTTTACTTCAGAACCTCAAATAGCTACACTTTCCATTAAAGGAGAGAAAAAAGTGAAAGCTTCTGACTTCAAAGTTCCGACGCAAATTGAGATTATTAGTAAAGATTTACCTGTCTGTACTCTTACTTCAAAGTCAGCAAAAGTTGATATGGAAATTACTATTGAAAAGGGAGCTGGTTATGAACCAGTTGAGAGGAGAAAAAAAGATAAAACCGAAATAGGAGAAATTTCTTTAGATGCGATATATACTCCCGTAAGAAAGGTAGCTATCAAAGTAGATAATATGATAGTTGGAGATAGAACTGATTATGATCGTTTAAGGATAGACATAGAGACTGACGGTAGTATCTCGCCGGAAGAAGCTATTGATCAAGCTTCTAAAATTTTAATTAAGAATTTAGAAACTATTAAATTTGATTCAAAAGAAGAAGAGAAAGAAGAGGAAAAGGGAGAAAAAGGCGAAGAAGAAAGTGAAGAAAAGAAAAATCTGACAAAGACCAAGATAGAAGATTTGGATTTATCTCCTAAAACTTCTAATCTTCTTTTAGAGAATAAAGTGAAAACGTTAGGCGGGTTAATTAAAAAATCAGAAAAAGACCTTCTTGAATTTGATGGATTAGGTAAGAAAGGGATTGGAGAAATTAAAAAAGTTTTGAAAAAGATGAAGTTAGAATTAAAATAATCTTATGAAAAAGATTAAGAAAGGAAGAAAATTTCATAGAAAAAAAGATCAGCGCAAAGCTTTGCTACAATTAATGGCAAGAGCTCTTGTGCTTAAGGAAAAAATTAAAACGACAGAAGAAAAAGCCAAAGAATCAAGGAGTTTAATTGAAAAATCCATTACTCTTGCCAAAAAGAATAATCTTGCTTGTAGGAGAAAGCTTCTTGAAACCTTTTCTGAGAGAATGGTAAAAAAATTGATTGAAGAAATTGCCCCAAGACACAAAGAGAGAAATGGAGGATATACTAGGATTATAAAAATTGGACCAAGAATCTCCGATGGAGCAAAGATGGTTTTTTTTGAACTTGTTAAATAATTATGGAAAGAAAAACTTATAAAATTGACGCAGAAGGAAAAATCTTAGGAAGATTAGCTGTAAAGTTATCTATTCTCTTGAGAGGCAAATATAAACCCGAATTTGTTTCTTATAAAGATATGGGTGATTTTGTAATAATTAAAAATATTAAAAAGATAAAAGTTACGGGGAAGAAAATGGATGACAAAATATATTATCACCACAGTGGTTATCTTGGAGGGATGAAAAAAACTCCAATGAAAAGACTTTTTAAAAAAGACCCTTCAGAGATTTTGAAAAAGGCTGTATTTGGAATGATACCGAATAATAAATTAAGAAATGAACAACTTAAAAGATTAAAATTTGAATAATATATGATAGAGAGCAAAAAAACAACTAAAAAAGAGGTGAAAAAAACTGTCAAAAAACCTGAGGTTAAATCTAGAAAAAAAGAAGTTAAACCCAAGAAAGATAAAGTAGTAGAAAAAAAGGTTGTAAAGAAAGAAGCGGTAAAAGTTGAAAAAGCGGAAGAAAAGAAAGTTTCTGACATAAAAGATTCTCGATATCTTGAAGCGGTAGGGAGGCGAAAAACCGCCGTTGCTAGAGTTAGGATTTGGACTAAAGGGGAAAAAGAATTTTTAGTGAACGGGAAACCTTGTGATGAATATTTTCCTACCTTAAACCTTCAGGATAATGCCAAGTCTTCTTTAATTAAGATGAATTGTCTTGATAAGTTTAAGATAAGTGTTTTGGTAAAAGGAGGTGGTGTTAATGCGCAGTCAGAAGCAACGAGACACGGTATTGCTAGAGCTCTTTTACTATTCAACCCTGACTTTAGAAAAAGACTTAGAAAAGCAGGATTTTTAACGAGAGATCCTCGTATGCGAGAGAGAAAGAAGTTTGGATTAAGGCGTGCCAGGAGAGCTCCTCAATGGAGAAAGAGATAGAGATAGAGATAGTTTTATTAAGATTAAAAGATTAAAAAAAATGGTAGAGAATGATTCTCTGCCATTTTTTATTTTAAAGATTGACGTATGAGATGTAAGCTATGCGCGCGACCTCAAGAATCAAACGATTGATACACTAGAGAGATATTAATTTATCTGAAGAATAGAGATTGTTTTCGGATAGGATATATATTTTTTTATCCCTTTCATTCCATACCATTTTTGGATTTTTAAATGTTCCGAGGGTGTATGTGTTTATTGTGTCCCTATCGTCAATTTCAGAAACTTTAATATTTTCTCCTGTGGTAAATATTAAATAATTTGGATTTATCCAAGAAACATTTTCTATATTTTCCGAAAGTCGGGTAATAAGAATTTCGTCTCCAAACTTCCTTTTTGGTCGTTCATTTATTTCTCTCAGGAAAAAAACTTTTATTTCTGAATTCGAGAAAAGCGCTATTTTATCTTCATTGGGCGATATTCTAAGTCCTGACAGATTGCTGAATATTTTTTCAAATGATTTTGATTCGTTGTTCAAGATATAAAGATTTTTCTCTTCTTGAAGAAAAAAATAATTTAAAAATAAATTAATTTTATAAGGAGTTTCCTGTTTAACAGGGAAAGGAATCTCTGTGAGTTTTAGTTTTGGCTTAAGAGAGTTATCAGTTTGATAAAGATGACCCGAATTGTCAATGTAATATATCTCGTTATCATCCTTTTCGTATGCAAGAAAATATTCTGGGATTTTCTCCTCTTCTACCTCCTTGAGGAATGGAGGGGTTTCGTCTAATTTCAGAGAAAATTTCCTTTCTTGTTCTTTTAATCCTAAAGTTAAATAGATCTTATCATTCTCTCCCTCAAAATTTAAATCAAAAAAACTTACCTCTTTTGAATATATGTCTTTTTTACTAATAACATAACTCTTGATATTCCTTTCTATGTCTAATAATTTAAGCTCCCATTGTCCCGGTTCTTCAGAAGGCGATTCTAATGTTATTATTTTTTCTCCATCGGGGAATATCCAAAAATCATCAATTTTTTCTAACAACATTTGGAATTGAAAATTTTCTGGGAAGAGTATAATATTCTTTGCTTCAGTGACTGTCTTTTGCTTAACCTCTAAATTTTTTCTCCATGTTTTATATCCTTCTTTTGAAATTTCAATCAAATATGATTCAGGGATGAGGTTTTTGATAAGAGTGGATCCACCCAAAAAAGAAGTCTTTTTCTCTAACTTTCCATTAAGATATATGTCAGCTGTTTTTGGAGAAACTTTAAAATACATTCCTCCCGTTTGAACAAATTTTATTTTCTTTTCTCCTAAATTAAAATTAACCCTATATCCTTGAGAATAAAGAATAATGATTGGGGCTAAGATGAGAAATGTTACTAAGCAGAAAAAAAATAAGAATGTTCTGTTTTTCTTCTTCATTTCTCTTATTATAACTTAAAATCTGTCATCTTGCCAAAAAGACCAAATTAACTTAGAATAACAATGATGGTAAATCAAATCTCCAACAATCCTTTTAAAAAAAATGATTCTGCTAATTTTGTAATTAATGGAGGTAGGCCTCTCGAAGGCGTTATTGAAGCAGGGGGAGCAAAAAATGCTACCTTTCCTCTTTTAGCCGCATCCCTTTTGACTGATGAGGATTGTGAAATTTCAAATATTCCATTAATCGAAGATGTTTTTAGAATGATAGAAATATTGAAAAGTATGGGAGCTGACATAGAATGGATTGAGGAAAGAACGGTTAGAATCAATTCCAAAGATATTGATCCATCAAAAATAAAAAAAGAATTAGTTTCTCTTTTAAGAGGTTCTGTTCTTCTTTTAGGTTCTTTGCTTGCTCGTTTTAAGGAGGCTAGAATTGCAAAACCAGGAGGATGTCTTATAGGAGTTCGTCCCATCAATACCCATTTAGATGCTTTTAAACAACTTGGAGTGGACATAGAGAAAACGGACAAAGATTTTAGACTCTCTTTCAAAAAAGATGAGCCGTTAAATAAAGAAATAATTCTTGACGAATTAAGCGTTACGGCCACAGAAAATATTCTTTTATTCTCCGCTTTAAATCCAGGGAAGATTGTTCTAAAAATAGCAGATGCTGACTATCAAGTTCAAGAGCTTTCAAGGTTTTTAATAAAGATGGGTGTTGAGATAAATGGTTTTGGAACACATGAAATAACTATTAAAGGATCTAAGAAACTAAAGGGTGTGAAACATAAGCTCATGTATGATCCTCCAGAAGCTGGGACATTTATTTTAACTGCAGCTGCTAGCAAAGGAAATGTTTTAGTTAAGAATGTTGAGCTTCCTTTTCTTGAATTCCCTATCAAGAAATTAAAAGATTTCGGAGTACCTATAGAAATAATTGAGAAAGAAGGGAATTTAGCTTCTGTCCAAATTTCTCCTTGGGATTCTTTAGAGATAAAGAAAATACAGAGTCTTCCTTATCCAGGCATTCCTTCTGATCTTCTTTCAGCCTTTGGAGTTTTATCAACCCAAAGCAAAGGTTCTACTTTAATTCATGATCCTCTTTATGAAAGTAGATTAAAATATTTAGAAGAGTTAATAAAGATGGGAGCCGAGATATATTTTGCGGATCCTCATAGAGCTATTATAAATGGTCCTACTAAACTTTACGGAAGGGAATTAAAATCTCTTGATCTTAGAGGGGGAGCAGCATTGATTATGGCTGGTTTGATTGCAGAGGGAAGAACTGTCGTTAGAAATATTTATCAAATTGATAGAGGTTATGAGAAAATTGAAAAGAGATTACAGGGGATTGGTGCTGACATCAGTAGAGTTGATAATTAAAATTAAATCAAAAATATGTTTGTAAGAAAAATTGGTATTGATCTTGGAACATGCAATTCACTTGTTTTTGTTCCTAATAAAGGCATCGTTTTAAGGGAACCTTCAACTGTTGCTGTTTCTATAGACGAAAACAAGATTTTAGCTGTAGGAGAAGATGCTAAAGAAATGACGGGTAGAACACCTGATACTATTAGGATTTATCGTCCATTAAAAGATGGGGTTATTGCTGATTTTAGAGTTACCCAAGCGATGATATCTTACTTTATTAAAAGAGTAATTCCTCCTTATCAGTTTTTTAAACCTGAACTAATGATCTCTATTCCTGCCGGAGTTACCTCTACAGAAAGAAGAGCTGTAATTGAGGCAGCCATTAGTGCTGGTGCAAAACAGGCCTTTGTCGCTAAAGAGCCTATCTTAGCCGCTATAGGAGCTGGTATCCCTATTAATTCTTGCTCTGGGAATCTAATTATTGATATCGGAGGTGGGACTTCGGAAGTAGCTGTTATTTCTTTAGGGGGATTAGTTACTGCGAGTTCTGTGAGGGTTGCCGGAGATAAATTTGATAAAGCAATATCTAATTTTATTAAGGAAAAATATAATCTTGCTATTGGTAATAAGACTAGTGAGGAGATAAAGATAAAAATAGGGAACGCTTTAAAAGTTAAAGACCCTAAAATATTAGAAGTAAGAGGGAATGATTTGATATTAGGATTGCCGAGAACTATAAAAATTTCTTCAAATGAAATTTCAGAAGCTATCTCAGATTCTTTACAAGAGATTATTAAAGCCATTAAGCAGGTTTTAAGGATTACTCCCCCAGAACTTTCGGCGGATATTATGGATAAAGGTATGATGGTATCAGGAGGAGGAGCTCTTCTTAAAAATATAGACAAATTAATCGCAAAATCAACTGGTGTTCCTTGTTCTATTGCAAAAGAACCTTTATTCTGTGTTGCAAAAGGAACAGGAGTAGTCCTTGAAAATTTAGACATTTACAAAAAGAGTATAATGAGCAAAAGAAAGTAGGTCCGCCAGTTGGCGGATTGTCATAAGTCATAAGTCATAAGTCATAAGTCATAAGTTAATTATTTACCCATCGGCAATAAATTTTTCAAGGCAATAATAGTATTCCGTATTCCGTATTCCGTATCTTGTATCCGGTCATAGGTCAGAGGTCATAAGTTGTCTATATGTTTAAATGTTTATATGTTTATATGTTTATATGTTTAAATGTTTATATGTTTAAATGTTAGGATGTTTAAATGTTTAAATGATTTCGTTAATTATATGATTATTGGGCATCAGTTTCAGTGGAATTATCTTAAAAAATTAGCTAAATCAGGGAAAGTTCCTCATGCTCTTTTATTTTCTGGTGAGGATGAAATAGGCAAGAAAAGAATAGCTTTTGAATTTGCAAGCAATCTTCTTAATTGTGATATAAAAAAAATTGAGGATGGAATTCATCCTGATTTTTTATTTATAAAACCAGTTTCTAATAAAGGGAAAGAGGGTAAGATCCAAAAACCGGAGATAAAGATATCTAAAATTAGAGAAGTGAGCTCTCATTTTAATCTTGGAAGTTTTTCTTCTCCCTTTAAGATAGCAGTGATAGACGATGCTCATTTAATGAGAAAAGATGCTCAAAGTTCTTTTTTGAAATTACTAGAAGAACCTAAAGGAAATTCTCTATTTATATTAATAAGTTCTCTTCCGAAGACTCTTCTTCCTACTATTAAATCCAGATTGCAAGAAATTAAATTCTATAGAGTTTTAGACAGTGAAATATCCGATTATTTAAAGAAAAAAGGTTTTGTTGGTAAAGAAATAGATGATATTATTGAACTTTCCCAAGGAAAACCAGGGAGAACCGATAGATTTATTTTAAACCCAGAAAAAATTAAGGAAGAGAAAAAAAAGATAAAAGATATTATCAAATTAGTAAAATCAGATTTTAATTTTAGATTTAAATATGTAGAAGAATTAAGTAAGGATCCTAAAAGAGTTAAAGAAATATTAGAGCTTTGGCTTGAATATTTCAGAAAAGCCCTTTTAAAAAAAGCGAGTGGAAAAAAGTCTGGAAAATATACCCTTGAAGAAACTGAAAGAATCTTAAAATTAATTCAGCAGTTAAAAAAAATAATATCAACTACGAATATAAATCCAAGATTGGCTCTTGAGATTTTAATGATTGAACTTTGACATTGGTTTGACTTTCCCATTTATAGATGTTATAATTAAGATGTTAAAAATTAAAAAAGGAGGAATAAGGAATGGGGATTAGAATAGTTCTTGAAGATAGTGACCATATTGATAAGAAAATTATTATTGCTGAAGTTAGCAATTATTCATGGGTGTGGTATCAGGTGGATCACCTTGCCCGGCGAATTTTTAGATTATTAGAAAAGGATAAAGTCCTCGTAAGGATTGATAACGGTGCTCCTTATAAAGTTTATAAAGACGAAAAAGGAAAAGAAGTAATGATATATATATAAAAAATAAGGTAGGATATTAAAAAATATCCTACCACTTTTTTTACCTCAAAAAATGACCGAAAATCTTTCTCAATCATTTTTTAACAATTAACACTAGGGTATTAACTGATTTTACGGTATGTGAGTTTTTTCTCGACAGAGAGCTTGAGTTTTGGTATAGTTTAAAGTAGTTATGCCGTATAAAGAATCTATAAATAAAATAAAGCCAGACCTTGATAAGGTTATTGAATTTTTAATAGGAGAATTGAATAAAATTAGAGGAGGGAAGCCTTCTGTTTCTCTTGTTGAAGATATAATGGTTGATTGTTTTGGACAAAAGATGTCTCTTAAAAGTTTAGCTTCAATTACTCTTCAGGGATCTCGTCAGATTATAATTCAACCTTGGGACAAATCCTATCTTGAACCGATAGAAAAGGCTATTTATAAATCAGGTTCAGGTCTTTCTCCTATTACAGACAAAGATTCTGTGAGGATTAATTTTCCTTCTTTAACGGAAGAATTTCGTAAAGATCTATTAAGAATTATCTCAGACAAAAAAGAGGAAGCTAGAAAAACGATTAGAAAATGGAGAGATGAAGCGTGGAAACAAATACAAGATAAATTTAAGGAAGGAGAGATTGGGGAAGACGATAAATTTAGAGCTAAGGATGATCTACAGGAATTGGTTGATGAGTATAATAAGAAAATTGAGGAGGTTGCTGAAAGAAAAAACCAGGAGATAAGAGAATAAAATTAAAACAGAGTTGCTTTTTTCTGCTTGAAAATATAATTTCCAGTAGATAATATTCAGCTTTTGACAATACATGATAACCACTTTTATTATTGCCTTTTTTGCCGTCTTTGCTCTTTTAGTTATCCATGAATTCGGACATTTTATTATAGCTAAAAAATGTGGAGTCAAGGTTGAAGAATTTGGAGTAGGATATCCTCCCCGTCTTTTTGGGAAAAAGATTGGAGAAACTATTTATTCTGTAAACCTTATTCCTTTTGGTGCTTTTGTTAGAGTCGCTGGAGAGATTGATGAAGAAGGATCCCAAGAAAAAGGTTCTGGAGACCTTGAAGATTATAGAAGTTTTTCAAAGCATCCCATGTGGCAAAGGATGTTTATCGTTTTAGGAGGAGTAATCTCTTTCTGGCTTGTTTCTATAGTGCTTCTCTCAATTGTTTCTGGAGTTTGGGGAATGCCAACGGCAATTTCTGACGATGAGGCTGATCTTGCCAATTCAAATGTTCAGATCGTTGGAATTTCCAAAGATTCTCCGGCAGATAATTCAGGCATTGAAGTAGCAGATATTATTTTAGGGGTAAAAGCTTCTAATGAAGAAATAGACGACATTAATAGAGTGAGCCAAGTTCAGGAGATTACCAAGCTACACAAAGGGGAAGAGTTAATTTTAACAATCAAAAGAGGAAAAGATATTAAAGATATTTCCATTACACCTCGTATTTCTCATCCTGAAGGAGAAGGCGCTATGGGAGTTGCTTTAGCGAGAATTGCCTTGAAGCCTTGCGTTTGGTATCAAGCTCCTATTGAAGGAGTTAGGCTCACTTGGATTATGACTTCGAGTGTCGTTGAAGGTTGGGGAATGGCTATCAAAAGCGGTCTTGGGATTGAGGAACTTCCTGCTGGAGTTGATTTTGAAATGAGAGGACCTCTAGGAATATTTGATCTTTTAACGGAATATGTCGAAATGGGCGCTTCCTACTTTTTATATTTAATTGCTTTAATTTCCGTTGCGCTTGCTTTAGCAAATAGTCTTCCTATCCCTGCTTTAGATGGAGGGAAAATTGTTTTTCTTGCAATTGAAGCTATAAGGAAAAAACCTGTTTCTCCTAAATTTGAACAAAAAATAAGCACTTTCTTTTTTGTAGTTTTAATACTTCTAATGGTTTATGTTACTGTTAAATTTGACATACCAAGGATTTTCTAACTTTTATGAAAAAAGAGTTTGAAAAAAAACAACTGGTTAAGAAATCAGAAGATTTCCCAAAATGGTATACAGATGTCATTTTGAAATCTGGTCTTGCTGAATATGCTCCCGTAAAAGGTTGTCAGATTTTTAATCCCTACGGATTTGCCCTTTGGGAGAATATCAAAGGAGAGCTTGATAAAGAGATAAAAAAGATGGGAGTCAAAAATGCATATTTTCCTCTTTTTATTCCTGAGAGTTTTTTAAATAAAGAGAAAGAACACGTGAAGGGATTTTCTCCTGAGCTTGCAGTTGTCACTTATGGTGGAGGGAAAAAGCTAAAAGAGAAATTAGTTGTGAGACCTACTTCAGAAACGATCATGTATAAGACATACGCCAAATGGGTAAATTCATGGAGGGATCTGCCGATTCTTATTAATCAGTGGTGTAACGTTGTTCGTTGGGAAAAAAGACCTCGTTTATTCTTAAGAACAACTGAATTTTTATGGCAGGAAGGACATACTGTGCATGAGACTCATAAAGAAGCTTTAGAGCAAGTTAAAAAAGCCCTTGAAGCATATATTAAGATTTATCAAGAATTTCTTGCTATTGATGGTTTTTGGGGAGTAAAAAGCGATCTTGAAAAATTTCCCGGCGCAGAACAGACTTATACTTTTGAAGCATTAATGCCTGACGGAAAAGCTCTTCAGGGAGCTACCTCTCATGATCTTGGGCAGAATTTTTCTAAATCTTTTGGAATTAAATTTAAAAACAAAGAAGGAAAGGAAGAATTCCCTTGGCAAACATCTTG
>Ga0075116_10000397_pt1 | contig 20327 bp, 11 predicted proteins | sample AntAceMetag02UKC_FD_69786 | JGI IMG/M metagenome (GOLD analysis project Ga0075116, IMG submission 69786) | Saline lake microbial communities from Ace Lake, Antarctica- Antarctic Ace Lake Metagenome 02UKC | ecosystem: Environmental > Aquatic > Non-marine Saline and Alkaline > Saline | place...
ATGTTACCTTGGGAGGCACCTGTGCTTACTTCTAACATCATTGTTAAGAAATAAGATTGATCTTCTGCTGTGACTAATGTACCAGTGATAGCTTGCTTGTCACCTGCAGTAGCTGAAGCTACATTAGTGTAACTTGCATTGGTTGTAGCTAATGATGGTGCAGCATAAGTCTGAATGATTTTGTAATAATCTTTAACAACATCTGTTTCAGGATCAGTACCGGCTCCCCAAAATTGGAAATTAGTACATTGAGTGTCAGGTTCAGTGGTTCCCAATTCAAACTTCAACCATTTTTCATATGAGTATGCAAAATCTGCATCTGGAATGGTGATCGGATTAGTTGTACGATTACCGTCTGTATTAGTACAATTATCCGCTGTGATAAAATCAATACCTGTACCGGTAATATCAACATTTGTTTCACCAGAATCATCATAACCACACATTAATTTTATATCTGCTGGACTTGCCATAGTTTTGTATTTAATTAATTAAAAAAAACTATTGGAATTATTTAACTCCTCTAGTTTTTTGTACAGGGAATACTTCCTCATCTCGACTAATGATAGAAAATAAACCTTGTTTGCCAGTTGCTTCAATAGCATCCCAACGCGCATTAGGCATCGAAACCATATTGCCACTACCGGCGTTAAATTCGGCGCACTGATAACTAGTGTTTTCAGCATCACCAATGAATTTTGCTTTTACCATTTTGTTTATTAGTTAAACATAAATAAAAAACTGCCTATTGGCAGTCTGACAAGAAGCAAGCTAGGCTCTCATCAGATGCCTATAAATCTTGCTTCTTTAAATGCATAAAGAAGTTCCACACATTGTTATATATATTATATCAGTTTTTTCCCTTTCGCGCAAACTATACCAGTTTTCAGTATTGTTTTATGCATGTTCCCATTTTTAAAATTATTCATTAATCCTTGTAATGGATATGAGTTGATCGATGTATTGCCAAATTTATCAAGTCTAACTTCTAAAACATATCCTTTATCAACATCAACACCAGCAATTACTTTTGCAATTAAAGAATTATTTTTACGGACTGATCCGCCACTGTTTGATTGCGCGATTGACATAGTCACCTCATTAAAGAAGTAATAATAATTATACTTTTTTATGCTAACCTTAGATGAAAACTTCTGTTTTCCCATCGTTAATGGGATAGGATGTGTCAATGCTAAAGCTGTGATATTAACATCTGTTGGAATATCATCCCAAGTAAAAGCACGACTATTATAATCTTTGCCTTCAACGAATCTTTCGTTATTATTTGTATAAGCAATAAACATAAAACGTGGTTAGGATTAGGATAGTTCACAATGTGAATAGAATAGATCCTATGATTTAGTAGAAATACGAACTTGAGTTCGTTTTTCTATGTAGTTATCCCCAGCTCTGGGACATCTATGATGCCTGATTCTGGTAATGATAACTTTAATGTTTCTGATGACCATACTGTTCCGGCGTCACAATATTTAATACCATGAGTACCAGCTGTTATGGCCGTCCATGATGGTAACGCTTCTGTTCCTTCGTTTCCATAAAATGATACTGTAGGCTCTGTTCCACTATATCTACATCTGATCTGAATAGTATGAGCCATTGATGTGGTGCTAGGAACTGTTGCATCATATGGGATTTCTGCTCCAAGATTAAAATAAATATACTCACCAGATGACGGAACAGTTGTATCTGTCACATAGTTTGTATCGCCTTTTAATCTATTGGGATTAGCTGATCCTGCTGTAGCTTCGGTTGGCTTCCAATCATTACCAGGCGCTGCTTCTGTAGTTGATACAGCATACAGCATTGGTATATTTTCATTCTCTGTTGTCCCGGTAAAGATTTCATTTACAACTGTTGCGCCAGATACTGTTCTTTCTGGAAACGTTTCAGCATTATCCCAAGCTTCTATTATTGGAGCGAAGGCAAGATTTTCTGAAAAACCAACACGGAAAACATATTGTGCATCTTGGTTTCCTGCTCCGGTGATCTGAAATGGTACTGCCATAGGATTTATTTATACTATAATTTATTTTTGTGGGGGTTCTTCGACCTTTAATAAAGAACCCCCGTTAGTTACATCTTAACCATTTTGTTTTTTCACGCCATCCCAACTGAATTTTGCTTTATTCTTTCGTCTTGCTAAATCTCTAATTATTTTTTCTGCACCAAGATAAGCTTCATAAGCATCACGGTCTCTCGGTACACCAGGCATAGCAAGTTCTGCTCTTGTAAGTTTGGATACTCTTTCTTTTAATTCATCTGGAATATGTTCTAGCACTGCTTCCATATGTTCGTCAGCTGGAACGATTTTTGTATTAGGGGCAGTTGTTTCATCCTGATCTGGATTAACTTCACGCCCAGGAATATCAGAAGGAACATCGCCAGGGGCGTCTTCCATATTGATTGGTTGATTGTTAGACATAGTGATCTAATTAAATTTATTAATAAATTCTAGTAATCTTCCGATTACTACAGCCATAAAAGACTGGTTGTTTTCTACAACCTTTTTAAGGAAGTCGACATCTTCCTTCTCGAGCTTAAGCTCTTCTTTGGCATTAAGAATTTTAATACCAAGATTGTAGGCCATCAAGGATTCTCCACTACCTGGAGCTCCTTGAAATACTTCGCAAGCTGAGATCAATCCTGATTTATATGTTAACGCCTTTGTTGGCGTTAGCATAATTTTAGCACCACTCAAGGTTGTGATCTCTGCTTCTAAATCTTTCGTTTTCATAATGGTCTATATATTAATTAATTAAATGTCAATAGCATCTTTAAACTCATCTAAAGTTTTGAGATGTTCATATTGTGATTCCCTAGTCTCATTGGAAAAATCAGAAAGCATATACGGTTTCTGTTCTAAATGATTTGCTGAATTACTATCTCTAGCTTCCTTATCAAAATAAAACGAAATAGTTAATTCAGCTCCATTATACTCTTCTGATATTTCTGAGATTTTAGAATAACGAACATTAGTTATTTTTATATAACACTTAGAAGCTTTCACTCCGTTTGTAAATTCTTTATTAATTTGTAAAGCCATATTTTTATATTAAGTTGATAAGATATATTTACTTAATGTTGCATTCCATTGAACTGTTAAATATCTTGTCGTTCCGCCTGAATCATCTATAGCTATAATTGCTCCGTTCTTTTTTAACTGGAGATTACCATTGTTGATAATAATATCTCCTACAGTATTCTGGATAGTACCACCAACAGATAGCTGACCATCTGCGTAAAGATTTCCTTTTGTCCAAAAGTTGTCATCTATCTTTGCATAGACTGTGCCACCTCTACTGAATGCGTAATCAGTCCCTGAAGGAACCTCAAATATTGTATCGTAAGGTGATGAAGCATCTTTATATATATAATAAGAACTATTACCACCTATGTAAAGATTGCTAGTCCATGCACCGGTACCAGCTGCACTATTTCTAATCATTTGGTATGTACTTCCGCTAGATGGGAAATGTTTATAACCATTAGATGTGCTATGCGAGATGGTTCCTGTTGTAGTAATGGTTCCACCAGTGATAGCACCTGATGTAGCGACGCTAGTAACTGTCCCAGTAGCTCCGCCCCCATGATCTAAGGCTTCCCATGAACCACCTATGTATGCCCACACTTCATTATACGTAGTATTATAAAACATCCAACCATTTGATGCACCAGTTGGAGATGTGCTTGTTGCCAGTAATCCAATTGGACTATAAACATCAACGAGTCCATAATTATTTCCTTGTCCAGTTCTACCTACAAAATCTACAATTTTATTTCCAGGAGGTCCAGTCTTGTCTCTTATAACTAGTATATCAGAGTTAGGAAGATCTATGGTTCCAGCATAAGATTGTGCGCTTGCAGCTACATACATTCTAAGATAAGTAGTACTTTCATCTGCTAAATTTAAACCTGTGCCTGAATAATCATAACTGATTCTAATACCGCCACTAAATAATCTTACATAACCACCACCAAAAGTAACATCTCCATCAGTTACTCCTAATCCAATTTTATTTGTTTCTGCTCCTGCATCTGTAAAGAAAGTTAAACCATCTTCATTAAGTCTTATTCTTCTTATACCAGCTTTAAAAACATCAAATCTTGGATCACTACTAGCTGGTGTCATTTGAACATAATTATTGCTATCCTTTAAACATTGGATATGAGGACCGGTAGCACTTAATTCTATAATTTTAGTAACACCAGAATAAGCTTGCAATACATTCGAATCTATTTTCCAACCTGATGTAGATCCACCAATCCATCCACTAGTAGCTTTAATTAATCCTTGGATATCTGCATTATTTGCAGTTACTAATCCACCTTGTGTTACTCTGTATGGAGCTGCAGCTCTGTTAGCGAAACTTGATCCTGCCCAGAATCTTACTGATGTATCTCCAGAAGTATTACCAGTAATGCCAGCAACTACAGAACCACCCTGAGATACAGTCACTGTCCCTGTAGTCACAAGGCCTCCATCGATTGTTGTTTGAGTTACGTCTGCTCCAGCATCTGCACTATTCTGGAGCGCTGTTTGATCTATATCTGTTTGAGCATTTGTTGTAGCTGCCCAGCCAGATGTGAATACTGTTGTGCCTGCTATAGTAATATACTTTGCAGCTATTTCCAATTCTTCAGCAGAAGCATTTATTGTAGCAACTACATTGTCAGATCCAACAACTGTAAAATTAACTTCGTCAGCTGTGACTGAATGAGTATAAATATCTCCTCCATCTATTTTTGTAAAGTCGCTAGCATGTCTCCACGATGTGAGATATGTAGTACCATCTAATAATATTTTACTGGCACCTATGTAATAAACACTATCTTCATCTATAAGTTTTGATTTAACATGAGCTTCATCTGAAAAAGCACTAGCATTTCTAGAAGTATCTATAGCTTTTATCCAATAATAATAAGTATCATCAGACTCGCCACCTGTGTATGAGACTGCTGATAAATCGTCTATAAATTGTGAACCATCTGACGCTCCAACCTTTACGGCAGAACCAGAAACATCTGAGGTATATCTATAGATATGATATTCACTAAGATCGTAATCAGTATTGGCATCCCAATCAAGAACTATCTTTTTGAATCCTCCAAGCGCTGCAAGTCCAGTTGGTTTACTAGGAGCAACTGCATCTGCGGCTGTTGTTCCAGCAACAGTTGATGAGAATGCTGATACAGCACCATACTTATTAACTGAAGCTATCGCAAAATCATAACCGACATTTGGCATTAGACCATCAATTGTAATTGTAGTTTCAGTAACATCTATATAATTATAATATGTATAACCAGTTCTTTTATATCTTATTACATAATGATGAAAAGTATCTGTTGAAATAGCATCCCAGGATAGAGTTGTATAAGCAGTTATAACACCATCATCTTCAACGGCTGTACCAGTGGTATCAATAGCTAAAGATGTTGGGACTGCATCAGCTGTACTGTTCGAAACATTACCTACATTTGCTACTGGTTGATTTGAAATATTGCCACCGTTAACTTCTATATTTTCAAAATTAGCTACATCAGTTGCACCAGATAAGATTGAGGTTATTGTATCACCACTTGCGTTAAAGAAATAAAGACCATCGGAATTAAACATAGCTCGTTTAACACCATCCCTATATATATCTAATCTTGGTATTGGAACACCACCTGCATCGCCCGTGCTACCTTGTGTTAATTGAACCATATATGTATCTCCCGGTAATGAAAATGATCCCGTTGGTGAATAGGCTACTTGGATATGCCCAGGATTGCCAGGACATAATTCTATTTTAGATTTTGAAGGAGTTGATATCGTATATTCTTTTTTTAAACATGTATCTATTTCCCAATCACCAATCAAACCTTCTTGGAATTCTGCAAGGCCAGAAGCATATGTTAATTTATAACCAGATATACCAGCTACGTAATTGGCTGATTCAATATCTCCTTCAACAATAATATCTCCACGGACATATAGTAAGCCAGCTGAGTCATCCCATAAAATATAATTATCCGAAGTATAGTCTCCGATGATCGCGTCGCCTTTATCAAAATCTCCATTGGCTTTTAAAAAGAAAGCAAGTACAAGATCATTACCAGAGTATCCATAAAATCCGTTACCACCAATAGACATTGATGTATCAACTCTTTTTTCATAATCACCAACAGCAATTAATCCCTGATCACCATCAAGATAAACATACTCTCCAATTCTTATTACTGTATCAGTACTTAATGATCCAGATGATAATGAATCAGGATTAGTAGCTGCACTACCATCTTCTTTCTCTGATCCTTGTGAAATAATTTTTGAACCAGGAGTATTAGAAACCATCCACTTACCATAACCAGGCAACTGCATAAAATAACTACCTTTTGAATCACGTTTAAATTCTGGTTTGAATAGATCTATATCACCAGTTTCAAATTCTTTATTATAGTCAGGATGTTTTGAGCTAATGTTAGCCATATATTTTCTTATAAAGCTTTTTAATTTTTGGTGTGGCCGGTATGTATTTTGGTTCTCTCTTTCTTGCAGCGATTGAAGCTCTCATTGATTTTAATTTTAAAAATTCTTTATCAATATCACGAGTCTCTTCAGCAGCTGCACCTTTAATATAGTTTAAAAATACTTCTGGGAAATCTCTAGAGAATAAGAAATCAATATCATTATATATTTCTTGTTCCCACCAGATAACTACTTTACCTCCATTTGATTTTCCAGTTGGTAACATTGGTACGCCTTGTTCAACTACAGTATAACCATCTGCTAACCAATATGCTTTTTTCAATGTATCTTTATCACGACTGATTGTATGCCAATAAGTTCCATATACTTCTATTAAGGAGTTGTGATAGTCAGGTAATTCAAAATCTGGTATCCACAGACTCTCTTGGTTACTTGTATCCCAGTTTTCTGGATAGTGGTATTGAAAGTTAAAGTTTATTCTTAGCTTAACTAGATAGTTATATATTATTTTCTCCGGGACTGTACCTGGAACATCACCAGTCATGTCATAGAACTTTGAGTTGTAATCAATTTTCAAAATAGCTTCACGTTCTTGCAATCCACGTTCATCTTCCAATCCTTTTAAACTTTTGTATTGTCTCGTTTTTAATCTAGCCATGGGCTAGTCGGGGAGTCGAACCACCATCTGAGTTGTTAAATGAATCCAGAGGATTATCTAAGAAGTCAGGATAGTACACCGCACTATCAGCACCAGCCATACGTGATTATGCTTCACGTAATGAAATTTGCAATCTATCAGAACCTCTGCCATCCAATGCTAACTTAGATTGTGACGGAGAATTGCTTCCCATAATCACAGCGTATACATCTGTTCCAACCATTAGATATGTATTATTATCTTTACCTATTGCTCTGTCTTTAATTGGTTCTAAATCATTTGCGCTTCTATTTCCGTCTTGATCTTGATGAACAGTAACAGTTAATGTATCTATTAAGTCTTCTAGGCCTGACGCTACTTGAGTTAATGTTTTATCTTTATAAGAATAACTATGACTACCACCACCTATATTTGCATTGGATGTAAATTCATCCAAAGTACTTTCAGTTGAATAAGAAATAGTATAGTTAGTTCTATCTATTGTTAATAGACTATCTCGATCAGTATCAGAACAAGTTATTTCTAAACCAATCTGACTCTTGTTATCTGGACCTATATAATTAAGAACTTGTTTCTTTGCTGATGTTTCCCATAAATTATCTTTAATGTTCTCGTTATCTTTTGCAGTTGTTTCACCAAGTACTTCTGAATCACCAAGATTATTTTCTAAAGAATCTTCAGCTAGTACTGTAAATGTAAAATTCTTTTTAGTTGTTACATCTTCAACTGGCTTTTGTAGAATATATTTCCAGGTAAGATCTGTTACAACTGGCGCGACAGCAGTACTTGCTGGTGAACCACCGAGAGTTAATTTGATTTGCATTCTACTTCCAAGTGTTGGATTTGGAAATGAATAAACCATTTCTGATACACCAGTATCTCCATAAGTAATATCTGAGTTGATATAGTTATCTTGCCTATCTACTAGATAAGATAGTTTTGCATATGTTGAACTAGCAGTAGCACTATTACCAGGAAATTCTGAGAATATTAAACTAAGACTATTGTACATTTTTAAAATCTTAATTAAATTTTCATCTATCCATGATGTAGTTAGATATCCGCTAGTGACATATGGACCATCTATTTTATCAAATGATTCAGCAGTCTTGTCTTCATAAAATATAAATATTTTTTCATCATCCCAACCAACTATCTTTGCAGGTTCTGATTTTAATTTCTTTACTATCCACCAATACTTTGGTTGAGAATTATAACTCATATTAGTTCTAGCTAGATACCAATCAGTTCCATTATCAGAAACTAATGCATAAACATCCCATCCATTTGAATGAATATGTTTACAGGATTTAAAAGTAAATCCTTCACTAAGATAATTCAATGTAGTTGGTACTACTTGAGATCCATCTGTATAATAAATTCCTTGATCTTCAACAGAGAAGATAGCATAGTGCCCCCATTTCTCTAGACCACGGAAATTATTTGCATTAGTATAATCTGGAAAGTCCCAGATATTAAGACCTGAGCTACCACCAACGAATGACCACAGACCGCGCTGAGATCCTGAGATAAAGCTCTTAGGTATCGCTACAGCATTAAGAGGTATTCCTTCGCCTGAAGGCATAACCCATAAAGGATCTGGTGGTTCTGGTATCCAGTTATAACCATCTATTGATCGTCTCACACCGTCATTAAACCAACCGAAGGCATAGTCTGATTCAACCATTACATAGTAAAGATTTTTTATTGTGTCTCTTCGTAATTCAAAATAAGAATCTCTATAAGGACAATCGGTCCAATCAGCTCCATCGTATGTAAGAGTATTCCCATATTCATATGTAGCTTTAGAATTTCTTGCATCCATCCATCTATAATAATTGCCAGATGTACCAGCTGTTGTGCTTGCAACTAAGAAATATTTTCTTCCAGCTTCTAAATCAAATGCTGTAATAGTATCTTCTTCCCAAGCCCAACTAGTTCCAACATCATCTTTATCGATAGTAAAGGTTGCTCCTGTTACTAAATCTCCTGGTTCATTTACTGTATCTGTACTTTCTTCATAAATATTAAATATTAAATCATTGGGAGGTGTTCCCACCTTATTTATCTTTACTTTCAATGTATGGAAAGTTTCGCCACCCATAGGAACCTTAAAAGATTGTGCAACCTTTTTAGTATCCCATAGTGAATCGCTGAAGCTTGAACTAACATCGTAATCCGGTAATGGAAATCGTGTCGACATAGCTATCTTTATCCATGTATCAGCACTATCTGGATCTTCGTTAGAATAGATATTGCCTGGTCCAACTGTTGCAAAGAAACGTCCATCTATTTCATAGAAACCATAGATCTTTTTATCTGTATCAGTAATAGTATGGACTATCGTAAAAGTAGTTCCATTGGCACTCTTCATTATGTTACCCAGATCATCCCCGATATACAGATGGTTCAATCTTCTGTATTCCGCCGTGACTGTTCCAGCTCCTTCTGGCAATCCTTCGAATGCTACAGTATCTCTTTCAAGAGTAATCTCCCCTGGCTTACCTGGATATATACCTTCTGAATAAAAATATGAAGAAGGCTCAACCATATATTTTTGATTGATTCCTTTTGTGAAATCAGTCATCGCACCTATCTGCCAAAAATCTAGATCAGAATAAGCAGAGCGTCCTGTCGTAAACTTAGTTCCCATTAGTGGAGCTGGGTTAGCACGATATGATCTTTCTTCTATTTTGTATCCTTCGTAATCAAGATACAAGTCATAGGGACTCTGAAGTTCCATATTTTTCTTTTAAATTTCTTATACGTTTATTAACTCTACTGTTATGCATCCAGATTCTTTTGTATTCTTTAAGTGCTGGACTCTTTGGCATTTCAATAGGAGTCAAATAATTCTTTCTTATTTTTGTTTTTATTTCAGTTGAGTTAACTTCCAATTCAATTTCTTTATATTCTGACTCTTCTCTCCATCCATCCATTGGAAGTTTTTTTAATTCACATTTAGGAATATCTTTTAATACTTTTGTTTTACTAAACATACTAGTGATATGTACTCGCTTTATTGAACCATCTTCATTAAAGCAACCTCTATATGTTTTTGGAAAACGAGTAATAGCTTCTCTGCAATATTCCTTATAATTTTTAATAGCCATATTAGAATACTTTTACAGTATTTGTATTTGTAAGTTTTCCTTTTTCTAATTCTATTTCAGCTGTCATATCTCTAATGATTCCTAATAGTTCATACGTACTTGTTCTACCGACTAGAGTTCTATATCGATCAAGCTTTGTATGATCTAATAAGATTCGTCTTGTTCCTTCACGAACACAAATCTTTCTAAATAAAGAAAGCCTAGACTTATTCATCGTAACTGATCCACTGCCAGCTGTGGTAGGAAATTCACCTAACCAATTAACTTTTATAGTAGGATAAGAAGAACTTGGAATTGGTGAGGAAGTTATATCAGAAACATAATTGTCATTATCAACAGTTGTTAAACTTATTATTCTTGTCTCTTTATCAAAAGACCAATCATAATAAGCGATCTGTTTACCATCAGAATTCTCGAAGAAGATGCTTTTGATTAAACTTAATCCTTCATAGGTAGTATCGCTTGACATATCTATTTCATTTGTTGTTGAATCTAGATCAGCATAAGCGAATTCAGTTGTATACTCAAATAAAACTTCTGGAGAGAGCTCACTTCCGTTAGCATTGATAATTGCTAACCAATCTGTAGCAGTATTAACTATCATGTTTGGATCATCAGTAGATCTAGCAAGCTCTGCTATGAAGTTTTTTATAGTAATAATCATTTGTTTACATTAATATTATTTATTATATCATTTTCAAGCCCTATAGTCAATTCAGGAAGCAACACAGGTGCTCCTATGAATGGATTTATAATGCCAAATTTCTTATTTCCTTTAATTGGAAGCATAGAATATGAGAACATTTTTTGTGCTCTAGCTAATTCTATTCTTAATAGTGGTAATTCATCTAAGTCTTTTTGCCTAAGACTATTTGCTAAGGCTGTTCTTTCTTTTCTCCAATTACTCCATTGTCCGCTAGTCCAGCCAGATCTATCATCCCATTCACCCCACTTAACCATTATATTTTGTACTTGTTTGTCGATACTAGATGGTAGATTTTTACCGTATTTCTGCATCATTTTCCTGGCCCAGGTTAAATCAGGGTGCTTTGAGTCAGCTATGTTTACAGCATTATTAAGACTTCTACTCATTGGAGTATATGATAATAACTTTGATTCAGGATGCTTCATAAAATATTTACTACGTATCCAATTTGGTAATGAACGGAAATAATACGTCGACATATAAGAGCCGAATGTTGTAGCCCATGTAGACATGGCTTCACTGTATATTTTATTAGCTAACCATTTACCTTCTTCAGTCATGATATCAGGTTTAATATCTGATAACTTGCTCTTCATCTTCTCTGCTAATTTCCAATCACCTTTTTTAACAGCATCAAAATAGTCTTTAGCTTTATTTAATTGAGTCTGATAAATATCAAATGTTTCTTTATTTATAAAGAAAGAAGATGGTAAATGAGATGCATCCCAGTATTCAACTAGCTCAGGATATAATCCTAAGAATGCATTGCGTTCTGCTTTTTGTTTTTCAGGATCACTATTTGTTATCTTGAAATAACTACGTTGCAATAACCATACCTTTCTTATTCCTGGAGGTACTGTCTTTAACAAGAAATCATCTACCTCTTTGTGCTTCTTTAGAAATTCATTCTTATCATCTTGATAAGTTAACGCGAAGTATTCATCAATTAATTTCTGAATTGTTTTATCTCTAGGTTCAAGTGTCTTGAATCTTTCATCGCGCGCTTCTTTCAGATCAGGATTATCTTTAAGATATTTGTCAGCCTCAGCTTTGGCTTTGAAATAATCTAGATAGTACTGACGACCTTTACCAGCAGCACTAATTTTATCTAAGATTGCATAATATGTTTGTTCTTTTATTCTTATAGCTTTTGCTTCTAAGTCATCTTCTTCAAATCTGTTCCACCATTCTTGTAATTTAGAATTCTTTCTTAAGTATTCTCTTCGTTCTTTTCTACCTGTCCATGTGTCAGAGTCTATCTTTTCATAGTCACGCCACAATTCATAAGCATCAATTACACCTGGATTCTTTTCTTCATGAAGATCTCTTGCTTCTTTATTGGCAGGAGTAAAATACCAATCAAGTGCATCAGCTCTACCAAGCTCATCTATCTTGTTATATAAATCTAATCTAAATCTATTATATTTTATTGTGCCTGGCTTATCTCTGTCCCATGCTTCTATAATATTTTTGTTTCCCGGTAGGAAGAATTCCTTGAGGCGTTTCTGATGATCCTCAGGTTCATACTTAGCTAACTTCGCAGCCAATGGATAGTAGATTTCTCGATCAGGATGATTGTTCCAATACTCATTTGTGAACCAGCTTGGTTCATTCAAAACTATTCCATAGATCTGTGAAGGATCGTCCGAAATCTCCGGACTTAGATCTCTCCATCTGGTTTGATAGTCTAGTTTATTCTTTCCGTCTTCTATTGGATTATGTTCTCCGTATAATTTACGGGCCTCAGCATTCTTTGGTAACCAAAACCAATCGCTTGAGAACGATGTATTCTTAGTTGATTCCTGATCACGTTGAATAAGGTTAATCCACTTACGAACGAACGGATATGTAATCTGTTTGTATTTATTATTTTCTTTATCAAGATAAAACTTTCGATAAGCATCCCACTCTGGGTCACCTTCTTTCTGATAGAACAGATCGAAGTAATCTTTATTCTCTTCAGCATCATTAGCCATACCATTCCAAACCTGTCTAGCTTTATCAATGAAATTATATTGGCCAGGCTTTTCTTTATCCCATGCCTTAAGCGCAGATTGATTGGCCCATACTGAATCAAGCGCCTGGCTATATCCTTTAGCATTGAACTCACCACCTGCTTCAGTGATCTTGATAAGAGCATCAACTGCTTTGTTATACGCACTAGCGATAGGATAGAATGCAGCTTTACCGGGGTTATTGATGAAGTAAATTTTCTTAAACCAATCAGGTTGTTTGTTAAACTCTTCGTAGTAATGAAAGTTTTCATCACCGAACTTAGAAGTAAGAACACTCCAGGTTTTATTATACTCAGCATTCATTTCCAGATACTTACGTTGCCAAGCAGGGGTATCTTCTTCGTACCTCTTTTTATATTCTGAATTAGAATCAATTAAATTAGCTTTTAGATTTCTCCAGTTGTCCCAATACTTCTGTGCTTCTTCATCTGGCATTGTTCCTATATTTGATGGTATTGCTTTTGCCAAAATTGCTTTTGTATGATAGTACTTAGCATCTTCTAACCGTAGTTCCTCTTTTGCTTTTACTGAAAGTTTCATGTAGTCATCATAACTCTCTGCTAAGTCTTTTGATATATCCATAGCTTCTGAGAGTTCTTTTATGACACCATACTTTTCGAGTATAACAACTAAGTCTTCAACTGAACGGATTCTAAGATCGCCGTGCATATCATATAAATCATTATATAATTTTTGCTTATCAAGATCCTTAGAAAATGGATGATCAATTCCTAGAACATTTAATATTTTAAGTTTATCAGCAGAGACTGTCCCAAGCTTACCTAGTATTTCACTGACTAAAGCTTTCATCTTACCTGCTTCAAACTTTCTTAAACCAGCTTCATGTGTTTCTCTATCACCCTTAGTAGCCCAGTATCTTTCTAAAACATCCTTAGCTGCTGGTGTATTAGCTAACCATGAATCACCAGAACCATCTTCTTCAGCTTCAAGATTATAATATTTTATAACAGTTGCTGCTTCAATTTTAGTAATACCTTCTTTGTATTTAAGTTCATCGTCATCCATTTCATTAATTTTTTTCAACCATGATTGTGCTGCATAATCACTAAAGTATTTATAGAGTTCTGGATTTTCTCTTTCTAATCTTCTTTTATAAACATCTGTTAATGATGGTGGAAGATTATTCAAAGCGTTCCAAACATAAGCTATCTCATCGAGAGAGCCTTCTTTGAATTCTTTTATATTAATACCAAATAATTTAAATAGTTCACGAACCTTTTTTGACTGATGCCATGAAACATTCCTTAACATATTCTTTGATTCTGTCGCAAACATCTTTTGCATAAATCCCATATAAGGAAACAGGGCCTGTGAGTACGATATTAGCCAGGAGAATGGTTTATCTTTATCTGCTAGTTTTTCTCTTTGACTCCTTGCCATGTAATCGTCTATCTCTGACATAAACCAACCTAGTTTTCTAAGTTGATCAACAGTATAAGTTCTATCAAAGTATCCTTCACCTGTTATTTCTTTTACTAATGATGATGGGAACGGGCCCCAACCAAGTCCACCAATAGCACGCAATGGATTAGTAATCATGTTTTCTATTTCTTCCATTGGATTGAGTAACATTTTAAAATGATCTCCGATACCAAAATGAGGTAATAGATATTGTCCTTTGAGTCCGATGAAATCTAGTTCTACTCTTTCCTTCATCCATTCTGGCAAATTAGCTGACTCTTCTTCCATTGCTTCAATTATAGCTTGGCCAGCTTTAACTGCTCCTGGCCCAGCTTTAAGAAGCATACCAAAATATAATTGTAATGACTTAGCATGGAAGGTATAGAATGGAAATAAAATTCTGAACATTCTACCAGCATATGTTATGTCACGATAATCAAACAACCATTTCTTAACTACATGTTCTGTTTGAGCAATTGAATATGCTTTATTAAACAACAAATCGAAAGCCATAATTTGTCTTCTCAATTGTTCTGATTGAGATGCGAACATCTCAACGTCGCCTTTCAAAACTCTTGCACGTTTAATAGTTCTGTCCCACCAAGTTTTTTCTGGCATACTTTCTATTATACGTCTGGCATAAACAGGATCAGTTACCGATTGAACTAAACCAGAAGATGTTATCCAATCTAATGTTTGTTTATCTAAGACTTCACCAGCTTGAGTAATTACTTTGCCACTAGGATCAAATCTGAAATCTAATATCTCATCTATCTTCTTTGAGTTTATATGAAATGGTAGCTTTGGTTCTTTCGGTAAATCAAATACTCTATAGCCTTTTTTACCAGCAATAAATTCAGGAGTTAATTCTTTCTTAAGTTTATTAATAAATTTAGCAGTTGATACCATGTAGCCAGTTTGTAAATCTTTCATAAGCATCATATCTCTAGCTCCCATAACTGCTCTGACACTATCACCAAGATTATTCCATAAATACCAAGCTGGTCTTAATAGTAAAACATTCCAAATCCAAAATGATTTGAGAGAACTTATTAAATTTCTCTGTGTAAAATCTTTTCCAGTAGAAGTAGTCCTAATAAAGTTATCTAAATTCTCATAAAAATCAGCTTTGAATTTTGAACTAGATGGTTCTTCAGATCCAAGTGTAGACCAATACATTAATTTATCTGATACTAGTGATCTAATTTGATTTGATATTCTTTCTGGCATATCAAATTTAAAAACATAATCACTGATAAGTCTTGTTATATGTTCGGCTCGAGCAACTTCTTCTTCTATTAAATCAAGTTCCCATTTATATAATTCTCTTTTATGATAACCTCTTATTTCAGATATTCTTTCATTGCGATGCATCTTAATATTTTCTTTTGACGATTTTTTAAAATCATTTTTAATTTTATCTTTTTCTCTAAGTAAAACCCATCTTGATAATGAACTTTCAATATCTTGTTTATACTTATGCTCTTCTCTAATAAAGCGAGGCGCTAATTTGTTTTCATTTTTAACCCAATCTTTATTCAAAACATCTGATAACTCTTTTTCAATTCCATCTTCAATAGAACGTAATGATTTAAATTCAGTCATACCTTCATCAAAGTATAAAGGTGTTTCATCTACCTTGCTAAACTTTTTTGCGATATTACTTCTATGGACTATATTCTTATCTTTCTTTAATTCGTAATTTGCTAAAGTTCTTTTATTATTAAACAGAATCATGTCAGGTGTTCCTTTAGTTTCAATTTTGAATCCTTTTGATACATCAAATCTTTTCGAACTTATCTTACCACCATTTTCTTTTATATAATTAAACATTGATTTTTCAGCTGGTAGCATTATCTTTGGAAAATAAAACTTTATACTAAGAGAAATCGCATCATCGATTGCTTCTCTAGTTAAATCATTAATCAATCCTTCGTACCCGCCAAGGATTAATACATCACCCTTAGCGTCAATTGCTTTAACCATTTTTTTGTATGCTTGGCTATAACCGATACCTTCTGATCGTAATCTTTTTAATATATTTATTTGTGTTGAGAATCTATTAGATAGATTATATATTTGTTGAGTATTTAATTTTATACTAGCTTTAGTTATCAATCCGTCTTTATCAGAACCAATAAGTTTCATTGATTTATTTTTGATACTTCTAGGAAGCACCTGTGGCAATGACATGATATCTTCTGTAGGCATAAACTTTGAAACTTTTGTTTCATGCATAGTCCACATTTCTTTTATAGCTTGGACTTCTTCTTTACTTAATGCTTTTTCAAGAAATGATCTTGTTAAATTTTCAGCAGTTACACCATTAGCATTCTTACCAAATAACCAAAGACCTTGTCTCGCTTCAAAGAGGTTCTTTAATTCTTGTAATGCAGTTAACTCACCAAGACTAACATGCATTCCTCTTCCTGGAATCACAGATTTCAAATTTGATTTGAAAGTATTATTACTTATTATATAAACTTTATTCTTCCAATCAGGTAAATGCCTATCAATAAATTTTTTAAGATTACCACTAAGATCAATGATGGTTGGATTAATAGCATAGCCTTTTGTTTTATCAAAAAAATCTGTTAATATTTTCGTAGCTAATGCGCTATCATTTAAATCTAGCTTACTTAAATCTACCCAATCAATCTTGGGCATAGTTACTTCTGAGGGATGTCTTCTATCTAGATTGAGATACCATTCTTTAAACCAATCTGAAGTTAATGGTTTAATATATGTTGCTTCTTTGTCTCCAACTTTTATCTTTGGGAAATATACATCAAGTTTCTTTTGAGCTTTAAGAACCATGGATGGTGCAAAATCCTTCTTATCTCTAGCTAAAAGTTTAGATAATTTTTGCATCTTATTTAAATAAGTATCCACATAGATATTTCTACTAGCATCATAAATTTCTTTTGCAGTAAATTTAATACCATTAGCAGCAGCTACATTCCATGGAATGGCAACCTTGACCAATCTTTCTAGACGAACTATTTCATTATTTAATAAAGCTTGTTCTTTCAAATATCGCCTAACTAATGGATGCTTACCACCAAACTTTTTTACCTTACTTAATTTATATTTTATTATCTTTTTTCTTTTTGCAATCTCAACCAATCTTGTATTTATATTATCAATAAATGTTTTTGTAAATTCTTTTATCTCTAAAGGACTAGTTCCTTCTATTTTATATGTACCAGATAAAACATCATCAAGCGAATTCATAATAGCTTTATCAGTTTCAAGTCTAGACAAATCATTTTTAATTCCACTAGTATATCTATCATACAAAGGTTCTTTAGATCTTAAACTTCTTTTTAATGTTTCACTCACATCTTCAATATTAGTTAATTTCTTCTGCATATTCTTTGCTACTGTAAACTTTGTCGCTATTCTATTCTTAAGTTCAGGTGCTTTAGAAAAATCCATCTTATTAAAAATAGTTTCTAATTGCTTTAAGTTCATTCCTACTGTTCTATATATATTCTTTTTATCAAAATTATTTATAATATTTTTTAATTCAGGAAGATACCCTGGTACTTTTTTACCTTTAGAATATCTTTCTGCACCGATACTCTGTCGAAGTTTGTAAGAAATATCTGATGATTTTTTATAAGCGTCTTTCAATGTTTTGATTTCTATATCGAATTTATCTTTTGATATCTTTAAACGATCTTTCAATATAGTTGATAAATCATTCGTTGCTTTAATCTTTTGATTAAATGTTCTAGTAAATTCTTCAAACGATCTTGCACTCTTAGCGCCATAGATTTCTGGAAGTGAATCAAAAAACTCTAGAGTATTTATGTTATAACCTTTAGTTACTTCAGCTCTCTTAGCTAAAGACTCTTTTACTACAGGAAGAAGATCACCATTATCAAAATAGTTACCATTAGTAACTTCTAACAATTTAGATTGTATCATGGCTAGTTTGTCAGTAGTATTAACAGAATTAATTACCCATTTACCTTTGATAATCTTTCCATCTTTCCCAATAGCAGGAGCCAGGTCTGCCCAGCCAAGAGCTTTCTTCGTACTATCAAGCATACCTGCCATAGATGTAGCGAATATCTTTTTCAATTCTTCATCAGTTCTGAGACTAGATGTATGAGATTCATCTACAACTTCTGTTGATTCTTTACGAAGTTGTTTAAGTCGTTCTTCAACATCTATTGGCCTAGTTCTACTTTCAGGAAACATTTGTTCTAGATCAGAAATCTCTTCTGTTATCTCCTGAGTATTTCTCACAATGTCTTCAAAGTATTCTGGATCTGCATCGAGCTCATCTATGTCAGCTAGCTTAGTTTCTAACTTTCTTTTATCTTTATTCAATATTCTATTCTCAATAAAGATCTCATTAAATCCAGATTCTTCTTGTGATGTTGCCATCTGATCCCATAGCTGATTTCTTTTTTTATCAGCTGGAGTCTTTCCTTTTCTTCTATATATTTCTTCTAGTTTGTTTGCAAATCTATCTAGCCTAATATCTTCTCTATATAGGATTCTACTATCTGAAACAAAATCTTCTGTGAATGATAGACTCATTAATTCAAGCAAATCATCTTCATTTATTCCAAGACCATAATCACGATTAAGCATTTCCAATACAGGTTTTGTATCAGATCCCTGGATAACCTTAACAGCATCTTCTGTTGTGATTAAATTATCTACAGCATCAAAGACATTTTGAACAATATAATCTCTCTCTTCAACAAAATGATCAGAGTTATCCCTAAGAAATTCTATGACAGCTTTGCCATAATCAGTATAATTATCAACAACAATTGTCTTTCCATAATTAGGATTAGATTGTCCATTAGAAAGATGTTTAGATTTTACTTGGTTAAATGTATCAACTACTTCCTTAGAGATAACAGTAACTCCGCTTTTGTATTCTGAGTAATCTATATTATTAAAAATTTTATTATATCTTCTCTTAATACTGAATGTTCCATCTTTATTTAGATTGCCCAAGCCTACTGCATTAACAAATGTATTTGCTTTATCAAGAATATCTTCATAATCTTTTTTAAATTTTTCAATCCTCTTAGTCTCCGTTTTTATTTTAGAAGTCATGTTAATTAATTTCTCATCACTTGCTTTACTAATTTTCATCTTGTCTAAATTTGATTTCATCTTTTCAAGTGGAGCACTTTCTCTTACCATTATCTTTTCCTTTTCAGCAAATTCTATTTCTAAGTCATATAACTTCTGCATTGTTTTTTTGTCTGCAATGTATTCACTTTTATATTTACCTATTCTAATATCTTCAAGATCTTTAGCAAGATTAATTGAAGCAGTATCATTCAAAAAAGTTTCAGGTAATTCTTCACCAGAGATAAGAGATTCTTTTTTGCTATATAGTCTCTCTCTTAATTTTTCTAATTGACCATACAAGGAATTCTTTTCAAACCCAGCTCTTGTTTCAATTGCATTTCTTAAAAGTTTATGAGGAGAAGTAACTCTAGCTTCTTCATTACATAGAATCTTTTTTGTTCCATCAAGAAATTCAATTGTTATATTTTCACCAGGCTTTATATCCATTGTATGTTCAAAGGATGGAAGGAACTCTGACTCTGTTTTAATATCAGAAACATGTTTCTCTAGTAATGAAATCTCAGATAATAAATTACGTGCGACATCTACTTTGTCGTCAGAAACTAATCTTTTTATATTTAAATTCTCTGTTAAATTTATATATGTGTTATAGATATTCTCAGTAGTTTTTTTATAATTAGAAAAATATAATTCTAATGAAACTAATTTTTCCTTAAGAGTTTTCACTTCTTTAGTTTCAGGGAAAATCTTTCTAATCTCTTTATTTATATAATTAATTTTCCCATAATTTTTAATTGTTGTTATTTCCTCTTTAGCTATCTGGTTTTTTAATATTTCTCTTTTATTATAAATT
>Ga0075116_10000398_pt1 | contig 20321 bp, 25 predicted proteins | sample AntAceMetag02UKC_FD_69786 | JGI IMG/M metagenome (GOLD analysis project Ga0075116, IMG submission 69786) | Saline lake microbial communities from Ace Lake, Antarctica- Antarctic Ace Lake Metagenome 02UKC | ecosystem: Environmental > Aquatic > Non-marine Saline and Alkaline > Saline | place...
TACCTGTTGTTTTTTCCACAAAAGTTTTATTTTCTTCCTCGGCTAATTTCGCTTCTTCTACTGCAATTTTGTCAAGAAGGTCTTTTTCAATTTTGAGTTTTTCGTTTAAAGTATTTAAATCTTCTTGTGCCTCTGCTATTTCATAAGCATTTTGTAAGGCTTTTTGTTTATTCTCTGCAAAGGTGATAGTATCTGCAAGCTGTTTATCATATTCAGCTTTATTTTTTTTAGTTGTTGCTTCAAGGTCTGACATTGCATCAACATTTGTTTGCTTTAATGCCGCGCGTATTGCAACTTGTGCTGTTATTGCCGCAGCTCTTTCTTCTTTTAAAATTGTTATATTTGCATCTCTTTGTCTTTCTGCTTCAGTAATTAATGTATTAATATGAGTAATATAATTGGCTTCGGTTTCTCCTAAAATAACAAGTGCCGCATCCCTGTCTTGCCCATAAATTGTTATCTTATCCTCCAATGCTTTTTCTGTTATTGTTTTTTCTTCGGCATTCGCTAATTCTAAATTAGTTTTCTTTTCTGCCGAACTTATTTTTGCCGCAAGAATTTCTTCTCTTAATGCCCATTTTTGAGTTTCAATGTTCACGTCTGCCGCATCTGAAATCAACCCAGAAATTAAGTTTTCTCTTTCAGTAATTAAAGCTTCTCTTTCTGTTTTGTCCGTTTCAGCCGCTATTAAATCTTCAAGTTCAATTGCCCTTGTTTCAATCCTTCTTCTTTTCTGGATTTCGACTTCTTCTTTTGAAGAACCTTCTAGTAAAGATATTTTATCTTCAAGTCCTCCTATTATTAAATCGGTTTCTCTATCTACTCTACTTTTCTGATTATCAAGCTGTTCGTCAAGCATAGTTAAAATTTCTGCATGGGCTTTCCCTGCTTCTTCAACTTGCTTGTTATAATTAACAATTACTGCTTCTTTTTGTTCTTTCAGAGAAGCTAAATGTTCTGCTTTTTCACTTGCAATTTGCTCCATCCTTGTATTAAAATTATCCGTTACTATCTCGATTTTACTTTTTTCAACTGTTTCTAGTGTTCCATATTCATCTTGTATTTTTTGTATGGCCGTTGCATGATTAGATTCGATTTGGTCTGCTTCTTTCTCTAACCCTGCTAAAACAGAAGCTGTTTTTTCTTCGGCCGCATCTAGCTCATTCTTATATTTTGCATGGGCATTCTCTGTTTCTTCTGCCCATAATGATTTTGCTGTGTCTAATTCTGATTGAAGCAAAGCTTTTTTAGCTTCGGCAGATTCTTGTACTGACTTAATTTTTTCTTCAGCAAGAGATTTGTAACTTTCGATTTCTTCCTCTGTTGCCTTTTTTACGGCATTGCTTGATTTGTTTGTAATATATACAATCCCTGCTATTGCCGCAACAACTCCTGCTATCGCAAGGATTATTGGATTAGCTCCAAGAAACATTAATGCCGCTCCGATTGCTTGAACTGCGGTTATTAATTTAGCTGATATCAAAAGCATAGGTCCTATTGCCGCAACAATTGCCGCCCATTTCAAGACATTTTCTTTTTGTTCAACACTCAATCCTTCAAACCACTTTGTTACACTTCCAAGTTTTTCTCCAATCTTGCCTAATATAGGGATAATGGCATTTTTCAATGTGTCATAAAACCCTAGCATAGTAACTTGCAATTGTACCATAGTTTGGTCTAGCTTAAAAGCGGCTGTTTCTGAAGCTTTTTCAAAAGCATATGCTGTTTCATTCGTTGTCTTCCCTAATGCTTCAAATATGTTCGCATTTTCAGAAGCGTTTTCCCCCATTAAATCTAAAACTCCGGCTAAAGCTCTTATGTTTGGAAAAACTTGTGCCATGATATCCTCGCCATATTGATTAGTCAAACTCCTTATAGTAGTAAGTGCTGACAATAAACCTTTTTCTTTTATCTGCTCTCTTAATGCTTTTGAGGATGTACCCATTGAATTCAACGCATCTGCCGCTTGTTTCGAAGGTTTTAGTAAACCCATCAAAATTTGTCTTAATTCTGTTGATGCTGTTGCCGCATTCGTTCCTGTTCTAGTCATTGCTGCGACTGCTGCACCAACTTGGTCAAATGAAACTCCCATTTCAGAAGCTACTGGCAATACCTGCCCTAATGAAGCTGTTAGTTCTGAAGCTTCGGCTTTCCCTTCTCGTACTGAGGCCACAAGAATATCTGTTGCTTTTGCCGCTGATAAGTTCTGTATTCCATAAGCATTTACTGCGGAGGTAACAAGGTCTGCAACTACCTTTGTTTCTGCTAATCCTGCCGCAGAGGCTTTTGCTGACATTTCTAACACATCTAAGGCTTCTGCTCCCCTCAATCCTGCTGATGTTACAAAGAATAAGGCTTCGGCAAGTTCTTTCGGTGTTTTCCCAACCTTAGGTGCCATTGCTAAAAGGTCTTTGCTCCACTCACCAACTTGTTCATCTGCAACACCTACAAGACCAATGATTTTAGTCATTTCAGATTCAAAGTCACTTCCCATTTTAAAAGAAGCCGCTCCGATTGCAACAAAAGCCAATGTAAGAGTTTTGGTCATAGTTGAACCAACCTTCGTCATGCTTTGAGAAAGGTTGGTAAACTTTTGATTTACGCTTATTGCTGTTGCCGCCCCTTGTGCTTTTACTTGGCTCATTGCCATATTGAATTTTGTTGAGTTTGCTGTTACACTAGCGGCTATTTCTCCTACTACAAAAGCCATTTTAAAACACCTTACCTTTTTGCAACCCTTGAAATATCTTCGTCTATTTGTCCTTCGCTCCATTCAGCGAAAGTACGATTTTCTTTATTCTTCAACCAAAGAGAATAAGCTGAGTCCGCAGGTAAACCTCTGACAAGAGTTAAAAAGTAACGCCAAGTGATTCTATCGTTCAAACCTTTTTCAACTAAGTCTATGTTATAATACCGTACGAAATCAGCTTCTAATGCACCCCAAGCCCATAATAACAACTTAGGATTTACAAGTTTTTTTCAGTTTTATCCTTAGCCCCAGCAATACAACCCCACTTTGAGAGAATGTCTGCTACTAAATTTTCTAAAACAAATCCCATTTCTATATCTTGGTTATTGTTTAAAATTTCTAAAAACTTTTTTCCGAATATTCTTTCAACAATTTCATACAAGGTTTCATTGTCCGGCATTTTAAACATATCTTTCCCATTTATTCTTTGAACACAAGTTTTTATATAAAACATGGAAAAAGAGAATGGCATTGATTGTGGAATTTCAAACACCTCACCTTTAAATTTTATCTTGTAAGGATTGTGTTTAGTTTTATATTCTTTCAAGGCTTCGTCATAGTCGGTTATAAGGTTTGCTTCTTGCTCAACCGATTCTTCTAAAACTTTTTTGTTCAGATAAGCAATTCTTTCTTCATTGTTCTTTAACTCTTTCAATTGGTTAACCCTCCTTTTTTTCTTATGAAGCTGGTGTTATATCAGTCTTTGAATTAATTCTAAAAGTACCGCTAAATTTATAAACTCCTGAAGTAGAAGCATTCTCGGAATATGCGGTAAAAAAGCCTGTCATACTTTCACCATATCCGGTATTCTTTGTGTGTTTTAGAACAACTGAATCACCATCTTCTGCCGCTTCCCTCAAAGCACTTTGTCCCTCATCTAATCCTGATGCAACAGTTTCAATTGCAATTCCTTCAACATTAGCTGTTTCCCCAACCGAAATTGGCGAATATACTTCATGTAAAACTGAAGTACCGGCTATTACATCTTCAGAACCTGTGATATTTTCCTCTGAAACACTAACTGCTCTTGAAAAAGATACCACCTTTGCAACCACTTCATCGTCTATTTCTATGACTGTTTCTGCGAATTTTACTTCTGGCATTTTAATCAACTCCTTAAATATTAATTTCTAAATTTATCTCCTATGGATTCAACTCTAACTCTATAATGTGCTGACCATTCATCTCTTCCTTTTTCATCTTTGCCAATAGAATTTGGTGCTGTGTCAGCATACACTACTGAAATCATAGAACCCTCTGCTATAAATGGCTCACCGCCAAATCCGACTAAATCTTTGTGTATTGCAATCAGCTTATCTCTAGCTGTATTGTAAGTTTCGTTTCGTACCAAGATTTGAACCCCATATTGGTCTATTGCTAGAGCTTGTGATTCTTCCAATATTGACGTTGAAACATCATATACTGTTATACAATTATCCGGATTGTCTGGCTGATAAGCATTAAATAATGTTGTACCTTGTACTCCATGCCCTAACTTTTGTATATATAACGCTAATTCTTCAGCAATCATAATAGCTTCCTCACTTCTAACTCTAAACTTTTATTAAGAATTACAGGACCTAACTTATTTAAAGGGTCTTTGAGATAAAATCTTTTTCTTCCCTTCTGGAAATTAGCTTCCGTTTCATGCCATCTAATAGCATATGGAATTACTGGTTGTCCTGTGCCTACTCCTCCTCCAAATACTATTGCTCCTTCTGCCGAACCTTCTGGTGCCATAAGAACCTCACCTGACCGCATTAAAGTTCCTTCATCATGTGGAACTTCCTGCTCTGCGGCTTCAAGAATGGTATGACAAGTTTTACGAACTGCTTCTCTTTTAGCATAGTTTACTAAAACTTTTAATTGTTCGCCATTCCATCTACGCCAACCCATCAGATGATTCCTCCTTATTGTTTATTTTACTGATATTTCATAATGATGAATAGTTCCATACCTCGGGTCTTCTATTGGGTCTATTCTTATTACTTCCATATCTTCTCTTTTGTAAGGTGCTGTTTGACTTATTAGCCAATACTCATACTCTGAATCTATTGGGGCATCTTTTTTAAAAAAGATTATTGCCGAAGCTGTAACTGTTTCGCCTTTTCTGTTAGTAACTAGCTTCTTTCCATACTGTGCAAACCCTTCAACTCCTGTAGTTGTTGTGCTATCAATAAAGTTTCCTTGCCAATCTCTAACTCTTTTTTTAACTGTAAAAGTGTGTGACATTAATTGGTTAAATTGAATAGCGTTCATTTCATTTTTACCTCTGTTCTTATCAATTCTGAACTTACAAGTATCGAATCAACAAAGGATAAAGCATTTGGTATCCCTTGTATCCCCTCTGTATTTCCTGAAACACTAAATTTCCCAAGAGTTAAATTTGAGGTAGAAGGTGCTGTATCGCTGTTGTCAAATAAATACAAAATCATATATGCAACCCATTGTTTTATTGCCTCAGATTGATAATCTTCAACATCTGTCATATCAACTTTCCACCCATTATCTTCCCTCGTTCGCATTCCTAGCCTAGCATCTAAAAGCATACAGGATTGTTTAATCCTTTGAGTTGTTGCTTGGTCTTCTGACCTTCCAGTTATTGTTGCATATTCTGCCGCTAAAAGGTACATCTAGCTCAACTCCTCTTTACTTTTTTCTTCTATACTAGATATAAGTTCTCCCTTTTTCCCTTTAGCCAAAATGCCATTTTTAACTGCAAGTTGTTGTAATTCTTTATATGTCATTTGAGTAAGAAGCTTTGAAGCTTTTTGTTTAGGATATTCTGAGTTCTTTTCATCTTCGATAAAAGCTTCCCCTACAGTAACTTCACACTTTTCGTCGATAGGCTCTTTCCCACTTTCATCTTCTGTCAGCACTACTTGAACGAAACCATGTTCTATAACTGGGGCTACCTTTACTGCTGGTGTTAATGGTGCTTTTTTAGCTCCTCCTGTTTTGATATAGGCTAGCGCTGTCCTTTTGGGGACATTAATCTGTTGTCCTATTTCAAATAACTTGCCTTGAAAATATCTTCGTTTTAAAAATTGTATCTTCAAAAAAACCTCACTCCTTTATAAAGAGAAGAAAGGACTCTTTTGTCAGCCCTTTTTTATCAACCCATTAATATTAACTTCCTGCTTGCCCTAAAACTGCGAATGGATAGCGGTCATCTTCATCTTCCTGCAATCTATTGATAGGATTAGGAACTTGCCACGCTATTCTCATACAACTTCTCAAAGCAACCATATTCTGCTGTGCTAAATTGTAAACTATATCTCCTGTAGTCGGGTCTTGGATTACTGCCTCTGTCAATATCTTCCATGTAATATCTTTCCTTACTGCATAGATTAACTGACTCCAATCACCCGAAATCAACATACTCCTACTTGGGATTATGCTTCCATTTCTTGGGAATACAATCGGTTCACCATCAAGTTCATACTTAGTTGCTCCTTGCATTCCTTCCTTATAAACAGACTTGAAGATTGGTTGTCCACTTGTATCGACTAAGCCTCTAAACTTAGCTCTCATACTCATAGAAGCAACATTTCCATTGACCATATATCCGGATTCCTCTACCTTAGAGATTACTCCACCTACTCCCATAATATCAGAATAAATGTTATTTACCCCATTGCTATCATTTATGCTACCTATGGTAACAAACTTTCCTGCCGCACTTGCCGCTGTAACTATAGCCTCAGGCCATGCCGCAGGAGCATTGATTCCATAAAATACTGCTTGGTCAAAAGCTAACCCATAGGCTTCAAGTAATTTAGGTTTTGCTTCTGCCCAAATATCATAGTCAGAATCTTCTAAAACGGCTTCTGGTATAGCAACTATAACATTTAGCTCCTCTGCATCAAGATATTTGTTTTCCCATAATAGTCTTGATGTTTTTTTAAACTGTTTATCTGAATCGTCAGTTCTTGCGGTTGGTCCCGGGTTACTGAAATATGCTGTAGGCAATACCGATAAAACTGGCAACCTTTTTTGAAGTCTGCTCATATTAGGACCTCTATATCCTAACGACATTACTGCCGAACTCTCTGGAACATTTTCAATTATTTCCTTCTGAAATTCCTCTGGCATTAATGCTTCTGCTCCCGACCTTGGTATATAAGTCATTTCAATCATCTCCTATTTTAATTTTTGATTCCTACTTTCTCCCTGCGGCACTACGAATCAAATCATTCATGCTGAAACCACCTTTTTTCTTCTTGGTGTTGTTTTGTTCATCACCACTTCTTAGGATTTCTCCTCCTTCAGTTCCAACAAGATATGTTTTTTCTTCAATTAGAGAAGCTAATGCTTCTTTAATCCCTTTAACATTACCATCATCATCTACGGTTACATCTTCCTTGTCTAATAATGCATATGCCGCATCTGGGTCAATGATATTAAGTTTTGCCGCTTGTAATATGACTTCCGCTTTGATTAATCTGCTATTAGCTTTTGCCATAATGACCTTCGATTCCGTTTCCGCATCAACTTTTTCAGCTTTTAATCTTTCGGTTTCAGTCATATCTGCTTTCTTCTTTTCATCTGAAAGCTTTTTCTCCCAACTCTTACGCTCTCTAGCAATTATCTTGTCAATTCCTTTTTGATATTGAGCCTCAGAATACGTTTTGGTTTTTACATCCGCATCTGCATCATCATCATCATCTTTGTTCTTGACATTCCCACCTTTATCATCTAGCTCTTTGGTTTTGTCCTTGGTGTCCGGACTCCCTTTATCTCCTGTATTGTCGCCTACCGCTCCCAATAAAGGAAGTATAGGAGATAAGAAAAGAAATAATAGTATTTTTTTAAAATTTTTCATTGAAACCCTCCATTTAAAGCCTGTAGGCTTGAATCCGTTTATAGCTCGTCAGCTTTCCCGTTTATAGCTCGTCAGCTTGAATTACCTTTAAAAGTAATTTCATTAATTACATCATACTCCTTTATTAAAAAGAAAGCAAGTATTTGTAAAAAAGCGTAACTTACTTTTTAATAACTATATTATTTTTGGTTGTTTCCTACAATATACTTTATAGCTTCTGCCGCTGTTTCCCCTGCATTCCCTCTCAATTTAGCCGGAAACACACTTTCCATAAATTCTATTTCTTCGTCTTTCATTCCATTATTCATGGCAATGTCAATAAGTTTTATCATGTGTTTCATGTTTTTAGCATGGTAGCCTATTCCTTTATCATAAATTTCATATTCAAGATTACCGGGTTTAAAATGAGCCAATATATCGTTTTTACATATCCAATCTGGGAATATAACTGGCTTTCCTATTGCCCAAGCCTCATATAACGTACTACCTGCATCTCCGATAATTACATCAGCATCAACTAATTCCTGCATAGTAACATCTTTTTTACCGTTCTTATTATTCACTTTTGAAGTTGGATGCAAAGCTAATTTTGTTTCATACTCCTCCGGGATTTCTCTTACCAAAGTTAGACATTGTGGATAACTTGACCTTCCTTTATGCTTATGAACATATCCGTGGGTTGGTGCCCAAACTACATAAGGCTTGTTCCTTTCTTCTTTTTCGTATTCCCCCTTGAAAATCGGGTCAAGTTTCGTATACCCAACAACAAATATTTCTCCTTTATATCCCCCGGCTTCAAGCCTTTCTTTCCATGCCTGACCCGGCACAAGGGCAAACTTATAATTTTTAATATTCTCTGCTATCCAATAATCCTTATCGCCTATTCCATGCGACATAAATATATCGTTAGGACCTACTGGATATTTGCCTTGTTCCATTATCCTCTTTGAAGAAAAGAACCTTAGATTAAAGCCTTTAACTGGAACTTTTACAAAACCGGAAGAACTTTCAGGCAAATAATTTATAATAGGCATTGCCAAAGCTTCAATTGCCCTTGTGTAATTACTGCCCTTGTGCTGTGAATTAACATCATAAACCATGTTATATTCATAGAATTTCTTAGGATAGTGCTTTTTCTTATATTCATCATTATTAAACTTGCCAACACGTAAACTTTTGTTACTCCTTAGTTCTCTAAACTCCGTTGAATACATATGATATTGAATCATTACTTCCTCATAAGGAGGGAAAGTATGTTTCCCCACCGTTATTGGAAAATGATGTTTGTTAAAAATACTTATACTACTCATATTATTTCCTCCTGTTATTCTATTCAGTTTCTCGAAGCCTTTACTTGGCACTTTCCATGCTTTAATAACTCTTAATCCTCGATTGGTTCTTATCTTCTGGAATTGCACCGAATTCATTTCTATCATTACCGAATCTTCGATTTTAGGCAGGAAAACATGAGAATCAATTTCAATCTTCTTGTCTGTAATATTTATAACGTATATTCTATTTTTCATATTTTCCACCTCTTGCAACCAAGACTTGATTATCTAACAAGTTACCTTCTTCTACTATATCAACTATGAACTTTGCTAATTCTTCAGGTTGCATCATTCTCTCAAAATTATCATCCGGAGCAATTTCCCTTCTCATATCAGTTGAACAAGCACCCGGAGCTATGCAATAAACTTTAATCTTGTATGGTCTTAGTTCCTCTGCGATAGATAAACTGAAATTTATAACTGCCGCTTTGCTTGCTGAGTAAGCTGACCTTCCCGGTCTTGCCCCAAGTCCTGCTGTAGAAGCAATATTAATTATCTTTCCGCCCTTGTCTTTAGCAATTCGGGCATATTCCTTTGAGCAATAGAAAACTCCATTTAAGTTCACATCAAATTGTTCCTTCCACTCTTTTTCAGTTAGTTCAAAAATGCTACCTAATCTTACTATCCCTGCATTATTAATGATTGCATCAGGCGGTTCATCTTCAAGTTCTTTAAATGCGTTTTTAACACATTCGTAATTTGATACATCAATATCATTGAATCGTGAAAACGAATAAAAAAAATGACCTCTCCTAGAAAGTTCCCTTGCTATTTCTTTCCCGATTCCTCTTTCTGAGCCGGTTACTACAACTTTCATTCTTCCTCGCTCCTATACTTAGATTTAAAAATAGCTTCTGCAATTATTAAGTCTAAAGGGGTAGTTATCTTTATGTTTATTTCCTCTCCTTCAATAATTACCGGAAACTTTCCCATCTCACACCATACTAACATTGAATCATCTGTGTATTCCTTCCTTGCTAAAGCATGGGCATTAATTAATGTTTGTGTCTGAAATTTTTGTGGCATTTGAACTTGGCCTATCTCGTTACGATTAAAAAATCGCTTTGAACTTCCTAGTGTAGAGGCTTTTCCTGTAATCCAAGGGGTTACAACTGTGGCTTTTACATCCATGACCTCTCTTATTAATTTCATAGTAACAAAAGGTCTAACCGCTTCCATTATTAAAACTTGTGAAGTTGTAGTCTGTTGTAATCCATTCCAAACAGAGTTTTGTCTGGTTTCCCCTCCTTCAACATATATTGCTTTTTTGATATTGAAGTCTTTGATTACTTTTTTCACAAACTGAATATCTCTACATGGGATTATTATTCTGCTTATTTCTTCCATTCCCTGTAATAGTTCTAATCCATGCACCATCATAGGTTTTCCACCTAGCATTGCATATTGTTTCGGGAATCCTAGTTTAGCCCTTTTCCCTTCTCCTGCCGCAAGAAAAATAACATCAATCATCTGTAGCCGCCTCCCTTTCAAACCATTTATTCTCTCCCCAAGTATGATGCATACCTTGTAAAATATAAGTGCCAGAGGTCATTTCTTTTTCAGTACAATTAACAGCTCTTTCAATCTTTGTAAATTCAAGATGTGCTACTTTCTTTCTTATAAATCTATAGATAAAGTATACATTAAAAAATGTTTCTTTCTGTATTTTCCGGTTCCAATATCTCCTAAGTCTTTTTACCAGATAAGCCATTGTTGCATTTTTAGCTTCACAACCCATAAAGTTAATTTCTATTTTGCCTTTGTAGTTTGTACTGAAGAAGCATTTTTCATCTGTAAATAAAGGGTCTAGTGGTTTCAAACATGTACTGTCTGCATCAACGAAAACCCCTCCATGCTTCAACAATATTTCAAGTCTTAGTATGTCTGATTTTGTCGCAAGGATAGGAATTTCATCATATACTTTTTGGTTCCGGAGAGTTGGTATATTTTTATCAGTCCAAAGCTTTACCTCCCATCCCGGATTAAGCTTTTTGTAACTCTTTAAATTCTCCTTGTATGGAAATGGTTTAGTACCTATCCATATCATGTGTATTTTCTTTGGTATCATAGAACAACCCTTCTTTGCTTTTTATTTACCCAACTTTGCGCAGGGTATTGTAATATATATCCGTTTTTAACTGCCAAATAATCCATTTCAGACCCAACCAATTCTCTTGCTCCTCTTGCTTTTCCTTTGTCTAGTTGAGTATAGGTTTCATCTGCTCTTAGAATTGGTGTTATAAAACCACTCCCGGCAATATCCCGAAGCCCAATTCCCTTTTTCTTATTCTTTGCGGTTTTTGCTAACTTATCAACATGGCTTCTCATTTCATATACTAATCTTTCAAAAGCCGGATGGTTAATTGTGCAACCCAACATACAATTATTAACCTTCCCTTTGTGAGCTTGCATTCCAAAAGCAAACAGATTATCCACAAGACCATCTAATGGTTTGATACATCTGCTATCAGTATCAACATAAATTCCACCAAACCTATACAATATTTCAAGTCTTATAACGTCTGATTTTCCTGCCCATGAATTCATCTTGTCATAAGTGTATTTATTGTGTAGAGGGAACAAGTCTTTGTCCTTCCAAATTTTTACCTCCCATTTAGGGTTTTGCACAATGTACGTTCTAATGTTATCCTCAAAAGGGCATTTATCAGTACCTATCCATATCATGTGTATTTTCTTTGGTATAAAAATCATTGTTTAATACCTCCTGCTTTTTTTATAAACTCATACGCTTTTTCACGTTCCTGTTTTAATATATCGGCAACTATGCTATAATCCATATCTATGGGAATTTTGTTTAAATCTTCTACCTTCGTTATTTTTCTATCCCCAAAAGGGAATTTGTCAAACAAGGTATCAAACCTTGAAGTCATTATATCTCTATCCTCTAATAAAACAAATGGCTTTCTGAAAATGATTGAAAATAAAACTACATGAAAACTATTTGTGACTATCAATCTTGCATGTTTTATAGTCCCAAGAAAACTTCCAACTGTTATTTGATATGCGTGTCTTACTTCAAGCTTATTGTCTACTGCTAACTGTATAATTTCATCAACGTACTTTGGGCGCATAACTTTTCTATCCACAAAGAAGTTAAATATATATCCATTGTCCGGGGCAATTTTTGTTGCCAAATCGTCCCACTCGTCAAGTAACATAACTGGGTCAAGTAAAACCTTTGCTTCAATACCTGTTAACTCTTTTACAATATCTGCTCCTGCCTGTTCTCTTACAGACAAGTGACTATATCTCAGCAAATGCTTAGTAAACATTTGCTTTGATTCTTCCGGCATATCAGAAATCCCAAAACTAGCGGATAAAGAAATTAGTTTATTTTTGCTAATCTTCTTAGCAATACTGATTAAATTTACTTTTTTCTTTAATCTCCGTTTCAGATAATATGGATTAAACACTTGGTCACTTCCAACTACAACTAAATCATATACTGTATTTAGACCTTTCAATGCAGGGATGTACTTTAATTTCATATAATCAGAATTGAATTTTTCAAGACAAGCATTTGACTTTTTTATCTTTTTAAAACATAAAGTTTCTACTTCATACCCCATGTTTTCTAAAATCTTTGTAGTTGCATAATTCTGCAATCTTTGCCCATAATTATAATATCCTATCAAGGTTATTATTGCCGCTCTCCTTGCCCCTTGTCCAACTTTTTCAACTTCAAGATATAGCTTTTTCTTTAATTTATTTTCGACTGTAACTTGCACATATCTTATCAATTCACTTACATCTTTAAAAGTGGCTTTCCCTTTATTGATAATAAAACCTGTATTCTTAGCCGATATTTCTGCTCCTCCAATTCTATGCCCGGACAGTTCAGCTTCTTTAATCCGTTTCCTAGCTTTTTTGGTTTTGAATATTGAGCCACTATTCGGGAAGTCTATAGGTTGAGTTGCTTTACGTTTTCTCGTATACAATCGCATCAAAGCCTTTATTTTCTCCACTTCACCATATATTAGTTTAAAAGTAACTTCAATTATTACAAGATTATTCTTATGGAAACAACTAGACCTATGAGAGAAGTTACAATCCGTCACCATGCTCTCATTTCCCTGTCTATCTATGGCTTTTACGCTTTCAACTACATTACATATCACCCCGGTAAAAGCTCCTACATTCATGTAAATAGCACCGCCTATAGTACCCGGGATTCCACAAGCAAATTCAAGACCGCTTAATCCTGCTTTTGCAACAAGTTTACATAAACTTGGCAACATAACTCCTGCTCCTACTGTAACTATGTTTCCATCAATTTTTATATTAGAACAAGCTTCAGTAAGTTTTATTACTGGATTTCTTATTCCTTTGTCAGAAACGATTATGTTTGAACCATTACCCAAGATAAAACTATTTTCAGTTATCGCTTCTTTTAATTCATCAATAGATGAAGGTATTAAAATCTTATCAATTATGCCGCCAACTTTCATGGTAGTATATTTTTTTGCATCTTCATTCATTAATATTTTCATTAAAAACACTCCCTTATTATAAATCGTTTACGTTTAATGCTTTATCATCAATGTAAATATCAGCACAAACCTTTCTGCTTGCAAAGCCTTTAAATTCCGGTAATAAATATTCATTAACATAATCAATAGGAATACCTTTCTTTTTGCACCAATTAACTGCTTCTGTAAGATATGCCCTCTCTTTTAAATCTTCCCTGCAAGTCCATAAGACAATTATAGCTCCAAGACCTTTCGACTTTTGGATATAGTCAATAACTTTTTGGTGTTTATACTTTATCTCTCCAATTTCCGGGAACTTATGCTCACACAAGGTTCCATCAAAATCTACTGCAATTATCATCTTTACTCCTTTCCAAACATTTTAATCACCGATTTATTAGCAAGTTTTATAACTTTGTCTGGTTCTTTGTCCGTATCTACTGTTGTTGTCAACCTTGCAATAAGTGCCATTGCTAACTTTCCTTCTGGTAAATCAGTATTAATTTGGCTTAAACTTTCAATCATAATTTCCTCCTTAAATAAACGTGTTGTCAATTTTTAAGATTTTCCGAATAAACTTGTTTGAAAAAAGGTCCATCAACATACGTCTTGTGTCTTCTAATATAATTCTTACACTTGCACTATCTGCATATTCCTTTTCGTCTAACTCTTTTATCAAGTAATAATCAAAATCCTCATAAGTAAACCCTAATGTATTATCTTGAAACTTATTCCAACTGGTTTTATTTATGAAGTGAATAAATACTTCTTTCCAATCCTTTTTGCTTGTAAGAATACAAAGATAAATGCCCCTTGACTTTTCCTCTCTGACACTTTGAACTGCGTTTAAATGGCACTTATAATTATATAATAATTTCCCCAAGACAAACCTGTTTTCATCTAGTTTTTGATAATTGATTGAAACATACTGCACTATTTTCTTTTTGATTGCTAAAATATATTTGGCTCTCGTTTCAGTGTTCTCCTTTCTTAATGTGCTCTTTTGATTTGTTCTCTTGCATATCTTCTTCTTAAAAATGGGTTATCCTTTAGATGTTGCCTTTGTGCTTTTTGCCATTCTAAAACTTTACTATGTGCTTTCCTTCCTGCTGTTTTATCAAGAGTAACGGTTTCTCTCCGTTTCCAATCTCTTATATTCTTTTCTATTTGTCTTTGCCTTTGGCTTGCTTTATAAGTTATATCCTGTGCTTTTAACCGTCCTTTTTCATCAATTAGATTCTGCACGTTTGGGTCAACATTAACTTCCTGCTTCGGAGATAACCCAATAAAATAAGGAGAAATATCATGGGCACAATTTGGATGAAATAAGCCTCCACTTATGGCATCATTTAAACTTGGGTATCTATCACTCTTTCCAGATTGGCTTAGGATTCTACCTTCCCAAGGCGAACATAATTGGCATGATGTAAAATGTGCGGATACTCTAACTAAATCATAACCATATTCCTCATACCTGTTTAAGCTTGCCTGTACTGCGGAATGCCCGGATATTGTTCTTGCGGACATTTCAGCATACGCATCAAGGCTCATTTTTCTACCATTTGCATATGTTATCGATTGTAACCCTTTTTCAGCATACTCGTTTAACATTGCTTGAGAAAATGCCCTTCTAGTGAATATATCAGATTCCCGGAACATAGTTTCTCCTGCTTTTACTGCAACATCCCGATATAAATCTTTTGTTACTCTTAACACCTGTAAGCTTGTTCCTTCAAAAGATTTGTATGCCGCATCTCTAAATACATTGAATTGCGTTAAATGGTTAGGTATATCCTTAAACCTTGCTTTCAAGGTTGAACCGATAGGAGCTGAAAACACTAAAGGGTCTGTACTATTTGCAAGAGGAACTGCGTTTGAGATATTTTGTGTAGGCTTCCTTATATTTACTCCAGCTTTCCTTAAAATTCCAAGTTCTTGCTCTGTGTATTGAACTCCACTTAGGTATGCTGTTGCAAGGTCATTATCTGCCCATGCTTTCCATTTTTTGTTCCAGACAGAAAGAACTGTGTTTATCTTTTTAGTGTAAGGTAAACTTGCCTGTATGATAGCTTCAGGATTTGCAATTGCTATTTTATTAAGTTTTACAAGCTCATTTCCAACATCTAAGACAACATCTTCTGCCGCTAATACTAATGGACTTGCTAGGCTTTCATAAGTTCCCGGGTTTATCATTTTTCAATTCCTCATTCCTTTTCTCAATACTTTCCCATAGTCTTACTTTGGTTATTTTTATAAAACAATTCCCTTCTTCAATAAATCTGTTTGCTTTGTACATGCCTTTTGCATCTTTTTTCTCTACTGCAACAACTAATATTTCAATCCCTCTCTTATATATTTTAATAGCTTCAAATAAGTATTTATGAGCTTCCTCATATATGCTTGGAGATATGATATATTTGATATTTCTATAGCAATTATATAAAGTATCACTTATTTTAGAATAATCAAGGTTTCCTGATGTTGCAATTTCTTCCATTGAATTTAAAGCATTTGCTATAGAGGTTGTAAGCTTCCCTGTTTCAAGTCTGTACTCATATTCAATTTTCGTTTCCCATTTAAACATTTTGTTATTCATCTGTTACCTCCGTTTTATTAGTATTCTCAAAAGGCAGGTCATTTATCCCCTGTTCTTTTAAAATTTTATCAACTTCTTCTTCAATGGCTGTTTCTTCCCATTCTGGATTAAGCCTTTTTACTTTTGAATAAGTGGATACGGTTTTTGCTTGCTCCAAATTCCTTATAGTTTCAGAAACATCTTTCGGGTCAATTATGATACTATCTTCAAGCGTGATTGTTACTTCTTGTGGCTTGTAAGACGTAGATAAATTGCTTTGGATATCCATCTGTTGCATTTGCATAAATAAAGAAGCTAATGCCGGTTGCCAGTATCTTCCCTTTTTCTCTCTTGTAAGCAAGCTTTTTCTTTCTCTGATTCTTAAAGCAGTCCCTGATTCTGCCTTACCGTCAATATTAAGCCCAAAGGTTTGTGCTGAGTAGCCACTTTGTGTAACTATCTGAGTAAATAAAGATTCACAAGCCTTTAAGTGTTGCTCAACTCTGATGTCAAATTGTACTTGCTCAATAGGTTTTATGCTTTCTCCTCCTAAACGCCAAGGGGCTAACTTTAATTTAACGAACGCTTTTTGAAACTTATTAAACTTAGAATTTATATCCAATATTTCTTGGTCAATAAGCACTTGTGCCAAACCCATCTCAATGTCACGAATTAAACTTGACCATGTAAAGTCAAGACTATCCATCAATGAAATAACGCTATCAAAATCGTTTATTCCCATAGGTGAGTTTGGGTCTAGTCTGTTAGGTCGCATATTTGGAACGTAAACACAACCAAGTCCTTCCATCTTGTACCTTATATCTTCGAGTTTAAGATATTTTGTTTCTTCGATTGATTCCATATCTACTTCTCTACCAATCTTTACTTTTGTTCCTCTATATAATCTATACTCAATTAAAAGGTATCCGTTATCTCTGCTTCTATTCTCGAACAATCTCCACACTCTTTCGCCACCTTGCGTTTCTTTCACAACCCTATAAAATAAAACCTCTGACAGTCTATCTCTCCAAAAAGTAGGAAAAGCCTGCGAAGGCAAGATGCAAGTCAATATGGGAATCTTAACTAAATCAGGCTCTATGTCAAGTTTTAAGAAAACACCGCTTAATGCGGCGGCAAGTTCTGCGGCTTCAAGCAGTTTTTGTAATAATCCATTTTCCTTTATAAACATTGAAATTCTATCTCCACTATTTTTTGCCGCCTCATCATATTCGATTTTAGGCATCTCTGCAAATAGGAGATTTGAACTCGTTGCCGCAATATCTCCTGCCGCTGGGATATGTACTCCTGTTTGCCTTTCTTCCTTTTCAAGCCTTGCCCAGAATCTACCTGTTTCGGTATCTGGATAAAGGTCTATAGAAGAATATAACTCTAATAATTGCTGTGGGTCACCTGAATACCATGCTTCCCATTCTCTCCACTTCCTAAACCAATATGCCCAATTTTCTGGAGGGAAACTACTTCCTGCTTCTATAAATGCCACTTGAACCAACTCCTTATTATTTCTTTTCGTCTACTAATAAATGCGACTTTGAAGCCGCCCATGCCGTTAATGCATCTGCCGTATGGTCTTCTACCTTATCAACAACTTCGTGTTCCGCATTTTTGTAATGATATTTCTGTAACTCTTTTCTAAACTCTAAATCTGAAAAGCCTATCATCTTTTTGTCAAATAAAAATCTTACAACATCAATTCCTTTTCCTTTCCATTTACCAAAAGCAACTGGGATAATCTCTGTTGCAATCCTTCTCTGCCTAAATATCTTTTGTAGGGTTATGTTAGAATCCTTTGGAGATATGTCAGTATAAAGCGTTGTTACCTTACTTTTTATACATTCATCTGCAATCGCTTCACATCTATCTGTTAATTCAATATATTCCCATCTTAAGGTTTTAGGTACTGAAAATCGTTCTTTCATATCCTGTATTATATGTAATACTGTGCAAGTATAACCCCAATCAATGCCTCCCTGTGTCTTTAACTTTAGATTGACTTCATCATTCTTCCCTCGTTCATATGCTTGTCTTACAAGTTCAAAGTCATAAATCGATTCTCCAATTGTTGGTCTTTTCAGTAAATACTCTGCATCCCACATAGCTTCTGTAGTTATTTTCTTCTTTCTTGCTATCTCGTCATTCTTCCAGAAACCTCTAGGTTCTCGGACTTCTTCAACACACCATCTATAAACTTTTACTCCTCTTTTATCTACATCATCAACTAATTCACTCATTAATCCAAACGCATTATGTAAAGTTGAGCTTGCTAATGTCTGTTCTGGTATTCCATAGTTAGCTTTTGGCTGTCCTAGTGCCGCATCAAAGAGCGGTTTTGCCATTTCATCCACTTCATCAAGTCTTAATCTTTGTGGATGGGGTCCTCTTACTGATTTTTGAGAAGCCGCCAATGCTTGAACCCATGAACCATTTGTTAGTCTATATCCATGCCCTGCAACTTGTCTTGTTATTAACATCTGTATTGGAGCTTTCGGCATCTGCCAAAATATACGGAGATAATTAATACATCTTTGTGACTGGTCCATAGAACCACCTAAAACAGTAGTCCCACAATTCTCTTTAAATACACTTTCCAGATAACTTAATACTGCAAGATTATGAGTTTTCCCTGACCCTCTCATGGCTAACCATACCGGGAACGCATCTATATCTACATCTGCATAAGCATCCCAAATTGCATCTAATGGTGACATATGTCCTTCACAAAAAGCAGGATGAGGAAGTATTGTTCCTAGTACCACCGCACAATATACAGCAAGATGTTCCTTGCTTCTAGGAGCAGTTCCTTCAAATGTACTACTGTTGTAATCTTTGACGCATAATTTGTTTTTAGGAATGGTTAATGTACTCAATTTTATTGCTCCTTCTGCCGCTGTTTTTCATTTATCTTTGAGATTATATCTTCTGCTTCATCTTCTTTATCTGCTTCTTTTGTCTTCCCATCTTCTTCTTTTACTTTAACTTCTGGATATAATTCATTGTATGCATTTTCAATCTTCTTTTCAGTAAACTTATGCTCCTCTGTTGCTTCGCTTCTATCTGTTGCTTCTCCCATAAGTAGTAAGTCAAGTTTTATTAACTTCTCTAAATCGCTTACCTCCATAATTAAAGATAACTTGTCATTCGCTTTTAACCTTTCAACAAACCTAGAAACTAATACATTGACAATTTTCCTGTAGTTTGCCTTTTCATTTACTACTGCTTTCTTTGTTTTTTCTTCAAGCTTTTTACCTATCTCAATATCTCTTTGAACAACACGTTCTGCCCAATTGAAACTTTGCGACCATTTCTTTATAGAGGTTTCAGAAACGGAGAATTCTTTTGCAACTTTAGAGTAACTCCGTTTATCTCCTATTAAATAATAATATTCAAATGCTTCTTTGTGTCTCAATGTTTCCTGTTTTATACTTTTCATAATCTCACAACCTTAAAATAAAAGCGGCTTTGCTATACTCTGAATTCCCTTTTGAGAGCATATCCAAAAAAGCACTTCTAGATATATCCGACAACCTGAAAACTTCTTCTTTGCTCATTCCAAGCTGTTTCCCTATAACTTCAACTGGGGTTCCATCCCTTATAAGTTTCTGTATAATCTTTTTCATTGGTTCTAATAAGTGAACGCCTCTTGCCCTGTTATGAGTTATAGTCCCATAAATATCTTCGCTTTCATCTTCATGCGAAACAATCACAACTGGAATCTTATTTTTAAGCTTACTCTTTAAAGGTTCCCTTCCTGATAAAAGCCATCTATGAAAGCCATCAATGATAGTTCCGTCTGGCCTTATAACAATTGGCATTGTCCACCCATTAGATAAAATTGATGAAAGTAATAATTTTAAGTTTTCCTCACTTACTTTATTTGGATTATAGTCATTCGCTTTCAAAGTATCTCTATCTACTATTTTGACATTGCTTACTGGTTTTAAAATATCAATGTTTTCCATTCTTAATCTCCCCTTCTTTCAATTTATTTGTATAAGCAACTTGAAACTTATTTGTCATTGACCTTGCTTTCCTTGACTTACTATCTCCGGTTATCAATGAATCATAAACCAACTCCCAAAGGCTTGTTTTCGTCTCTAGTACAAACCAATATTTTAGAACTATCTTTTTAAGTAAAAGAGCATTCGACCTTAAATTTGTTGTTTTTAGATGCTTATTTACATTACTAAAAATTTCTAGAGTTTTCTTTCTCCAATCTATGTCTTTGTCTTCTTGTTCCTTCCTCCCTTTTGAGTGTTTACCAAACATTTCAGAATCCCAATACAATAAAACGAGATATGCGTTTGGTTCACGTTTTAAAATTCTTTCCATTAAA
>Ga0075116_10000402_pt1 | contig 20282 bp, 48 predicted proteins | sample AntAceMetag02UKC_FD_69786 | JGI IMG/M metagenome (GOLD analysis project Ga0075116, IMG submission 69786) | Saline lake microbial communities from Ace Lake, Antarctica- Antarctic Ace Lake Metagenome 02UKC | ecosystem: Environmental > Aquatic > Non-marine Saline and Alkaline > Saline | place...
CGGGAAGTGGCGAAAGTGGCTAAACGCGCCGGCATTAATTACCTGCCGCTATTTAACATACTGGCATATCAGGTTCCTTCAAATACAAATGGAGCCGGTCTATTGCAGGTTCGAATCCTGCCTTCCCGATCAATCTATTTAAAAAGAGGCACAAGAAGTTCCTTAAAATAAATTATCTATGACATAAAATACTTCTCGCCTCTAAAATATTTACCTCAATGAAACTAGGGCAAAGGGTGTTCCTTTAATACATGGAATGATACACCCCGCCCCCGCAGACAAGAGGATTATATCATGAACGCACCATTTCTACGACTTTTTAACGCAATCCAGATAGACGAACGTAAAACACAGCCCATGTCAATAAACGTAATAAGGAGAACGATTTCTAATGGTTATGTTCTTGATAAAGCAATCGATCCAACAATGTCAACGCTTAATTCCATTGAAAAAATCATTGGTATTTCTGGTGAAAAAGCAAACGCTGCATTCCATAAGTCATGGACAATTGTAAGAAATGCTTCTATTGAACAGTTAGTTTTACAGCAAATTGTTCATTACGTTACAACATATTGGTTTGATGAGCTTGGTATATATGACGACAGTACCGTTTATATCCCAGCAGAAAAACTAGAAATTCCAGAGATCACAGAAAACATCCAGCTGACATATGTTAAAGCGTTAACAGCCGATGAAGTCCTGGATCTTATTATTAACCTGGCATCCGGAGTTGCACTTTCGCAAGATACGCTCGATGATATAATGCTTATTATTAAAGGAAATCGTTACGATTCTTGGTTTGTGAAAAAGATAGAAAACAGAGAACTAAAAGGATTACTATACGATCATTATGGAATTACTCCAACAGATCCTACGGAATATTTGCGATATCTTATTACAAAATTAACAAGCCAGTCGTTGTTGATTAAGAACGATCGGCTAATTGCAGAGCTAAATGCCTCCGATTCTTCTACCCTTGATATGCTGCTTGAAAAAGCGCCAAAAGATCTTGCTTCAATCTTCTATAGATTCAAGCCGCTATTTTTGGCAATGAAAAAAGTTTCAAAAAACAAGGGTTTCTTCAATCGGCTAAGAAAACAGGCAAAAAGAATGCATAAGCCATTGCCAGAAGATTACATGGGCTCAATTACTGGTAAAATTAAAAACGGAACGCTGGACATTGACGAGTTTGAATTTAAAATTGAAAGCGCCAGTATTTTCAGAAAAATCAGGCTTGCATATGCACTAAAATATAGGATTGGTTGTGAATCTGGCAACAATAAATCAATCGTATACAAGATCCGAAGTGGCCGCGGATGGGCAACAAATTTTTCATGGCCAGAAATATCACCGCTGGAAATGCGCAAAGTTTTGAAGATTGTTATGGTTTCTATCGTAGAGGATTTACGTAAAAATGTTGATGGTAAAATATATTACATTCCGAGCTATATCCATTATGCATTACCAGCAACCGAAAAACAATTTACCGGAAATTTTCCAACAAACACCTATATCACTTTTCCAGAAAGCGCAATGGTTGGTATTCATTGGGAAAATACAGGACGATATATTGATTTAGATCTTTCATTGGTTGGAAAAAACAGCAAATATGGATGGGATGCGTCGTATAGGTCTGAAGATCGAAAGATCTTATTTTCCGGAGACATTACAAGTGCACCAAAACCAGACGGCGCAATAGAACTTTTCTACATGAAAGAAGTTGGCTATGAACCAATGATTTTATTTATGAATTATTTTAACTTCGAAGAAAACAGCCCTGTTGATTGTAAAATTATCGCAGCAAATAGCGGCGATCGAGATTTTGACCGTTCTTATGTGGTCGATCCAAGTGAAATAATTGCATCAACCAACGTTAAGGTTACACAAAAGCAAAACATTCTCGGATTAATCATGATTGCCAACGGAGAAAAAAGATTTTATTTTTCCAATGTCAGTCTTGGAACTTCAATTACATCCGGAAATGATGAACAATCAGCTCATGCCAGAAATTATCTCATTGGTAGTGCAGATAACTCTATCAGCCTCAATGAAATGTTAAAGTCGGCCGGCGCCATCGTTGTCAGCAAAAATCCAAAAGGCGAGTACGTTGACTTATCACCCGAGGCACTGGATAAATCAACCATTGTCGACCTGGTAAAACCGCAGGTTGAAGCAGCCGAAACTGCAAAAGAGGGGGTGATGGATTATGCGAATGTCAAACCAAAAATTGAATCTAATGAATAACTAATGAATGGCCTGGCCTCGGCTTAAGTACAAAGTGTGGGAGAAAAACGTTAATCTCCCACACTTTTTTAACAAAAATTTGGCTAATATGCCAGTTATAAGGAAAACATTTTAATGGAAACAGCAACCGGATCAATCGACATTGGTCAAATAAAAAGATGTTACATAGAGGGTATGACCATAAAAGTTCCTTGTCCTAAATGCGGAAACATCCTTGAACATGATTTTTCGGATCTATACGTTAGCTACCCAGAGGTCGGAAAAAAAGATGACGTATCCTTCTATTGTGATCTTTGCGCAAAAGTTGATGATAGACCAATGTATTATAATTTACCGATAAAAATTATTTCTGCAAAAATGGTTATTGAATACAATCCAGCAAAGCTTCAACCGGAGTAATTATTCATGCGTGTTTCTATATTGAAAAATGATCCCGGATATTCAGATGCTGCACTATATTGCACTGCATATTTAAACGGAAAATTGCTTGAGCATTGCATTACAGCTGACGAAGAACTTGGAATAGTGATCGTTCAAGAATATAACAAAGATGGATGTCCAAAATTGAATTCTAATAAAACTAGAATGCGTACCACATGTTTAAGCGGAAAAATAGAAATCCATTTACCAGACAAAAAATAAGGAACTTGAGATGAAACTAAAACATTGGATTGACCAACATGTATTTCCATTTTGGCGCATACGTATTGGAATACCAAATCTCATTAAATGGTTTCCAATTATATGGCGCGATCAACAGCGCAACCAATTCGATAGACTTTAGGAATGTATTAAAATCTGCCGGCGCAATAGTTGTCAATGAACGTCCAGAAGGAGAATATATAGATTTATCTCCGGAGGCACTTGATAAATCAACGATTATTGATTTGATGAAACCCGAAAGGTAGGGTGATATACGTCACATTGGAAGGAGGTGGTGGGTTATGAATCGGATTAAAACCCGGTAAATTTATAAAATAGATAAAATAAAGAATTAGAATATACACACATGGGAATTAGATGCATTACGTCTCTTTTTCCCATGTGTTTTATAGAAAAAATTCAGGGAGATCGCCATGAAGATTCGACACTGGGTAGACCAAAATGTATTTCCATTTTGGCGCATACGTATTGGAATACCCAATATTATCAGGTGGTTTCCAATAATATGGAAAGATCAACAATGGGATCATACTTTTCTGCTTGATATCTTAAGGAAAAAGCTTGAGCTGATGGAACCATTTTTCAGAGAAAATGCAAGACATGTTGGCACAACTCGAAACGCCAATCAAATAAAGCTGTGCATCGATTTACTAAATCGCATACGCGCTGATGAATATTTTGATAATGCTTTTAAACGTCACGATAAAAAGTGGGGACCTTCTAGATATTTCACTATTCCATATGCCGGCGACGATAATCTTTTAGAAATAAAATTCGACCGACCGCTGGTTACGGCTGAAACAAAAAAGATAGAGGATAAAGAATCAAAGGTTTGCATAAATCATATAAGATATATGGAAGAACAAGATTTTGATCTATTGTTTTGCACAATGAGAAAACGCCTTAGAAGTTGGTGGGACTAAAAATATAGTAATTTACAATAAGGAGAAATGCAATGAGTAATAATTCACAGGTTACCGATGGTGGCATTGGAGTTTTTGGCCTTCTAGGTGTAGTTTTTGTAACATTGAAACTTTGTGGTGTTATTACATGGTCGTGGTGGTTTGTTACTATGCCGTTTTGGTTTGGTATTGGATTGTTTATTGCTTTAGTTCTAGCTGTCCTGTCTATAGAATAACTGTGTTTATAATAGCTTGCATTTCTTTTTTCTTGTGCTCAATAGAATGGAAATATCATTATAAACGTATATTTCGTAAAGTTAATAATAAAAAAGAATAAAAAGGATATTACAATGGTATACATTTGTGGTGATACACACAACATAATTGATATTGACAAGCTTGATGTTGAATCTTGGGAAGACGGTGCATTTCTTACTAAGAATGACTATCTTATTGTCGCCGGCGATTTTGGGCTTATATGGGATCTTCAACAATCAAAGCGTGAGCAAGAATTAATCGAATGGTATAACTCTAAACCGTGGACAACGCTTTTCATTGACGGCAACCATGAAAACTTCAATCGTCTTTTCTCGGATGAATTTCCAGAAATCGAAATGTTTGGATCCAAAGTAAAAAAGATTTCTGATTCTATTTTCTATTTACAACGTGGAAATATATACACAATCGATCGAATGACTTTTTTCACTTTTGGTGGCGGTCAGTCTATTGATAAAAACAGGCGACATCCAAATGTATCATGGTGGCCGCAAGAAATACCAGATTATGAAGAAACAAATCATGCCATTCAATCTTTATTGAGTGTCCAAAATTGTGTTGATGTTATAATTACACATACATGTTCCAATGAATCTTTTGAAGAATTGGCAAATCATTTTGATTTTAGCTATAAGTCAGATAGTGAAAAATCATTAAAAGATTTTTTCTCATGGGTACAAGAAAATGTATCATATGCAAAATGGTACTTTGGACATTTCCATGCAGATTATAATCTTAGTATCGGCAATCAGCATGCATTGTATGCCAAAGAACCAATGCTAGTAGAGCTATAAAGAAAGAACATTTTAATGCGGAGTATGTATGATGGAAGAACAAGAAAAAAAACACGAATCCTATGGAATGGTTGGATTATCAAGGGTTACATGTAGGCCCAGCGTTAATCTGTTCGGCAGTTCAATCAAACACGGCAATACTATTCGACTTAGAATCAAAACAGGTGTAGTCGCTAGAGACCTTAATAGAGATTGGTATCGGGGCCAAAAAGGATTAATAGAAATTGAGCTATCTCCTACTCAATATGCTGAAATGATCACATCGCTTAATATTGGTGATGGGGTACCTTGCACAATTCGCTATATTGGTAACAAAAGTATCGATAATCCGCCAGAAACAAAACAACGACAAATGTTTGAAGAAGAATTCAGAAAAGATGTACATAAGATAAAAGAAAAATGCCAAAAAGACGTAACGGAAATAAGTAAAGTTCTTCTAAAGAAAGGCGGTATAACAGTATATGAACGAAAAAAGATAAATGACATGATCGTAATGTTAATGCAAGATGTTAACAGCAACTTACCATTTGTCCAAAGGAGTTTCAATAAGTCTATTGACAAAACAGTACTAGAAGCAAAAGGAGAAGTTGAAGCGTTTGTTATGAACAAGGTTACATCGCTTGGAATAAAAGGATTAGAGAAAGAGATGTTACAACTAGCTACCGGGGAGTAATAGTCAAATGGACAAAGAAGCTATTGAACTAATCATAAGCAAACTAGACATAATTGGAGAAAAAATTGGGACCGGCGTAGAAACAATCTGGCCATGGTTTATTAGACAACAGTATGTAGAAGCATTAATGGGAATAGTCACGCTAATGGTTAGTAGCTTTATCTTTTACAGATTAATTAAGTTTGTGAAAAAGCATTGGAGCTGTGATCCTGATAGTAAGTATGAAGGCTATTCAATTCGCCTCAATGATCATGAAACTATATGGATAACGATACTTATAAATTACGGTATAGTTTACACGGTGTTCACATTTGGTTCTATTTCTTCTATAATGGATATATTAAATGTTGAATATCATGCGTTTAATTCGCTGCTATCACATCTGAAATGATAATAGAAAGGAGCCGATATGTACAACTTAAGCTACAGTTCACCTTGCGAATTACAAGGAATCCTTGAATTTAAAAATGGCAAAAATCCTTATATGTCAGGGTTAGGATATTATGAAGATGTTGACGGTGACATGTGGGATGTAGTAGGCGTTATCGGGTGTGGCAATCCGCCATATATCCAGGCTAGGCCATTATCTGATTCACCTGACTACTACGGAACAGCCTCATGGCAAACTCAAAACGGACATCATTCCTGGATGCCATATTTATTAGAACTAGGAGAAGGTCATGAATGAAAATATAAAATTATGGTTTAGCTCTACGATTGGATATGAATCACATATGAATCTTTTAGGAAAAGTTACTTTTTTTCCTGTTGTTGTAGGTATCGGTGTAATGTTTATAGTTCTCGATTTCTTTTTTACTAAACAAATTACAGAAAAGGACAAAGAATAAAATGGAAACAAGTATAACCGGGAAAGATGAAAACGCTATCGTAATGGAGGAAGTTAAAGGAGTATTTATTGATTCGTTGAAAAGAAACAATAAACAGATCAGAGACGATCGTGCATTAGCGATCGCTGAGGACACTGAGATGCTATATAAAAGGCAAATCGAAGACCTTGGTGTTGACCTAAAAAGATTACGCAGAGAAAGAGATACAATGCTTGACCTGTCTCCTGTTGATAAACAAAGCTTGATATTGGCCAGCGATTTTGACGCAAAAGATTTTGTTGATAAAGATATCCAGGTCGGAGTTCAAATTCGAAATATTGAGATCAAATTAGAAATCGCAATTGGTCGGTATAACTTTCTATTTGCAGGGGGAGATTAATCATGGGTGGCGGAACTTATTCAAGTACGACAAGAACGGTTAGAGCAGATAGTATGGGCTATACAACTAAATCGGTTGGTGAAATATTTACCCAACGAAGCATCAACAACGCTATGAGTCCTTATGATCTTGGAGCTAGAGAGTCTAAAGATTCGGCCGAACACCCCAATTCATACGCCATTAGCATTGCACTTGATGTTACAGGATCAATGGGATCTGTGCCTCATTTTCTAGTAAAAGATGGACTACCAAACATTATGCAATCTATTATTGATGCCGGAGTCCCTGATCCGCAGCTTTTGTTCATGGGTATTGGCGATCATGTATTCGACCAGGCTCCAGTACAGATTGGACAATTTGAAAGCTCAGATGAATTGCTTGATAAATGGTTGACCGATTTATGGCTCGAAGGCGGCGGCGGTAACAACAACGGGGAAAGTTATTTGCTAGCGTGGTACGTGGCAGCAATGCACACAAATATTGATTGTTTTAACAATAGATCACAAAAGGGTGTTCTCTTCACGATTGGCGATGAGCCTGTGTTAGAGAGTATTCCGGTTCGAGAATTGCAAAATATTTTTGGCGCTGGTCAATACAAAGAATATTCAGCGGCAAAACTTTTCGAGATGGCAAAAGAGAAGTATCATGTATATCATATTCATATTAGGTCTACTGGATCTGGCAGAAGGCAATCAGTCATGGATGGCTGGATACAATTGCTTAGAGATAATTGTTTGATTGCGCAGAATCAAGAAATGGTAGCAGAAATTATATCGTCAACCGTGTTAAAACATTACGGTGAAGTAAGAGGATCTATAGGAGTTGTACCGCAAATACCAGAAGATGCGGGGGAGTCTAAAACGGAAGAGATTATTCTATGAAATGCCATGCGGTAATAGGATCGCAATTTGGAGATGAGGGCAAAGGTAAAGCTGTGTCTCACTTTTGTTCTGAATTACCAAATCCATTAGTCATTAGATTTTCAGGCGGTCAACAGGCTGGCCATAGGGTACAACTGAAAAATGGCTTAAGTCATGTTCACTCTAATTTTGGTAGCGGTACATTGCAGGGAGAACAATCATATTTTAACAACACCTGCACAATTGACCCTTTTGGAATTCGCAATGAATATTCAGTATTGGAAAGTAAGGGGATAACTCCGACTCTATTTATTGATGACTTTTGTCCAGTAACAACTGTGTTTGATAAATCAGAAAACGAAAAATTTGATAAATTAAATAAACATGGAAGTTGTAGGGTCGGCGTTGGCCAAACATACCAAAGAGAAGAAGACAATTACTCGCTACTCTTTATGGATCTATTTTATCCATCAGTAGTGAAGAAAAAGCTGAGACTTATTGTTGAAAATTACTACAAGTACGATATCAATATGCTTCAAGTACAACAATGTATAAAAGAATTTGAAGACGACTGCGAATGGCTTGTGAATTGTAACAGTATTTATAGAGGAAATGAAATTTGCATTACAGATTATGAGAACATTATATTTGAGGGATCTCAAGGTTTATTGTTAGATCAAAGAATTGGGTTCTTTCCCCATGTCTCAAGGGGCAATTTTGGCTTAGAAACTGTAAAAATATTTCTCAATGATATGCTTGGAGTTCTTTCTGTTTCTCTTGTGACAAGAGCATATCAAACAAGACATGGAAATGGCCCAATGACAAACGAAGATATGCCACATACAATAATGCCAAATCCTTACGAGGAAAATCCAGATGATGGCGCACAAGGTAAGTTTAGAATAGCGCCGCTTGATCTTGATCTGCTGACATATGCAATTGACACACAATACATATTGGGAGAAATAGAAAACAAAGAGCTAATAGTTACATGTTTGGATTGTTTGAATGATTATGTTTTAACATATAAAGGATTAACATATACGCTAAAATCTGAGACTGAATTTCTAGAAATGATCAGAACTATTACGCGTATGCCATTACGTATTAGCAAAACTCCAACACCAGAGCTAGAGGTATTTTGATAATGGAAATTGTAAAGCTCATACAGCTTACTTTCCTTGCTATGTTTTCTTTTGCAGCTGTTTTCACAACAGCTGACGTTGTAGCATGTTTAGTTATGAGATCAGATGATTATAAAACTTCCGCTACATTAGCATCATTTTTCTGGGCGATGGTAATAGTATTACTCAGGGTGTATTGACTTAAAAAGGAGCCATATAATGAAATATTTCGGAATCAAAACACCTAAGCGAGAACATCAAGATTCATATATATATTGGATTGCAACGGATAGTCACCAATCGTGGGACTTGTTTTTTCAGTATCCGGATAAAAATAGAAACTTCCAATCACATAGGGCGCCGCTCGAAGAAGCAATAAGAGCCTACAAATCTATTGGATATAAATGTGTTGAGCTAAACATTGAGGAAGTTGTAAAATGAGAATCCACTGTCCAAATTGTGAATTTGATATATGTGACTTTTGCCTACATTATAATTTTAACGGTGAGTGGTATGCAAATGGAAGTGACGGTTTCCATGGTCCTGTGTACATAGAAGAGGGCTATTGTCGTCTCACTGGACGTTACAGTGATCCTTTAGACGTATGTGACAATTTTCATTGCTTTAAGGCAAGAACACCAATCGACAAGGAGAACGGGAATGAACAGATTTCTAGCTATTTTCGGTCTAATGAGAATAAAACGGGCTGAGCAACTCACGCTAAGAGTTTACCAATACTATGTAGCATGTGTCCTTAATTCTATCGAGAAAGATTTTGGAGTTCCTTCGATAGAAAATTACCACAACAACGCAGAAATATGGTGGCGCTTGCATTTTATTAGAGCAGTTGCAAAGAATACCAATGATATAAAGGTTGAAACTAATCCACAGTTTTCATCACAGAGGTAGATAGGGGATATAATGGAAGATGCAAAAGTTAGGCCTTGTGTTGGCTGCGGATATTGTTGCCTGCTTGCTCCATGTTCAACTTCTGTCCGATTGTATCCTGGCGCAAAAAGATGTCCGCAATTGGAATGGTCAGAGGATAACAACCGCTACAATTGTGGTCTTATGATGATTCCAGGTGATCTAGGCAGGAGGTACAGAGAAGAGCTGGCCGGTGGAGAAGGCTGTTGCTCCGGGTTAAATACTTGGCGTCAAGATGTCAAAAATCGTACAAAAGAAATAGATGCCATAGAAATATTTTCGCTGGATCCATTGTTCCAACGATTTTTACACAACATTGGTAGCACTTGTTGGGTCACTAAAGATGCTTTATGGCTTACTCTGCACGCTTTTAAAATAGGACTCGTTAGAGATGATGTAATGTCTAAAGAGAATGCAGACATTGTCGAACAAGTTATAGTGGACCACATAAGTAATAACAAACCAAAATATTTAGATACCTTTATGGGATAAATATTTGTGGAGAATTTTTTTCCTTATTTGTTATTGATTAAAATTTCAATCCTTACAACTGGAGAATTCTAAGGCAGTTAAAGAACCAAAAAATGTACAAATATACAGGCTTTTTCTATTTTAGCCTCCAAAAAATTTGCAAATTCTGGAGAAAAATAATATGAATTTATCAACATTGAAGAAAACTAAAACTGGAAGCAAGATAGTCTTCCAAGATAGGCTTCCGGCTTTCACTGTTGGCAAAGCATACATGATAAAGCAAACGACTGTTGGCCGAATGATTATTGACGATAACGGATTAGAACAGTATTTAGCAGGAACAAAATGCCTTTTTGAAGATTTCGAAATATTTAATGAGGAATAGTTATGCAACGTTTCCTAGTACCCACGTTCACTTTCGTCTGGTGGAAACGTCTGTGGTATATGACAGAACATTACCATGGTCGAATACATGTTGTTAAAGTTAAAGGATGGCGCACAGCCTTGGTTGACAGGGTTGGATATGGAAGAGAAGTTATTTCTTTTTGTTTTTGGTGGTTTAAATGAATAATCCTACGTATACACGTCGTGCAACGATTTCAATGACAGAAGAGCTATACCAAACATTTAAATCTAAAGTAGATATTCTAAATATTACAGGTGCTTTGGCTGGAGCTGAAGCTATAATCATGTTTGGTGTTCTAGCAGCAATAAAAAACAATGATGAATTACCAGTATATCTTGAAATGTCAAGAGATAAGGAATGATAAAGATGAAAGCATTAATATGGAAATTTGACATAATAGTATATAGGTTGTTTTATTGGAGATGGAACAACAAACTAGCGAATAATGCAGACATTCGTAAGCTGTTTCTTGATTTTTTAAATTCTTGGGAGGCCATTGATAGAGAGCCGGCAATGGGCATTGGTGGTAATCCACCGCAGCTAAAAGAACCTAAAATGGGGAGTTAACTATGGAATTTGAAGAACATCGTGATGAGGTTGAAGAATATTTCGAAATCATTGGACAACAAGCTGCCAATGTTCCAGCAATAAGCACTTCTAAGCTTGAAGAGGCGTTATATGCCTTTAATGAACTTGGGCTTTGGTGGGACGATGTTGATGTATCTAAAGAACAAGCAATACTTTGTTGGAGAGTTGTTGAAAAAGTTATGAAAAATGGATTTCCAGAAAAACTTACGATGTAATGGATAAACAGAGGCAGTTATGCACGATACAAAAACATTCATGGATAACAACGGTGTTTCGTATTTTTATTCTCCTCATTCTATGGATTATGGTAAAGTTGGATTCCAGGCAAGTATAACTCTAAGGCACGACATAGACTATCTTTCGAGAATTTCAACACGACTTATTTCGTTACGAGATGTTTCTACAAGCAAATCGCTACATCTAAAAAGGATAACAAATACTATGAATGATAAAAAGAAGTTATATCTTTTGGCGAACTTTTTCGATCTTGAAGATAATTCTGGTAGATGGAGCAACAGCGGTACTGAAGTTCAAGAAGACTTAAGAAGGATTGCTAATAATTTGCAACGCTGGGTAAGCGTAAAAGATGCTTTACCGCTTGAAGAATTCAGCAAAGGAGTCTGTAGTGAATTTCTCGTAACAGTTGCTTACAATGATCCAGATCCAAATGATGATCCAGAAACTATGCTATTGTGGTTTGACAATACGTCTAAGCAATTCTCATATGATCCTGGCGGAGAATCTTACGATGAAACAAATGATTGGCATGTAACACATTGGATGAATAAACCAAAACCGGCTAGAGGATAACGAATAACAATGGAAATTTACGATGAAGTAGTAAAGCTCGTCGGTCCAATTAATCCAATAGGAAATGATGTAGGCGACGATGAACGCTTTCAGAATCTGGCAACGCTTTGCGATTTAATAGACGATCTACTGATAGATATTGAGGATATTGTCATGGCAAAAGATGTATGGAAATCTGCAGTTAAACGTTCGTCAGATTTTGCCAAAGAGTTTCTCGATAGCATTGGTGATGAATCATGGAGGATTGCAGATGGGCGATAGATTCTTTGTTTTGTATAAGTTATTTTCTGGTGAATGGCATATATTTGAAACCGGAGAAGATCTGGAAGACGAGTTTGAAATACAATGGTTTAGCTCCAAGGAAGCCGCAATAAAATGCGCCAATGAAGATTTAAATATTGGCGATAAATTCAAGGTGTTCGGCTTATTTGTTAATGGCGAAAATTTTACAGTCGGGGGGTAAAATGGAATTAGTTAAGCTTATGCTGTTGTCGGTATTTGCCTTTAGTGCCATTTTTACAACAATAAATGTTATAGCACACATGATTATAAACTCAAATGATTATAAATATAGCGCAACTATAACAGCATTTTGCTGGACAATGGTTCTTGTAATAACGCACATGAAAGGATGAACTATGGACGTATCTGCAAAAGCATTTTTTATTACAATAATATTTGTGATAGTGGATACTGCGGCTAATGCATTTTCATCAAAGCCCAGCACTTCGACTATTATTTTCATATTATTGTATTTCTTAATAGAGATAAAGCTTAGACTAGAGGAAGTCTAGAAAGGATAAGCCATGCCAGATAAAACATTTATACAGGTAAACAGGGAGGCAACAAAAGCACCCTATGAGGCTGAAAAACAAAGGAATGTAATTCCGATCGAATTCAAGCTTTGTGCGGACTCCAGAAAAGAGGAATATCCATACTACGTAAAGGTATCGATTAACACAAACTGTATCTCTTTCGATCAGGGTATCTGCGCTTATGGATTTAAGAAGCAGCACGGGGAATAGCAATGCAAACAGAAACAGCGTTATGGTTCGAATGTACGTTTGGGAGTAAATCGCATTTAAATCTCGCAGGAAAAATTATTCTTTCTCCTATTATTCTGATATTAGGTGGTACATATATAGCTTTAGATTTTCTTTTCACAAAGAGGACCAACGAAAATGATAATGAGACTTTCATAAAAACAAAATCGCAGCCAGATGCACATGAGCTGTGGGCCACGGCGCAACTAATGCCAGGTGAAGGAATAGAAGACGGCGTTCGACGGATTGAGGAATTGCTTGAGAGGTATACAGAATGAAAGATCTGAGAGTCGAATTAAAGATCAAGAATAATCATCTGTACAACGCAATAATGTCGAAATATACCAGCGTCGCCCATTGCTGTAGAGAAAATAATCTAATATGTAACGTTGTAGGTCAATATTTAAATTTCAAAAATAGTCCACTAACGAAAAGGATAACCAAAAATAAGCATATTCAGCCTGGGTGGTATATTAAAAGATCTGCCATGAAACTTGCTGAAGCTCTCAACGCACATGTTATGGACATATTTCCGCCGGTTTCGCTAGAAGTGAAAGAGAGTAAATTCGCCATTGAAATGGACTCACAGGAATTTTTGCCATATGACGACAGCCAATGTTATGAATTGCTCGAAGAATCGAATGATCATAATGTAGAAAATGATAATTTATATCGGGTTATGGATACATTATCTGACAGAGAACGCGGAGTTCTGGCAGGAAGATTCGGCCTCAACGGAGACAGCATGACGCTCGACGAATGTGGTGTAGAGCTAGGCGTGACGAAAGAGCGTGTCAGGCAAATTGAGGCAAAAGCCTTGCGAAAAATGCGGCATCCAACGCGTGCGAATGAATTAAAATGTTTGACATGAATATAGTTCGTCGCATAAAATAAGATAAAAGGAGAAATCGTGGAGTATTCATCGTCAAGCGCGCCAATATACTGTTTCTTTTGTGGTAGAAATCTATCAGCAGCAGCAACAATCCAATATACCGCAGAAGGTCCAACATGTTCTATGTGTTTAGCTAAAATGGGGCCTTCTTCTCCTGTATTTGTTCAAGAGCGAGGATATTGGGATGGCAACAACTGGGTATGGCCGGATAAATAGCAAAAATTAATATGTTTGGTGATTTGAAATGTGGAAACAATTTGAACAACTGTCCTGCCGTATCGGACTGTAAGGTTCCGGGCGATATCGCCTTAAAAAGGACAAACTCAAAATTTGTTACGGAACAACAGGCTTTTGTGTTCAGGCAATGGTCGTGGAAAATGATTCACTCCTTTATTAGGATTTACGTTATGTTACGATGTTTAATCACTTAATGCAATGCTAGTCGGTCTATTGACGCTTTCAGTATTGCACAGAATTGTTCAAATGGCCATTGTTTCCACATTTGAGATCATCAAAAAGATTGGATAAAAAATGAAAGCAACATTTTACCAAAGGCACCTGACAGAATGGATGGTTAACGGTATCAAGTAGTGCCTACGAGTTATCGTGCCGAAACCGCCGGTTTAAGTGATAGTCCAGCCCTGACAAAATACTAAAGAGCGGTTTATGGGCAACTTTATAAAAAGGCGCTTAACCCACAGCAGGTGCAGTGGTCATAAACATGGGAGATCAAGTACGGTTCAACTCCGTAGAAGCAGGCGGTCAATGAAGATGTCCCGATCTTGGTTCAAATCCAGGTGGCGTTTTAATATATTTAGCAATATCAACAACTTATCGGGGGTGACTTGGGATCGATAGTGGAAGGATTCTTGTAGGAGCATGTCATGGTTGATCGAAGGCCATGTAAAAAATCGATTACCTTGTAATTGCAGATGATTACTATTACGACGCTGTAGCTAACGCTTAACAGCCGGTTTGCCCATGACTTCTTTCTAATGGGATTGAACCGTCGACTAGAGAGATCGGACATTTCGAGTGTTTAACTTATTCTCTTTATTTGTCTTAAACTGAAAATAGGTTCATCTTGGTATGCAATTTGTTATCGATTGTCCGGGATGTATAAAGATAGCTAAACATGTAGAGCCTACAACATGAGAACTGCTAGACGCCGGTTCGAATCCGGCCACCTCCACCAAACAAAAAATTAAAATAAACAACATGCTGTGTCTGAAAAGCTCAATTGGCGATTGACTCCCAACGTGTAAGGGAAAACAAATGTAGCGGAAATTTCGGCATTAGCCACTGGAAGACCCGTAAGACATTACACGGCGGCATGTTTTTCATTTTAAAATTAGGTGGCAAATGAAAATTTATTGCAAGAAATGCAAAAAGCATATAGGAAATATAGAGCCAGGTAGCGAATTATCGCCTGGTATTATATTTATATGTAGAAAATGTTATCCTAAAAAATCAAATCCTATACCTAAAGCTAAGCCGACGCCAAGAGTAGACGATTTGGATTTTCTTCGTGGTATAATGGGTTTAAAATAATAATAAATACTGCAGCAGGAGAAGCAAAATGATTCACGTATATCCGGTTCGATATATCGTAGAAATACAAAACGGAACTGATGTACAAGGTATGCACTGCTCAGAAAGCATCGAAGTTAGCGTGTGCGATGAGGGCGGAGGTCCATTCCTCGTGTTGGCCTGTAGAAATCTGGAACCAGACGACGAATATGGTCCAAATACAGTATCGCTAGAAGAGAACGACATTCAACCGCTGGCAGATGCGTTGAAGGGAATTATGGAGACTGCTCAAAAATGAATAAAAACGAACTTATAGATGCTCAAACATTAGCGTTTGCATGGGAAAGCGTTAGAATGCCGCTAGATACTATTGCGGAAATGCATATAGCTTTACTAAAATTGGCTATGAAACCAAAACCAGATGCACATGAGATATGGGCAACAGCACAGCTTATGCCGGGTGAAGGGATTGAGGATGGTGTTAAGAGGATTGAGGAGTTGCTGTGATGAAAATGGGGCGCGATGGGATCGAACAACCTCCACAAGAGAGACTTGTGGAACAGATGAAATAATCACAAATTACACAGAAGCCAATTTTGGAGATAGCTGGCAAACATATTAAAGGAGAATAAAATGGTAGCTGATGACCCAAGATTTCCACCTCCAGGATATTTACCGGGAGAAAGACGGATGGAAAACAATAAGATAAATAACGGTTATTGGAATGGTATTAAATGGACATGGCCTGATGAAAAAGGAGATGATAGGAAAGGGAAGATGAACCTGTCTGACGCAGAAATAGAACACATACTGGACAAATTGGAGGTTGCTCTACAGCTTAACAAGATAAGTGTTGGGACTACTACCAGCGTTATCACCACACTCAGGTCACTCATAACTGAGCCTGGGTTGCTTGAGGATGTATGCCCGAAATGTCTTGGTACTGGGTTTAAGAGCGACAATGACGACCAGTGGGGTGGATCGTGGGTTATGAAGTGCGGGATATGCGGACAGGTCGTGGATGAATTAGGTGAATGCTCAAAATGTAGTAAGCTTCTATAATAGGTAACAAAAAGCATGATGAACTGATGAACTTATGAGATTGTTTTGAAATAATGTAGTGCTTTATAGGAATAAGAGATAAGAATGGATAAAATAACAGAAATTATACCACTAGACGACATTAATGAAAAGTGGATAATGGACGCCGTTGATAATGGTCAGCTATGGAATGTTGTCATGGTCAAATTAAAACAATATCAAACAGCATTAACAGAGATTGTTGATTGTCACGGAACTCACGATATACTGCGACACGAATGTTTAAAGATGGCAAATCTGGCACGCAATGCACTGGAGGATAAGGAATGAAAAGACCAGATGAACATCTTGAACTTTACGAGGTTGCTGGCGATTTTGTAGATTGGGACAGTGAACGTGTCCATATCCTTTGTGTTCGACAATCACAAGCCAATCATGACGCCATGATACTATTTAATAGATTTATGCGAACAAATTTTGAATATAATGTTAAGCAATTGTTCGGTCACAATATATCGTTTTATGGAGGATAAGATGGAAAAACTTAAATCATGTCCATTTTGTGGATCGAGAGACATTGTCATTGATTGTAATACATTCGATTACGGAAATGATTATTTTGCCATATGTAACAATCTGGATTGTCTAGCTGAAGGACCGGCAAGAGCAACTAATGCTAAAGCAATCGATGCGTGGAACATGAGAACAGAGAATGATGGTCAACCTTGTAAATATTTTGAACCTGAATATTTCTGCACGTTAGAAGCTGGAATAAAATCTAGCCACACTATCTTTGACTCTCAATGGGGCAAACGTGACACAGCAAGCCAAAAGGATGAAGGCGATTATGTTACGGCTGCAAGAAAAAAGACATTTGAAAAACTAGAGCCGCTACGCAAGGCTTTATTAAAGATTGTGATCGACGAAAAAATGCAAACAAAAATGGAACAATTTAAAGAGGCACATGGTTTACTTGAACAGGCAATCACGACATTGGAAATGATATACAATATAGGTGGTGACCTTGTAACAAAAGATGAACTGTTGTTCGGTGCAATTAAAAATGTTAGCAAAGCGCAGGATCTCATTGAAACAGGAGCGCTAATAAATGCACTCATGGATTAGAGCTTGAATGGAGATCTAACTGAATTTAAGCGAATTAAAAAATAGCCGAACACATACACCGGAAAAAGCCGAAGTGTATGGAAAATTCATTGAAACGTTTTTCGAAGAGATTGAGATTTAGATGAAAAATACAATTAGAATTACAGCAAGTCCGTTAACAAACACAATATTTGCAGGTAAAATTCTGAAAAATGGTCTTTGGGCTACAGGTAAACAAGATGTAACAATGGACCGTCTCATCTCAGTGGCCGAGCATGTTAAGGCTTTTGGCAAACCCGTCGAAATCACAGATATAGAAGGTGATTTATTGTATAAAATAACTGTTGAATGAACTAAGCCAGATTATGGGGTATACTCAGAATGAAATTTAGCCAACCGATAGACTGCAAAAACTGCCGGTATTTTAGTCCAGGCGATACGGAAAACCCTGATTATTGCGATGCCGATGGAACAGAATTCAACATTGAAGCGTATAATGGGGGACTACCTGATTGGTGCCCTTTGGAATCCAAATGCATTGAATACATGAATAAACCAAGTGCGGAAAATCCCAAAGCGTGTATCTTTTGTAAGAAAAACCTCGATCCAGTAGCCGTTTGGCTTGAAAACATCGATCCCCATGTGATATGGGCAGCAGCGCAACTTATGCCGGGTGAAGGGATAGAGGATGGAGTTAAGCGGATTAAGGAGTTGTTGAGATGAAAATGACAAAAATTAAATCGTGTCAATCATGCCCATACGCAACGTTTCTTCCGTCTGGTAAAACATGTGGATATGGAGAAAAAGCCAAATCTATGTTTACGGAACTTCATCTTAAGCCTGACTACAAAACTAATGTGCATCCTGAATGCGAACTAGAAAATGCACAGGGGTATATAAAATGAAAATTCTGCGTGTCAAACAATCAGTATATAATTACAAATATATCCGGCAGCACGCGAAAATTATCAAATATCATTTCAAGTACAACATCAAAATGCTATTTGGAAATAATATAGCATTTTATGGGAGAATGAGAAAATGATTAGATGCGTTATCTGTGGAAAAGAGGATTATGTTGACGGTAACGCTGAATGCTCTCAGTGCGCCAGGTTGCGCGGGCATGATGATCTTACGTTAAAACGCCGAATAGTTGAATTGGAGGTACAGAATGACTTGCGACGGAAAAAACATAGCGGAAAAAATAATCAAAATTTGCTGTAACGGCCGGAAAGAAGACTGTGAACATGCGGTATTGATCGAGAATATGGCTGAGAATTTGTCATACTGGCTTTGTCGAAAACCTGCAGATTGATCAACGAAAGGATAGGAAATGGAAATACACTGTCCGGCTTGTGAAAATTGGTTTCTTGGTGATGTAGATGTAGCACCACGTATGATCCGGTGGACATGTCCTGAATGCCAAGCAGAATTTGATATTACCATTGGTTACATGCGATTATTCAAGCATGATTTCAAAGAGAAAGAGAAACAGGAATAATCAACATTGAAATACATTAGCAATGTCCACATTATGTCCAGATTATGCCGACATACTATGCAATAAGATAGGGGATAATAGATGAAATGGATAGTAACCACTTATGAAGTTGATTATGAAGTCATAGCTGATTCTTGCGAAATCATGGATAGGATGCTCCTTTTTACAAAGGATAGTAATATCGTCAGTGTATTTGCAGAGTGGTGCTCATGCGAAGAATGTGAGGATACTAAAGGAAACCTAGTGGTGTTAAAGAATACGCCTGCTACTGTTAAATCTTAACGAGGAAATATTAGATAATGAAAGAATTTTTATATTACGATACTGAATGTCCAAAATGTGGGTTTGATGTAGAAGATGCTGGGTATAGCCCTCCATATGTTGAATATAAAGTAGGCAAGTTTGATAAAAACAAACAGGATAATATTGAAGCGCACATATTCATGGAAGAACCAGATGAATATTTAATGCGTACTTGTTACCGTTGTGATTATAAATGGCAAGAAAAGTGCATCGATAGCAAAAAGCAAGGAGCAAATACGATTGAGATATGTGGCGAATTGAAAAATCGTCTCGATGAAAACAGATCATTCCGGGAATACAACACTAGTAATCAAGATCGTTTAGCTGGTGATAGAATGGCAGATGTTATTGGAGAAACAAACATCCATTGCAAATATCAAAAACCTGTTGACCAATGGACTAAAATTATGAAGGCGCTAAGGGTGCATGGATTTAATATTAATTTTAAATAAAAATGTAAGATAGGAGAATCTCCGATGAGAACTATATTCAAATATGCGTTGCCGACACAAGATCGTGTTACTTTTGTTCTGCCAAAAGGCGCTGAAATTTTAAAAATAGATGTACAGCTTGATCAGCCTTTTATTTGGGCGTTAATAAATCCAGAAGCGGCTAGTGAAGAAAGATTTTTCAGAGTTGCCGGCACCGGCCATCCCATTGAAGATAAAAATTTGAAATTCATCGACACTTTTCAAATGCATGGAGGAGATTTGGTTTTCCATGTTTTCGAAATAATAGAAAAAGTTTAGCGCACAAAACGCATTACTAATGTAAACAAAATTCGTGGAGGTACGTCGAAATGTCACTACATAAATGGGAGTTAACTACGCCGGAAGAGTCGAAAGAGATTACAACAACTGTTGCGATGGTATGTCCACATTGCGGAACAGCTCTGAAGATTGA
>Ga0075116_10000403_pt1 | contig 20250 bp, 27 predicted proteins | sample AntAceMetag02UKC_FD_69786 | JGI IMG/M metagenome (GOLD analysis project Ga0075116, IMG submission 69786) | Saline lake microbial communities from Ace Lake, Antarctica- Antarctic Ace Lake Metagenome 02UKC | ecosystem: Environmental > Aquatic > Non-marine Saline and Alkaline > Saline | place...
GGATAGACGGCTGCCTATCCCACTGGAAGGCATCGAAGAATGCCTGAGTCGGGGGGTTCTCCTGAGGCACCAGATCGTCCCAGACCAGATCATCAACCCCGTCATAGAGCCGGGCAAGGCACTTGCGGGATGTGTCTGGTGCATCCAGGTCGTAGACCAGCCCCACCCACTCAAACGGGTTTGGCAAAGCCGTACAATTCTCTTGGGGCTTTGGACCCGAGGCGGCGTGCGGCTTCTTTGTAGAAGGGGCCATAGTGTTCCAGACTCTTGTGGACAGGTTGCACCATGGACATGACGGCGATGGTCAGCCAACTCTGGGCCTCGTGGCCCGCGTAGCACATGTCATCGAGGGCATCCATGATGCGGTCGATGCAGTCATCAATGGCAGAGGTGTCATCACCGAGGATGTCGTTCCAGGTTTTCATCACTCGCTCCTACATGAGGCTTGTCTGCACTGTACCGTGCATAGTGATCTTGTCGATGTCCTCAGCCTTGGCGGGGCCCAGAGCCACCGCTGTGCGGGTGGTGACTCCATGGAACTCGGTGTTCCCCACATCCTCGATCAGCGCCACAGGAATCTCTGCCTCCTGGGCCTGCTTGTAGATGGTCATGAGGTCTTCCTCGGTCTTGACCGAGAGCACCACCTTGGCGAAGGTGCCGTTGACCCACTCATCCATCTCGGGCGAGAGGGGGATGATGAGACAGGGGCCCAGCAACGTCTGGAGAAGCTCGATGGCGAATTGCACCCTGGATTCCAGAGCAGCAGTCAGGGTGAGCTTCCGGTCGAAGAACACCTTCATGCAGGCGTGGGCACCTTGGGCGACGTACTTGCCGGTGCGAAGCTTCCGCGGCCCACCGTTGGGGTTGGGGTACTTGTGCCGAAGGACAAGAACCTGTTTGGTCTTGTAGGGGATGGCCATTCAGCTCACCACCCAAATTGCGGATACACCGAGGACCAGGACTACACCGAGGATCAGGAGAGGCCACAAGGCACTCAGGGCGCTGTTCTCTTTGTCGTGTGGGTTCTTGCGGCGCTTCTTCTTTGGGGGGGGGCTGTCCGGGGCTTCAGTGTCCTCTGTGGGCACCTTCTTCCCGTCGATGTAGGTGCCGGTGGAATCCTGTGTGACCGTGACGCCGGAGAGATCCTTCTTCCCAGTCTTCCCCAGCAGGGTTTCCAGGTCGATCTTCTTCCCGTTGATGTAGGTGCCAGTGGAATCCTGGCGGATGCTCATATCCCCCGCTTGGAGGTTGACCTGGGACCCCCCAAACTTCGGTGGCTTCGGTGGCTTCGGAGCCTTCGGTGCCTTCGGTGCCCTCAATCTCTGAAGATTCACCTTTGGGCAGCTGCGTTCCGCCACAGGCTTCACGGACACAGGAGGGGCAGAGCCACCCCGTACTATGATGGTGGTGGCCTTCTTCCGGCCACTGTCGAAGTCGAAGGTAGCAAGAGAATCCCAGAGCCCATCCTTGTCTTTCACATGGGGGCACAAGAGCTGGAGGACCCTGGTTCTGCCGTTGTCAAAATCCATGTGGCGAAGTAGCTGGACGACAACGGAGGCAGAGAGGGGGTGGTTTCCAGCTGTCCACTGATGGGCGATGTCCACACGACCATCGTCGAAATCTGCTGCCCTGAACGCTACAAGGAGTCCACTGCCTTGGGCGGGCCCTATCATTCTCCTACCCTCCGGGTCAGACCCGCATACTTCTCAGGACTGATCAGAACAGCCACAGGCTTCCCGTAGCGGGTGATGGTCACTTCCGCCCCTTGGGAGATGAGGTCGATGTAGTGGTTGAGCTTCTTCCGAAGATCGGTGATGGTCACCGTGATCTTGAGGGGGGTGGTCATTGCAGCCTCCGGCTGGCTTCCAGGGCTTCCTCATGGGAGGAGCCGATGATGCGGTACAGATCGTCAGGGTGCAGACCTATATCTACCCGTGTGCCACCCGAGATGTGCCACTGCTCCACCTGCATATGGCAGGTGGTCTCACAGACCGTGATGCCGTTCTCGGGAACGTAGCCCCCGTTGGGCATCTGTTTCCGGTCAGTGATGTGGTGGGCGTTGAGCCTTTTGAGGAAAGGATCCGCGTCTTCGGGACGCCACTGTCGCCCACAGACCTGGCAGGCGAAGCCGTCCCTCTGGAACACCTGTTCCCGAAACGCTGCTCGTACCTGTTGCTTATGGGCCTTGGCCATGATCTACTCCAGCATATCCCACTACGCAGTCGGAGGGGAGTTCTGACCCTCTGCCCTCATTCGCAGGTAGCTGTCCCGGTGCTGGATGTAGCCCTTCATCTTCTTCAGCCACCAGCTTGGACATGATCCCCTGGGGCTTCCAGCCAGCCTTCAGGGCTTTCTCGTAGAAGGCGATCCAGTCAGGCATCAACCCTCTGTCCTGGTAGCCCGAGAGGACAAAGGACAAAGGGACACCGTGTGTGTCCACCATCTCGAAAACACCAGCCACGACCTTCTGATCATCCGAGGTCATGCCAGAGACTTTCAGTAGCGGTTCTTGGTTTCAGCGTCGTTTTCGAGCCATAGGACACCTCTAAGAAAGGGTGCCCCTGGGCCGAAGCGAGGTGGGGGGACACCTGTGCTTCGGTCCCAGGGGCTGGGTGCGATTACGACCCACCGCCGGAAAGGGGGAGGACCAGGGGCGGGGAACCGCGACCCATGTACCTATCTACGCAGGACTCTACAGAAAGGAACCCCCTTTCTGCAAATTTCTTTTCCAAGAAGGGCAGAAACCCCCACACCGGGCCCTGGCATGGGGGTTTCCTATCTTCCAGCAGGCGGTACTCTCTTCCGCGATATCCCGGGTTATGGCCGGGCGGCTCTTACAGCTCTGGATGGAGGGCTACCTCTACCCAGACTCGAATGTACGTCCATAGAGGTACATCTAACTGATCCCCTTGCGGGGCCTTGCTTTCTGCTTTCAGAATTTGGAGTCGGCGGGAGTCGAACCCGCGTCCAAAACGCAATTAGTTTCACAGCTTTCGTCGCCTTGACTCATTCACAGAGTCATCGTGGGTTCATCCCCGTTTTCACGGGGTTTTGCCTTGTTGACCTATTCCCAGGCCGGGTAGCTTCAGGGCTCCCCCCTGTGGGGGAGACTCCACCAAGAGATCACGAAGCGACCTCTCTTGGCTGTCGGATCGATCAAATAGAACTGCGAGCGGAGTTCGAATCAGACTCCATCCCACAGTCCCCTGGACTCACATGGTTCCAGGACTGACAGCTGCTTACGCAGCCATCCGCATGGGGGTGTTGTTGGCGTTTGCTTTCAACGAGCCCGTTCAGGTGGTGCTCATACCTTGCGACGCCCGATCTACCTCAAACGCCCTGTCGAAACCGTTTCGACCCCAGATTTTCAAAGAAGGTGGTACTGGCGGCTCCGTACCTTGGTCCCAAATCTTCGGAAAGCACCGCCTGACTTTCCTACTCCACACTAAAGCAGTGGCCTGCCGGGCTGCACCCCATCAAAACCGGCACCCTCACCCTCGTGCAGGGGGTGGGGTCCTGTCCTCCTAGAAAAACACACCATCATGGGAGAACTTGGTGCCCTCGTGTCAGGGCATTTTCCCCGACCGGCCCTGGTAGACGGTCCCCAACCTGAACTTGCCTAGCGTGAGCTGGGCAGTCTCCCTGTTGGGTCTGGTCGTAGCCAGCGTGGGGAAAGGATCAAAGAGCAGTCTCCCCTATGCTACGCAGAGGGGAGGGGTTTGACAACCCCCTGGGGGATCATTCTTCTTCGGAGCCAGCTGCGGTGTCGTTCTCGGACTCGGAGATGACCACCGCAGGATCCGGGACATCGAAGCGGGCCACGACCTTGGTGGGGGGCACTAACAGCTCCATGCCGCACACCTTGCACTTCACAGCGAGCCCGTAGCGGCCATGGTCAGTTCGGATACCCCAGCTGTAGTCACGCTTTTCACAGGAGCAGAGATGAGCAGACATGTGGATGGTGATTCGCTGGAACATGCTCTGACTCTACCCTCGAAACGGTCAGGGGTGACCCCCCTGTCAGACCCCAGGGATGCGAGCTACCTGTGTCCAGAAAGCGTATGCCTTGGCCAACAGGTCTGCCATGTCCTCGAAAGAGGGTGGTTTGATCATGTAGGCATTCGCGCCGATGGCGTAGGATTTGATGATGTCCGTCTCGGTCTTGGATGTGGTCATGATCGTGACGGGGATGTGTCTCAGAAGGGGATCCTTTCGGATCTGTTCCAGAGCCCAGAACCCATCCCGACGAGGCATCCTCAGATCGAGCATGATCATGTGTGGGAGTGGGCCCGCTGTCTGCAGGTACTCCAAGAGGGCCTCACCATCCAATACCCGATGCCACCGCACCCCAGAGCAGTGCCCTACGGCCTCCTCCAGCAGCATCCAGTCTTCATCATCGTCTTCCGCGAACAACAGGTGGAGTTCTTCAGCCATCAGCAGCCTCTACAACAGGTAGTTTTACATGGAAGGAGGCTCCCTCACCAGGGACTCCCACAGCAATGACGTTCCCACCGTACCGGCGTGCAATGCGCCTAACCAGGGCGAGCCCCATGCCTGTTCCGGGATACTCGAACCTGGAATGCAAACGGGAGAACACCCCGAAGATTTCTTCTGCGAACTGGGGCTCGAAGCCGATCCCATTGTCAGCCACGATGATTTCCACTTGGTGGTCCTCCTCGTGCATGACGGTGGTGATTGTGACATGGGCTGGGCGGTCTGGGTGGATGAATTTGAGTGCGTTGGTGATCAGATTGTTGAACATCTGATGGATAGGTACCTTCTCTGCCCACACCAGAGGGAGTTCCCCGTACTCCAAGGTGGCTTCCTTGTCATAGACCACCACAGAGAGGGATTCCCAGATGTCCTCCACGATGGCAACCATATCTACAGAGGTGACGGAGGTCCCCTCGTTCTTGCCTGCCCTGGAGTATGCCAAGAGATCCATGACCAGGGAGTCCATACGGCGGGTGGCGTTGATCATGATGTCCAGGTAGGTCTCAGCCTTCCCACAGGTGTTGTTGGTTTTCTCTTGGAAGGGGCACTCTTTGACCGTGCTCTTGAAGCGCTCACCGAAGGCCACGATTTTGTTCAGGGGCTCTCGGAGATCATGTGAGGCCACGTAGGCAAAGCGCTCCAGCTCCTCGTTGGCCTCCATGAGCTGCTGGTTCAGCACCTCCAGGCTTCTGCGGTGGGTGACCTCCTTCGTGATGTCGCTGTACACAGTCACCAATTCACCGGAGGGGAGCTTGAACACCTCGTTGTGTCTCCACCCCTCCGTATGGTCATCCGCATAGTAGGACTCGGGGAGGCTTTCTGGTTGTCCTGTTTTCCAGACTCTCCGCAGAACATCCAGAATCCCAAAATCCTCTGCCCCTGGGAAACACTGCGTCAGCCTCTTCCCCACCAGCTCTTGTAGGGGCAGACCCTCGATGGCCTCTGTCGCCTGGTTCACCTCCAAGATTATGAAGTCCTCACCATCGTCCACAGCATCGTACATGACGACACCGCTGGATATGGACTGCAAAATCCCCTCCAGCCGAGCAGCCTGGGCAGCTAGGCTGTGCAACATCTGAATTCTGCAGAGAGCCGTTGCACAAGGGGTGGCGAGAGCACCTAGGATGTTCAAATCCTGCTGCGTGTAGTCCACAGGGGCATTGCCCAAGCAGATGGAGCCGAACACCACACCCTGTTTCTTCAAGGGGTAGGACACCAAGCGTGTGATAGGGGGGTGCCCCTCTGGGAGACCCCTCCAGGAGGGGTGGTTTGTGGGGTCGTTGGTGATGAGTGGTTCCCCTGTTCGGTAGGGCACTCCCCACAACCCTCTGATGGGCAGGTTCTGTAGAGCCGAGACATCCCCGTGCTCCAACATGGCACAGGCATCCCATGCGAGAGGGCTCATGGCCAGGGAGTCAAAATTCCCCTTGTCATTGAGTATCCCTACCCAGCCCATAGGGCTGTCAGTGAGAGTCATGGCTACCTGCAAACAGGTATGGGCAATCTCGGCGGGGTCCTCACACTCCACAGTGCTGTGGAGGATTTGGATGATCCCCTCCAGAACCCGGATGCGATGAGCATCGGGGAGGCTTCCCAAGAAATGTAGCATCAGAGGAGCCTTTGGTGTTCTGTCCAAGTGCTGTGCGAGGCCACGACCTCTTTCAAGCCCACAAGCTTGCCCACATCCGTCACCTGCAAGAGCAGGGCAAGAACGATCAGAGTTACGAGGACTGCCCCGAACAGGATACCTGCGGTGGCACGGTGCTCATCCACCCAGGTCAAACCCCACTTCAGCTTGTCCTTGTCCTTGACCTCTTTCGTCAAGTCCTGCACAGAGGTGGAGACGGTCTCACACCGTGCATCACAGCGACCCTCCAGGGATTTCAGCTTGGTCTTGAAGTCGCCCCGCATCCCTTCGATGGCGTTCTTGGTCTCGGTCTGGCCATTTACAGAGGCACGGGTCAGCGTGACCAGCTCTTGCATCATCATCCCCATGCCGGGGCTGCCGCCGTTAGCCTGCTGCCTCTCATGGAGCCCGATGGCATAGAGGCAAGTGCGTTCCAGAAGGTCAGCTGTGAAGGTGCCTTTCTCCAGGTACTCCGCCACACCATCGGCCATGGCCATGGCTTGAAGTTCCCGATCCCCATGGTTGGTCACGAGGATGACGGGGATGCGGTAATACTTGGCCTCCAAGTCCCTCTTGAAGTCCAGTCCCGTTGTGGGGATGGCATGGGCGTCCAGCTTCCAGTCCACGATGAGCACATCGTACTGGGGGCCTTCCTTCAACTTGGCCATGGCGGCGGAAGGGCTATAGGCAGCGTCCACGATGAACGTGGCTCTCTTGGATTCCCCCAAGAGAGCCGACACAAGTACACAGTCATCCTGGTCGTCATCTACTACAAGAACACGGACAGTTGCAGGTCCTACGGGCATGGGCCCTCCAAAGGCAGCACGGAGTCACCTAGGAGGTGGAATAGAGAACCTAACGGGTTCCTGGCTCTATTCCTAAAATACTATGTGCCCGATGTGGGCCCGTGTTCTACAGGCCAGCCTTGGAAACCATGGGATCAATCAGCATAAACATCTGCCGACCCTCCATTTTGGGTGCCTGGGCGACCTTCCCCACATCCTGTACGGAATCGAACAACTTCTGACATTGCTCAGCCCCGATGTCCCGGTGGGCGTGCTCGCGGCCGCGGAATCGCACGGTGATCTTGACCTTGTCCCCTGACTCCAGGAACCTGCGAGCGTGCCTGCTCTTGACCTGCAAGTCGTGGTCGTCGGTCTTGGGGCGGAGCTTGACCTCCTTCAACTGCACCTGCACCTGCTTCCGCTGCTTCTTCTTCTGCTCGTACTTGATCTTGCCATAGTCCCCCAGCTTGCAAACAGGGGGAGAGGCGGTTGGGGACACCTCGATCAGGTCGTAGCCCCGCTCCTCAGCCAAGGCCACAGCATCGAGGGTCAGGAACTCTCCCAGCCGATGACCATCTTCTGCGATGAGCATGACGCGGGTGGAGCGAATCTGGTTGTTGGTACGAAGGCCATCCTTCTTGGGGGCTGCCTGATCAAAACGACGGGCCAATCTCTGTCTCCTTCTTGAGGGGAAATACTCTCGGACATTAACCCTTACGCAGTTCTATGGGAAAACCACCGACCTAAAGGCCCTCTATTTGGTAGGAGCGCACATTCAGGGGGCCTTCCATTGACCACTCAGCCTGGAATACCAGCTCCGTGACCACCAAATTGCTCTCCTGCACTCGTGGGAAGATGTTGGCCAAGTAGGAGTAGGTGCCTGTGTCCTCCTTGGAGCCCAGGACGTAGAGGACACCAGCTGGGATGGTCAGAGACGTGAGAAGGAGCTTCTCCCCATACATGCCGAACATGCCTGTCAGAAGCTGGGTGCGTGAACACTCCTCATCCACGTCCTCCAGGGCACACACCTTGCGTATCTGTGCATAGGTGAGGGCGTTCATCAGGATGACACCGGGCTCCTTCCCCACAGTATCCCCTACATCCTCCATGCGGACAGGGACAGGTGTCGTCAGGTCACAGGCTGCGATGAGGTGGGCATTCATCTGCCGATAGAGAGCGTTCGCTGCCTGGATAAATAGATTTTCAACAAGGATGTGATCTACGTCCTCGGGCATCACGACCACACATTGGGTCAAGACCTTGTTGGGACCCAGCTCCCCTTCCACCATGACCTTCGGCCCCAGGAGCATGTACTTCAGCCGCTGCTGCATCGAGCCCACCATAGAGCGGGCTACGTGAGCCCAGCCTTTTGTGGCTACGGCATCCAGAGCCATCAAGGTGTAGTGGCACCACTCCTGGGCCAGTGTCCATGCAGGACGCCCCCAGGAGCGGCACAGGTCGTGTACAGGCCACTCCGGGACATCCAGCACCACCCTGTCCAGGAGCCCTCCATAGTAGAGGAGGTTCAGAGCATCCCGTTGTCGGTAGATGTCCGTGATCCCTTCTCCTGTCGGGGTCTTTAGCATCTCGTACATGGCCGGGACATCGGTATCCACGAGCCCTGCCAAGACACAGGCGACACAATCCCCACCGGGATTGATCCGAGGTTTTGGCTGTGGGACAGCTCTGCGGGGCAGCACTACGAGGGGACGCGACATGAAATCTCCTGGGTGGCGTCCAATACCCTATCTATAATCTCACATAGAGTGAACCGGAGGTTACCCATGCCCTACATTCTCTCCAAGCGGAGTGACTTCGATCCTGGCACTCTCTACATCCAGGATCTGCGCCCCAACACCAGCCAGATGAACATCTACCGTCAGGTAGGTCAGACCGGCTACGAGCGTGATCCTGCTACTGCAGCGGTCACGACCCAGAACGTGGGTGGTGTCATCACCACCACCTCTGCAGGCATCGGCATCGATGCGTGGCAGCTGGTAAGCGCCAGCTCCGGCAGCGGTGCGGCAGCCAAAGGCACCATCGTCACGGCTCCTGTCGCATCCCTGCTGGACGGTGAGACTATCACCATCACGGACGGCACCACCTCCAAGGTGTTTGAGTTCATGGTCACCGCCGGTGTGGAAATCACTCCCGGTAACGTCCTTCTGGACGTGACCGCTGCTGTCACTGCCACGGACGTGCGGGATGTGCTCATCGCCGCCATCAACGCGGAGGCCCTCTACAACATCACCGCTGCTATCGGTGCTGCTGCCATTGTGGCTCTGACCAACACGGATGAGAACATCCTGGCAGCCCTCCGCAACGTGGTCATCACGGACACCGTAGCGGCAGCGAATGTTCAGGCAACGGCTACCGCCACTTCGGTGAATGCGCCTATCAGCCAGCCCGGCACCACGGAAGCCACTGGCACCATGACCGTTGTGAACTCCCCCCTCTCCAATGCTGGTGCGGGTGACCTCCTGACCATCAATGGGCAGCCGTTGATTGCTGCTGCCGGTGCCCGTACCCCTGGTGCCAACGACTTCAATGGTGCAGCGGGCACCCAGGCTGCCATCGCTACTGACATGATCGCTGCCATCAACGATCCAGCCAATGCCTTTGTTGCCATCGCAACGGCAGCAACGGGTGGTGCTGGTATCGTCGCCCTGACTGCTGTTCCTCTGGGTGTGGCTGGTAACGCAATCACCCTCACCAAGACCCTGACAACTCCCGCTGATGTTGTGCTGTCCGGTGCCAACCTCGCAGGTGGTGCAGATGCTGACTTCATCACCATCGGTGGTCAGATTCTGGTCTCCGTCAACGGTGCTCGTACCCCTGGTGCCAACGACTTCGATGGCTCTACTGTCGGTGCTGCCGCGATGGAGGCAGAGATCATCGCAGCCATCAACGATGCTACCAACGGCTTCGCTGCCATCGCAACGGCAGCAACGGGTGGTGCTGGTATCGTGGCTTTGACCTCTGTCCCCGTGGGTACTTTGGGTAACGCAATCACCCTGACCAAGACCCTGGCAACTGCTGCTGACATCGTGATCTCTGGTGCCAACTTCGCAGGTGGTACGGACGGGGTCGCAGTCACCGGAATGGCTGGTGCAACGGCTTCCACCGCTCTCACTGCTGCCCAGGCTACAACCAACACGACAGCAGTGATGGCCCTCATGAACTACAACGCCGTTGGTACCGCAGGTGCTATGAACCTTGCTGCCATCAACGGGGCCATGGTCACGGGAAGCATCACGGAATCCCAGCTCAGCGACTTCCTGGACATCCTGGCTGGCCGCGACTACACGGTGCCCGCTGGTACCCAGATTCAGGCAGCCGCTGTGTGGACTGTTGTGGGCACTTCCGGATTTGACGACGCCAATGGCCCCATCCGCAGCTACTACGACACCACCGCTTTCCGCATCTCCTGGGAAGAGGGTGTGTTGTTCCAGCTCCGGCAGGACACCTACTCCTTCGGTGGGACCGTGATGGCAGCAGTCGCAGTCTACAACGACGACGGCAGCCTCTACACCTAGTCCCTGACCCCGGTTCACAGCAGGCCCACCTCCTTCGCGGGGGGTGGGCTTTGCTGTCTCAGAGCTGGATGCGCGTGTGGTTCAAGATCAGCCACTGCTCGAAAGCAATGGAGGCTTCTGCCACATCCGACAACACCAGGTCGCGGTGACGGAAGAAGAAACTTCGCACCCCCCGGTCGATCTGGGCATCCACCAACAGCGCATACTCCTTCGGGGTGCTGGGGGCAGCACTCTGCAGGGACTGGATGGAGGCACGGGCCCCACCCACCATGACTTCAGCACGGGCCTTGACCTCGGAGGCGTACTCCAACAGTTCCTCGTCCAGGAACATCTGGAGATCATCCAGATTGCCTGTGAAGAACGCTTCCTTGACCTTCTTGCGGGCCAGCTTCCTACCGTCCTCTGTGAAGCCCCGCACAAACAGACGCTGCTTGTAGCGGGTGTTCTTGAGCTTGGCTACGGGCACCATGCCGTCATAGATGACAAAGCCCTCGGGCCAGTCTCCCAAGGAAGCATCGCGGCACCTTCCCTCCACATAGAGGATGGCATCCTCCTGGGAAGTGATGCCTGCCTCGGACAGAGACACCCGTTCCGGAAAACGCATACCAGGAACCAGCACGAAGTGGTCGACCACCTCTTCCAAGGTCATGTAGGTTCCCGTGGCGTTGTTCCGAACACCCAGGAAGAGCACCACGTCCTCTGGATACTCCGTGATGATGCGGTTCTTCTCGGAGCACAGCTCGAACAGGTAGGTGTACTCATCCTCCATCATGCTGAGGGGGGTGGGAGTCACCACCTCGATAAACACCTCTTCCAGAGTCTGATCTGCACGAACACTGGGGACCAGTGAAGTTTGCGCTGTCTGCGCGATCTCTGTCGTGATGGTGTTGGTGGTGCTCACCCTCCAAGCATCGGCGGATTCGTCCCGCCACACCATGATGAGAGTTCCATCAGCCTTCTCGGAGAGATCCAGTCGAGAAAGGGCCTTTGCGAAAGCCTTGGGATTGAACACGGGGCTGTACCCCTCGTCCATGTTGAAGAACTTATCGAAGGGGCGGCAGACGATCACCCACCCGTTCTCCGCAGTGAAGCGGAGAATGATGCCCCGGCACTCATGGGTGAGGGGGAACTGGAACTTGGCAGTGATCTGGCCATACCGGAATTGATACAGATCCCCCTCTTGGCGGATCCGCACCCCGTACTTCTCTGCAAACTGGGCATGCAGTTCAGGTGTGGGCCCCTGGGGGTAGTTCTCACACAGATGTTCTAGGAGTGCGCTCATGATTCCTCTCCGATGTTTTCCAGTGCGTCCCGGATGTATGCCTTTCCCTGACGGCGTCGGGCAGATCCGGTGCCCCTTTTGATGCCCTTGCGATGACGGGCAGCGCCGTGGATGCCACAGCAGAAGCACATGCACCAGTCGTGGATCACGTCGGAGCTGGAGCTTTTTGGAAGCGTTCCACCCATCCCAGCGGGATTGCGCTTCACCTTCTTCACGGCATCTCTTGCACTCATGGGGCACCTCTGATGACTACTACGCAGACACCGTACATTCTCTACCTTGAAAACCCTCGCTCAGCCCAGGAAAGTCACTCACAAGGGAACGCGAAGATCGCGTCGTGGAATATCCTGTAGGTGAGCGGGAGCCCCACCAGGCGGGGTAGAACCTGAGAGGGCTCCTCACCTGTGCCCCCATCCTCTTCCGAGCAGTACACAATCCAGCAGTCGGCACCGTGTTGCTGGGTATTGGGGTTGTAGGCACTCGTCTTGATCACGGTGCAGCTGGTCATCTTTTCCAGGTCAGCCTTCATCAGGACTGCCTTTTGTTGGAGGCGTACTGGAGAGCATCCTTCCAACCCTCCTCAGTTGCAGGGAACCGGGCCACAGGAGACGGGGCCACACGGAGCCCCTCCAGTGCTTTCTCTCGGAAGTGCGGGTCAATCTGCTTCCAGAGGATCGCATCCTTCAGGGTGCAGTTGGGGAACACAATGACCTTCACACCCTCGAATGTGCAGCGCGGACAGGAGGGGTACTCCACCTTCAGGACCAGGTGCGTGCCTCTCTCATCAGCATCGAGGATGGTGTACTCCCTGTTGTCGGGATCCTTGTGCTGGAGAGGATCACCAGGGTTCGTGGGGTTGCCGATCACCCACCGCTGGTAGTCCCTCATGGCCTTGTTCCGCAGGAAATCGGGGTGGTTGCCGGAAGAGCAGTTGGGGTCACCAGGCTTGTGTCTACAGGTCATTGGTAGGTCTCCGTGTCTGCTATTCGGCGGTGCATGCTCTCACGAGCCTCCCGTTCTGCTTGCCGACGTGCTTCTCTCCCATGGAGGGGGCACTCATTGTCCACAGTGTGGCCTCCCAGTTGTCCCCAGCGGTCTGGATCACCCAAGGGCTCTGGCCTCTTGTGTGCCCGGTGTGGGGCCCACACCGCCATGTAGAACGATGTGCTTCATAGCCCCGCCTTTCGGTAGCCCGCACGCCGAGCTGCTTCCTCTGTACGGAAGCACCGCTCGGGGTTCGTGGCGCTGTAATACTCCTGACCCGGCATGTGGTAGATCATGGAGCCCTTGTTCCCCTTGATGGGGTGCATAGGAGGGCAGTTGGTCCCACGGGGGAACGTGGAGGTGTGCATGGTGGCACACCCGCACAGGAACAGTGTGAGGACGAGTAGCTTCTTCATGCTTTCCCTCTACCCCCACAGGAGGGACCCTTCACCCCCCTGCGGTAGAGTGGGGGCATGCACAGACGAACCCCCATGGTCATCATCCTGATCGACGCCTTCTTTGCAGAGAAGGAGGTGGATGAGAAGAAGCTCCTGCGGAGGCTCCGTAGGAAAGTCTTTCTCCGAAGGTGCTGGCGAAGGCTCCGGGGGAGGGACCCCGACGAGATTGAATTCTGATTTTAAGTCTATGGGGCTGTCTCTGGTAGACAGACTCCCAGGTGTTCCATGGTAGAACACACAGCCTCTGAACGAGTAGCGCCACGCAGGGCTTCTACAAGGGTGCTCACCGAGGACCCCTGCTAGGTTTGGGGGGCTTCTCGTTGGGGATGATGTCGCTCACCATCCGCATGTTCCCACAGAGGGGGCAGATCACTACACCTCGCTGTCCCCCTCTTCGGGGTTGGGGTCCAGCATGGCGGGAATCTCCCAGTGGAACAGCCGCAGGGCTCCACACTTCGGGCAGGCGTACAGGGAGACTTCTTCTACACCATCCGACCCGTAGCCGGAATCCGATGTCTGGGCGAAGAAGGAGCCCCTGATGCTGATGAAGGGCTCGTTGTCCAAATCCCTGTAGGAGTCCTCACCGTGATCGATGTGGATGTACTTGCAGGTAGGACACTGCTCTTTTCGGGGTTCCATGGGAGATCTCCTCGTTGGAGTCTGCTACGCAGTTGTGCCCGAAAATGAATGGCGGAGGTGGTAGGAATCGAACCTACGGGCGTGTGAGATCCACAAGGTGTCCCCTTGGAGGAGGACGAGTAGCGGAGCTGGGAAGCTTGGGGCTTCGGAGTACAAATCCGAATGCTGCACCAGCAGCGCACCCCCCCAGAAAACTGTATGGTTGTTATATGAGCGGGAAACGAGACTCGAACTCGCGACAGCCAGCTTGGGAAGCTGGTGCTCTACCAACTGAGCTATTCCCGCAAAAAAAAGGGTTTTACCCACCCGAGTTGAGACGCTGTTTATTAGCTGCCGTGTCCTGTCCACTAGACGACATCTCCATGATGGAGGAGAGGATGGGATTCGAACCCATGTAACGGGCGTGGAATGCATCGCTTGTGAGCATGTCGGGGTGGATGGGTAAATGGAGCAGGAGACCGGACTCGAACCGGCGACAAACAGCTTGGAAGGCTGCCATTCTACCAACTGAATTACTCCTGCAGGGAGTAAAAGGGTCAATGAACACCCAGGGTGGCTCTGATGGGATCCCTTCTGTCGGGAGACCCGCACCCCCATCCGCCACGTCAAGGTGCGACAGCTCCTTGGTCGTGGTCGAGGCCACCGTGATTGGTTTCCACACTCGATGCCATGTCGTGAAGGGGGATTTGAACACCCATCCCTACAAGGGACCACGATAATTCGTCGTGGACTGCATACCAGTACAGCTACTTCCGGTTCATGGCGAGCCTGGGTATTCAAAGACACCCCTGCTACGCAGAAGCAGGTGGAAATCAACCCACTGTGATGGTGGAACAAATCGGACTCGAACCGATGACCTCCGTGTGGTTCACGGCGCTCTCTCCGCTCCCGGTCTCGGTGTGCACCCCTACTACCAGAAGCCCCGTTTGGGCTGAGCTATCGTCCCAAGGTACCCCGTCCCTGACTATCATCCTGTCGACCACTGCCGAAACACGGGGTCACGGTTCACAGGGTTCTTTGGCAGAATGACAGCGCCCAGGAGGCATCGCAGCCGCCTTACATTCCTGGACTTCTCCTTCGCGTGGCAAGATACGGCATGACCCTTGCGTCGGAGCGATGGTGGAACTGACGGGGATCGAACCCGTAGCCTCCGCGTTGCGAACGCGGTGCTCTACCAGCTGAGCTACAGCCCCACATGGAGGAATGGAGCGGGAGACGAGACTCGAACTCGCGACAGCCAGCATGGCAAGCTGGTGCTCTACCAACTGAGCTACTCCCGCAGTGGTAGATTTATTGATTCTCTTGTAAACGCAAACGCCACTTGCTGCGTTTATAGGGTGTACACCGACCCTGGCATCCACATGCACAAGATCTTCGCCTTCTACAGCCTGTACAACATCTTCGTGGCACTCATCCTGCTCTTCACTCCGGAGACTCCCTGCGGAATCATCCTGAAATGGTACAGCGCCTGGTGCCTGGGGCTGATGAGCCTTGCAGTCCTCACGCTGGCTTTGCATCGTTGGGCAGTAGCCATCCTGGGTGACAATCTCACCCGGGATGAGGATGATGGTGGGCCTGCCCAGATTTGAACTGGGGACTTCTTCCATGTCACGGAAACACTCTTCCAGCTGAGTTACAGGCCCGCAATGGCTGCCATGACAGGACTCGAACCTGCACCATCCGACTTAACAGGCCGGCGCTAGGACCATTTCAGCTTCATGGCAATAGAAGCCACTATGAGAACCCTGTGGCAAGGGCATGGCTTTCAACCATGTGCCGCTGGACATTACCAGCCTTCTCAGACAACGACCTCTCACTGGCCGGTTCCGATGATGGTGGAGACGATGGGGTTCGAACCCACGACCCCCTGCGTGCAAGGCAGGTGCTCTCCCAACTGAGCTACGCCCCCGAAGGGTTGAAAAGGTGAGGTGTCCTGCATCACAGCCTTTCGGCTCCGCGGTGTCACCTCGTACTCTGCCTTTCCGCTCAGAGGTCATACCCAGACCGGGGGCTTTCTTCATCCACGACACCTAGCAAGGTGCAAGAGATTTCGTGCAGCACTCGCCACTCCCCACTACCCGCTGACTTGACCTTCCTTCTCCCCGAGGGGTTGAGATGATCACGGGACGACACGTTCAAAGAAGTTGGCTTGGTGGCTGCCCCCCATGAGAGGGCGACGACCTTGCCTATATCTATCTACGCAGTAGCCTGCGGAAATAAACCTAATCCTGGAAAGAATCCGACACGAACAGGTTCATCCACGGGCCGTAGCGGAAGGTCGCAATCCGGGTGGCCCCGGTACCCATGAGCCACACGGAGAACACCTTGGCACCACTGCCATCATAGATGTCCAAGAGTTCTGCATCCGAAGGGAAGCAGCTCGCGGCATCCTCCTGCCGGGGGGTGTGTCGCAGGGAGCACCTCAGGGTGTCTGCCTCGTTCCGCACACCCGCCACGATGGAGGTTGTTCTCCCGTGGCGGCGCTGTTCACCGCTCTCACGGGCGATGTTCACACCGCGCTGGAAGATGTCACGGGCGAGAGCTTCCTTCTGGGTCTTACGAAGTCGCATGAGGGTTCTCCTGTTGGGGTTACCCTCTCTACGCAGTACTCACAGAAAGTGAAGCAAAAATGGTGGGACTGGGCGGACTTGAACCGCCGACCTCCGGTTTATCAGACCGGCACTCTGACACAGCTGAGCTACAGTCCCATCGATGGTTGGGGCGGGAGGGTTCGAACCTCCAACCTCCAGGGCCAGAACCTGGCGTCTTGCCAATTCGACCACGCCCCAACGGTGCCCTGCTACCATACCTCACAAGAAGCTCCCGGGCCAGGAGCATGTTCCTTGTTAGTAGCGGTGGGGTAGCTACCTCATGGTTGGGGCACGGCGATACAGCCGTGGATCACCCCCATGGTGGGACTGAGTGGACTTGAACCACCGACTTCCTGCTTATCAGGCAAGCGCTCTAACCAAACTGAGCTACAGTCCCAGAAGTTCTCGAAATGGTGGGGAAAGTAGGAGTCGAACCTACATATTTGCGTGTGAGCCAGTGCTGATGGTTCCCGTGAAAGAGCCGAGTACAGAGGCTGGAAACTTTTTCAAGATTAGAAGTCTTGTGCCTTCCCAATTAGGCTATTTCCCCAGAGGTGCCAGTCTCTCCTGGCTGTCACGCACATTTCTGTCCAGGCGTGAGGACTTTCGCACGGCACTTCCCCGAGGGGCTTGCTTCACGACTGCGTTGGAACTGCGGACGGGAATCGAACCCGCATTACACTGGATGAAAACCAGGGTTCCTACTCCGTTTAGAAGACCGCAGCACAGATACCTGTCTTTCCAGGCTGTCAATGGTAGGGGAGCAGGGAGTCGAACCCTGATCGTGCGACGTAAGAGGTCGGTGCATTCGCCAGTTATGCTACTCCCCCAAAAGCGACAGTGGGCTACTACAGAAGCGGATTTGAACCGCTGTCTTCCCGGAAATGCCGGGTGCTCTCCCTTGGCTGAGCTACAAACCTCACCCACTGCCTATCCCCAACCTAGGAATGGGGAATCTTTCCAATACGCTTGAACCGGGGACCGCTGTAGTCACCCCGTTCGATGTGGTCAGCCCACATGGCTGCGGGTCGTACCCACAGCTCGGAGTCACCGTAGAGCGCCCTGTAGATGACCATGGGGGTCTCGTCAGGGTGTGTGAACGCGGAGCCCACGGTCGTGTAGTGCTCGCCCTTGAAGTGCTGCCAGATGACCTTGTCCTCGGGGAACGGCCAGTCCTCACCGTCACAGTCGAAAGCGAGCACGTCTTCAGGCACCTCCTGACCCTCGGGCCAGAGCCAATGTCCGGGCAGCGCCTGCATCCACTTGCCGGTCTCGGAGTGTCGCACCTTGAGGACGTTGTACATCCAGCCGCTCTGGATCACGTCGGGGTCATGGAAAGTACCGACCCACTTCTTCAGGCAGTCCTCGCAGACGACGATCTGGAGGGTGTCGGAATCCTGGGGGAAATCGTCGGCGTATCCCCCCCGCATCTCGATCAGGTGGAAGCCTGTGGGACGGTACTTGGGATGACCGTCGCAGTCGCCTTCCTTGCCACAGACATTGCAATTCCATGACAGGTTCACCTTGGTCACAGTGGTCTGCAGTCGATATCCGATCTTGAGCGACATGAGGGACCTCCGGGTTTTCTTATACCCCGTTCTGCGAATGGTGGGCCTAGAAGGATTCGAACCTTCAGTCTTGAGATTAAGAGTCTCCTGCATTATCCAGTTATGCTATAGGCCCAAACAGGAGCGAAAGGGCATTCCGTTCGCTCCATGATAGAAGATGGGGTGAGCGAGGGGACTTGAACCCCCAACATCCTGACCCACAATCAGGTGCTCTGCCAGTTGAGCTACGCCCACCACTGAAAGATTCTCTCATAAGGGGATACACACCTACTTAGGTCAGCCCTGCTGGCATACGGTGTGAAAGCTTAGAAACCATTCCCCAGACGGTTCCCCATGAGAGATGGTGGCGGGGGGTGGATTCGAACCACCGACCTGGAAGGTATGAACATCCCGAGCTACCAACTGCTCTACCCCGCGACAAGTGTCATTCATGGTGGCTGGGGTGGGACTTGAACCCACAACCTTCTGGGTATGAACCAGATGCTCCGGCCTGTTGAGCTACCCAGCCAAAGGGTTGATGTTGCCATGGATTTTGGGACTCGAACCCCTTACCGTGAGAGATTGCCAAACCTGGCTCCGAGTATCACCTGCCCTGCATGTGTTCCCGTGCACGGAGCACACAAGGTCAGACAAAGGCTCACCCAGCATCCCTAAAGGTCGACCATGGGATTTGGGCTACAACATCAATGGTCGGGGAGACAGGATTCGAACCTGCGACCCTCGCGTCCCGAACGCGATGCGCTACCAGACTGCGCCACTCCCCGAAGACCCAAGCTTCTCAGCTGCCCGTATCATGAGGATCTCAGTCCCCCATTCGTGCAGAAAGCATCTGTGCAAGGCCACCCGGTTTAGGTATCGGGTGGCAGATTATGGCGTGCCCAGGAGGATTCGAACCTCCGACCTCGGATTTCGCAAACCCGCGTCCTGTCCGGACTAGACCATGAGCACATTCGCCTTCTGTCCCCAGAGGAACAGATTCTACGCCCGGCAGTGAGGCCCCTTTGCTGGCCTCCAGGCGTTCTCCCCGAGGGGAGAGTGGGTTTTGGTTGGGACGGTAGGAGTCGAACCTACAATGCTTGTGGGATCACATGGGGGTTGCCCTCCCTGGTAGGAGAGGGCGAGTGCGTGAGCCGGAGAGTTGTTGAACTCTGGTTCCGAATACCAGCGACTTTACCAATTTGTCTACGTCCCATGGCACTCCCAAGGGGAATCGAACCCCTATTTCCGGGTTGAGAACCCGGTGTCCTATACCGTTAGACGATGGGAGCATCGCACCAGGACCCACGAAGAAGCCTCGTGAGCAAGCACCCGACGATATCCTGGTTTTCGTCCTACGCCCTGTATACAAGGCGGAGACAGTCCGAAGACTGGGGGTGGTTACGGAAGACCCTGTAGTGTTTCTCTGAGACCCGAGAGGGCTCCTTCCAGAGACTTGATGGTCTGAGTCAAAGAGACTTTGACATCATCGTTCCTCCACACCCCATCAGATGCCCGATGCTTCCTCTTGTCCTCTTCGGTGAGGATGAGATCTCGGTACAGGAGATATTCCCCCAAGGGGATGTTCTGGGCCAGACACCGTTCTACTGCTTTATCAACCTTTTCATGGGTGCCTGTGACCAACCAAAACCCACGAAAGGGTTCCTCTGAAATGGTGTAGGAGTTGTCCCCGTGGATAAACTCTGGAACCTCTTCTACTTGAAGGGTGGCTCTCCGCAGACCCAGAAGATCACGGTAAGAGGAGCCCGCTTCGTACATTTCCTCAAGAGGGAATCTCTTGTTGAGATTCAGCGAGACCCCGGAGTTGGTGCTTCTCGGGGGGGAGTGGGAATCCCATGTCATCTCACCAGGACCTTGTTTCCAGATAGACGAGAGTTGTTCCTCAGTCAGTGTCCCAAAAGGGAACCTCCCGAGGAGCCTCATGTGTGCCCTCTGATAAGCCCTCAAATGAAAACTGTCCGACAGGAATTGGGTGCAATCCTTCCACTGGTGGTGTTTGGTACAGCCTCTCCCGCTCTTTCTGAAATCCTTGTATAGAGTTTTCCACAAGGAGAGGGTGGGGCAGGAGAGGGTGGGGCAGGATTTGTGATGGGTCATCTTTACCTCCGCACAAATATACCCGTAGCCACTGCTTCTGTTGTCAGCATGGCGCGCACAGAAGGAATTGAACCCTCAACCTCCTGATCCGTAGTCAGGTGCTCTATCCAATTGAGCTATGTGCGCGAAGTGCCTCCCCCGCCCCGAAGGGTTGGGGGGAGAACACGGTTCGGCAAAATCCAGTCACGGCTT